>Ga0190360_1000361_pt1 | contig 25811 bp, 29 predicted proteins | sample 48721834_MG_FD_161271 | JGI IMG/M metagenome (GOLD analysis project Ga0190360, IMG submission 161271) | Hydrothermal vent microbial mat bacterial communities from Southern Trench, Guaymas Basin, Mexico - 4872-18-3-4_MG | ecosystem: Environmental > Aquatic > Marine > Hydrothermal vents >...
GTCTGCCCCGGCCGCGTCTACCGCAACGAAAAAGCCAACAAAAGCAACCATTTCATATTCCACCATTACCAAGGGGTTGTTGTAGCCAAGGAAGCCTCGTTAAAAGACCTTTTCGGAACGCTCACTATGCTTTTCAAAAAAATGTACGGTCCAAAAGCGGAAATACGCTACCGCAACAAGTACTATCCTGAAGTTGAACCCGGAGTCGGCCCGGATATGAAGTGCTTTCGCTGCCGCGGCAAAGGCTGTTCTCTCTGCAAGGGACATTTTTAATCCCAGAAAACGGTGTATTAATCAGTATAAAGATAAAAACCACTGTTATTAGAATTATAAAGCCGAAAAGTTAATGGTATTTTAAAAGATAATTTCTATTTTGTTTAAACACTGCCTTTTTTTGAAGTTGTCAAAGAACAGGTTCAAGATTCTATTCATATAATAATAAAATATATGAATATTGCTTTTCAAACACAAGAAAAATCTCTTTTTTTGTATAAATATGTCAACTTTTTTCAGGAGAGGACACAAGACACTATTCACTATTCACTATTCACTTTTCACTATTCACTTTTCACTAACCAATCTTCCCTACCCTCTCAAGTTCCCTTTTAGCTTCCTCTAATGTAAAAATATCTGTTCGTACACGGTATCCTTTAAGCTTCAATCTTCTCATATATCTTGGAATCTCAGGCATGATCAACCCTGCCCGATCCAAAAGTTTTTCTTCTCTAAATAGATCCTCCCTATTACCATCAAATATAACGGATCCCCTGTGCATTACAACTACTCTTCTTGCCAATCTTGAAACAAAGTCCATGTCATGTGACACAAAAATCACAGTTTTTCCCTTTTGATTGTACTGAATGAGCAGCTTCTCTATCATATCAGAAGATTTTCCATCAAGACCGGCCGTTGGTTCGTCCAAAATCAAAACCCGCGGATCCATTGCAAGAATCCCTGCTATTGCGACCCTGCGCTTCTCTCCAGTGCTCAAGCCAAATGGCGATCGACTCCTGAACTCATCAAAATCGAGACCAACAAGCGAAAGGGCACTGTTTACCCTCTTCTCAATCTCACCCTCTGGCAGCCCGAGATTTTTAGGACCAAAGGCCACATCATCATAAACCGTTTCGGCAAACAGCTGGTTTTCAGGAAACTGGAAGACAAGACCAATCTTCATTCTAATCTTTGTAACCTTTGTATCGAGAGTCGATATGTTTTGCCCATCTACAATAATCCTGCCATATGTTGGCTGCAGAATTCCATTCATGTGTTGTATCAATGTAGTCTTTCCAGAACCAGTGGAACCAACAATGGCCAGAAACTCACCCGATGGAATCGACAGAGATACTTCTGATACTGCCTTACATTCTGGTGAAAATTGAGATCTGTATATATGAGTCAAATTTTCTACTTTGATGTCCATTCATCCTCTTTTAAGATATCCACGCAACTCAATTTCAACAGGGACCCTCAGTCCCACCCCTCTCATTAAATCACCATTGCTAAACACTTCATACGGTCTGCCCGACATAACTATCTCACCTCTTTCTATTACAATCAATCGATCAAAAGAGAGAGCCTCCTCCGGGTACTGAGTTATCAGAAGTGTTCCAATATTTCGCTTTTCTGTCTCATCATCAATAAATCTTGCTATCTCCTTTCTTCCTGAAGGATCGAGAAGAGAAGTTGGTTCATCTAATATTAAATAGTCGGGCTCCATGACCCATACAGATGCCAATGCCAGTCTCTGCAATTCTCCGCCAGATAACAGATGAGGTGGTGTGTCTCTATAAGGCTCGAGATGAAAACGAGATAGTGCAGCCTCTACCCTCTCCATCATCTCATTATGTTCAACTCCAAGGTTTTCCAATCCAAATGCGATCTCTCGCAGAACAGTAGTTGTAACAATCTGGTTATCTGGATTCTGAAAAACCATTCCAACCTTCTGACGTATCCTGTATATTGATTTCTGGTCAAGGATGGAAAGTCCATCTACTACAACATCCCCATGTGAAGGTCTAATCAATCCATTCAGACAGCGGGCAAGGGTTGTCTTTCCCGAACCATTACTGCCCATAAGGGCTACCCTCTCACCCTTTTTCAGTCTAAAAGAAATACCCCGAAGAGCTGGATTTGACTTATTTCCGGGGTAATAAAAAACAAGTTCTCTTGCTTCTATCAAGACCTTTTTACAATCTCTTTTATTATGGATACTATCCTTTCGGTAGCGCCAACATTGTTCACTACTATCTTCTCTGCAACCCTGCCCTTTTCACTTAAAATTTTTGAATCGACTAACAATTCATAAACAATCTTATATAATTCGTTTGATGTGCTAACCGAGAAGCCTACACCAAACTTTTTTAACTGACCCGCCTCATATGAATTCTTATGTTTCGGCCCGAACAGCACTACTTTACCAAAAACCGCAGGCTCAAGAACATTATGAACTCCAGGACCAAACCCACCTCCCACAAACGTCAGATCGCCAAGACTGTAAAGATTTGCAAGAATACCGACTCTATCCACTATGAGAACATCTGAGGGAAGATTCGGGTTCTTCGAGATCTCAGAGAAGAGAGACGATTTCAACTTGATGTTTGACAGCTTTTGCCTTATCTGCAGGATTCGCTCTTCAGTTGGCTCATGAGGAACCAATATGAGCCACAACTTGATTCCAGATCTTATCAGTGATGTTACTGCTCTTAAAACAATATCTTCATCCTCAGGCCATGTGCTGCCAGCAACCAGAACCCTTCGTCCTTTCTTCAATTTCTGGAGTGATGAAGTAATACTTTTCGACTCCTTAGCCCTGTCTACAACCCTGTCGTATCTGGTATCGCCGGTAAATTGTACCCTCTTCCCATTACGATTAATGTCCCTCAGATAGAGTTCAGTCTCACTGGATACTGTACATATCATATCAAAATAGCGATAAAGCTGAACAAATGGCCCTACCCGCAGCCAGAATGACGATCTGAGTGAACAGTTAACCAGCAGCGATCTGATGTTGTTCTTCTTCAACTGCTCCAAATGATTCGGCCACAGATCATGACGAACGATAATCGCAACGTCTGGCTTGATTAGCGATATAAATATCTTTGCATTCTTTTTTGAATCAAAGGGAATATAACAGAGATGATCTGCATAATCGTAATTATTGATATTATCAAATGCAGATGGTGAGAAAAAGCTGACCACAATACTGCACGATGGAAAAGCGCTCTTTAACCTTTCTATTAAAGGCTTTGCCTGTTCAAATTCCCCCATAGAGCTGCTGTGTATCCAGAATCTCAATCCACCACCGGAAAGGCTTTTCATCGCCTCCCTCAGCCGATCAAAATTGTTTCTCCTCCCTATTATTCCACTTCTTATCTTAGGTGAAAATACTCTTCCAACCACGAATCCAAGATATATTAAAGGAATACAAACTATGTTATAAAAATAGTACCAGAATGGATTCATCTTTTATCCTTATCCAATAAAATCTCTGCAGCTTCTACAACCTCGCTGCTTTTAATACTCTTCATACAATAAAAATGGCCCTTTGGACATCTATCAGTACCATGAAATGAACACGGCCTGCATTTTAAAGATTTTTCAACAACAAAACTCTCACATCTAAAAGGTAAAAAACCAAAATGGTAAGATGTGGGTCCAAATATGGCCACTACTCTTGTGTTAAGAGCCGCTGCCATGTGCATCAGACCGGTATCGTTTGTTATGAGAAGATCGCTCTTTTTTATTGCTGCTGCAGTCTGTTGAAGAGAAAGCTTACCAGTAAGATTTAATGTCGATTGGCCCATTTTATCGAAAATACGACTGCAAACACCTACATCGCCTTCTCCTCCTAGCAGCACGACTCTGTATCCCTTATTTATAAAATACCTTCCCACCTCAATGTAACCATCCTCTGTCCATCTCTTTGTGGCCCTGCCCGCACCAGGTGCCATCGAAATAACCATACAACCATTTCGCAGGCCACTCTTCTTAAAAATAGAATCGACAGTACGATCGGCAACCTTATCAATATAAAGTTCCAGTCCCAGTCCATCATCTTCTACCTCGAGGTCAGAAACACTCCTGATATATCGCAGGGGAACCGGCTGAATATCTTTGTATATATCCTTCCTCAGATGCACAAGAACAAAACGCTGAAATCTATTCGGATTGTAGTTGAACTTCTTGGTCCCTGTTTTTAAAAATTTTAATATTCTAGACCTCAAATTCAATTGAATATCAACAATTACATCATACTCTCTCCTCTTTATCTCTCTGCTTATCCGCAGAAGCTCGGATAATCCATCCTTTGAAGAGAATTCGATTATATGGCTAATATGGGGATTGTTCCTGATTAATGATGCATATTCTTTTTTGATGATAAAATCTATCTCTGAATCTGGAAATCTCTTTTTTAATATTCTTACCAGTGGAGTAGAAAGGAGAACATCCCCCATTGCACTTAGTCTAACGATGAGAATTCTTTGAGGATCTGTGTCTATATTATATCTCATTATTTTTCTTGAAGTATTCACGATACCAATCGATTGTAATCCGTAGCCCATCCTCAAATTTGATCCTCGGCTTCCATCCCAAAAGCTCGATCGCTCTGCTTATGTCGGGTTGTCTCACCTTTGGATCATCAACAGGGAGAGGCTTGTGGACAATTTTACTCTTGCTCCCCGAGATGCGAATAATCGTCTCTGCCAGCTCATTTATGGTCTTTTCATCAGGATTTCCTATATTAACAGGCTCTACAATGTCTGAGACAAGCAGCCTGTATATTCCTTCTACCTGATCGTCAACATAACAAAAACTCCTTGTCTGAGTTCCATCTCCAAAAACAGTTATGGGATCTCCTCTAAATGCCTGAGGTATAAAAGTCGGTATTGCCCTACCATCTTCTGGCCGCATTCTCGGGCCATATGTATTAAATATCCTGACAATTCGTGTATCGACCCCATGGTAACGGTGATAGGCCATTGTAAGGGCCTCTGCAAACCGCTTTGCTTCATCATATACTCCACGAGGGCCTACTGGATTCACATTGCCCCAGTAAGACTCGGGCTGCGGATGTATCAAAGGATCTCCATAGACTTCGGAAGTCGAAGCAAGAAGAAAAGTTGCCTTCTTTTGAAGAGCAAGTCCGAGTGCCTTGTGGGTTCCCAGAGAGCCAACCTTGAGTGTCTGAATCGGCAGTTCCAAATAATCCTTCGGACTGGCAGGTGAGGCAAAATGGAGAATATAGTCGATCGGACCATCTATATAGATGTAGTTTGTAACATCATGCTTTATAAATGAAAATCCTTCATCATGAAGATGTGCTATGTTATCGATCGTTCCTGTAACCAGATTGTCCATGGCTATTACTTCATGTCCCTTTCTCAGGAGATACTCACATAAATGTGATCCCAAGAATCCTGCCCCACCTGTTATCAATGTTCTTGGCATTAAAGAGATCTCCTATTTAATATCTATTTTATCCTTGATTCCATCTGAGGCTAAAAATTCCAATTCTTCATCCTTTTCATATATTATCACTCCCTCGATGGAATCGACATTCTCTATCAGTTCCATCCCCTTTTTTGGCCCCAACACGAACACGGCTGTTGCATATCCATCGGCCACCATACAATTATCTGCTACTATTGTAACACTAATGCAGCCACGCGCAGGATACCCTGTGCGCGGATTCAGTATGTGATGATAACGAATTCTGTCTTTAAAAAAGTATCTTTCATAATCACCCGAAGTTGCAACGCTGCTTCCGCCTTCCAGTCTCAGTATGCCAATGAGACCGTTCCTCTCACCTCGTGGATGTCGAATTCCTATCCTCCAGAACCCTTTATCCGGCTTTTTTCCCAATATTCTAAGATCACCACCCGCCTCGATTATTGCCGATTTAATCCCTTTTCTCTTTAATGCCCTGATTCCAGAATCGATTATATAGCCCTTTGCAATTCCACCAAGATCTATCTCCATGCCCGCATCTTGTAAAAATATTTTTCCGTCCGAAATTTTCAATCTGCCATAGCCTATTGTTTTCAAAACAGAACATATCGATTCAGAATCTGGAACAGTGGGAGTATTTGATTCAAAATTCCACAGCTTCTTCAATGGGCCGATCGTTATATCGAATGCACCACTGCTGGTCTCAGAGATCTTCATTGATTCCTCTATTACACATTCGATATCTTTTGAAATCATAAGAGCTTTCTTCCCTGCATTACGATTTATTTTTGCTGCTTCACTCGAATCTATATGAACAGACAATAACTGCTCGACCCTCTTCATCTCCTCTACTGCATAACTGGCAGCATCCTGAATTGCAGATTTTGTTATATCGGTATCATAGATAGATATTCGGGCCATTGTATCCATTAAAAAATAGACTTCTTCCACAGGACCAGAATATCTACCGCACATGGCAAAAAAACTAAAAACAAAAAGAGCTGTAATTAATGCAACAGTTCTCATCCGACTCTTTCCAAATCCAGATATATCAATTTCTCCATCGATTCTCTGTAAACAGAGGGATTAAATTTAAACAATACATCTATAGCAGATTCTACAAATCTCCTTGCTCTCTTTTGTGCACCTTCCACGCCATCATATCTTTTAATGAGCTCATAAATCCAATCGATATCTGCCTTTGAGCCCCTCCGTAATCTTGCTGCTACCTCCCTTCTCTCAACACCCGAAGCCCTTCTCATTGCAACAATGAATGGAAGCGTCATCTTACCATCCCCGAGGTCCTGACCAACAGGTTTCCCCATCTCTTTGGGATATCCTGTAAAATCCAAAATGTCATCCCTGATCTGAAAAATTATTCCAAAATATTTTCCCAACAGTCTGAGTCTTTCTATCTCATCTTCAGATCCATTGGCAGCAATCCCTGCCAGCTCACAAGCAGCCTCAAAGAGCCCTGCGGTCTTCTCATAGATAATCTGGATATAGTTTTCCTCATCCATCCTATCAATATTCCCATCAAGTGCCTGGCGAAGTTCTCCTCTGCTCATATGTGTTACAAGCCTCGACACTATCCTTAAAACATCAGAAGAATTTATCTCATCGATCAACGACAACACCCTGGCCAGAAGATAGTCTCCTGTCAGAACAGATATCTTGTTATCCCACACTGTATTTATCGTTTTTCTTCCTCTTCTCACAGGTGATCTGTCTACAACATCATCATGAAGAAGGCTGGCCGTATGGACCAGCTCAAGAAGAACCGGTATCTTTACACTATCGATGCGGGGAGTTGAAATAAGACCCTGGGACAGGAAAAAAATAATTGGACGAATATATTTACCATCTGTCTGGACTATATAACTCAATACAGGCTCAAGAAAAGGAGCATCTGTGGCAAAATTGCCGCGATACTCCCTCCGGAATATTTCAATCTCCTTACTTACGGTTCTCGATATCTCTTCTAACGTTGCTGTTTTTCCTAATGCCATGGCTGATGCAAAACATAAGGGCGGGGTATATTCCCGCCCTCACCTATTAAAATCCAGATAACCTTATAATCCTTTAAGATTCATATATTTAGCTTGCTTGAAATGCTTTAACAGCCTCTTCGGGGCTGTCGTAAGTCTCAAATATTGTAATCAATTTAGTGATCATAAATAGACTCTTTACCTTCTCTGTAACCCTGCTGAGCTTCAAGTCTCCATTTGCATTCTTCAGCGAAGTCAGGCAGCCCATCATAGTTCCAAGACCGGAACTGTTCATCCATTTTACACCACCAAGATCGATTACTACTTTTAACTTATTCTGAGATATAAACTCTTTTACTTTCTCATGTATTGAAATCGTCTCAGGACCACCCATTAATTTCCCTTTAATCTTAATTACAACAACATCACCTACCTCGCTAATATCAATATTCATCCTATCCCTCCATTTCTTTTCGATTCAAATTTTTTAAATATAATAGTTCTGTTTTAAATTTACAAGAATTTTTTAAATATCTTTTTCACTAAGAATCTGGGAAGTATAGATATATATCTCTGCCCCCTTCTTCCATGCATCCTTCGGAAGTCCGGCCTTCTCCACGCAGCAGTGTTCGAGAAACTCTATTTTGTTCCATCCCATCTCAGTAGCAACTTCTGGAAGATATGTTCCACCCCGCATTCCCTGGCGAATCCAGATTCCATGCTTTCCTACTTCAATCTCATCAATAGAATCTATCTTCTTTAGTTCAGACAACACAGATATCTTTATCTCTATATCAGCCATCTCCTCGATTGTTACAGGATTGTAGAAAAATCGAGGATCCTGTGTGGCTGCAGCAACGGCCATTCTCGATACTATCTGATAAAGAGGATAATCTGGATCAAAGTGACCAATACAACCTCTCAATCTTCCATGGTTGGTCAGTGTAACAAATACTCCCCTTTTTTTCAACAAATTTTGTGATTCAACAGAAAAATCGGGAACAGGTTCTCTACGCAAGCTGCACTCTATGCTCTTTCGAGCTATCTGAAACAACTGCTTCAACTCCTGCTTGGAAAAATCTATATCAGACACCATCTCTGCTTCTCCCTCTGTTGTTGACTTCTCATCTTTATAAAATATTGCCGCCCCATAACCAACGACCCTTCTCCTCTCGCCGCTTACATCACCAGAATTTATATATGGAAGAGTCATGGCCTTATCTGCTCCCATCTGATCGGAAACGATCATTGTAATCAATACTGCACTCAATCCACACATCGTACAATCCAGACCTTCAATGTTGCTCTTCATGATCTGGCTGCTCACACGCACGAGTTTTCGTGGATTAAAAGATTCAACTGCATTTAAAATCTTCCTGTCCACCGAATATGCATCTCTGTAGTTTGGATAATGAGACATATCTGAACTCGCTACTACAAGTACTCTCTTTTCCTTTATAGAACGGGCAATTGCAACAGCAATCTTTTTAGACTTTTCATATGAAAGAAATCCATTGACAACTATCGGAACTATCGGTACCCCTGGAAGCACACTCTGAATGAATGGAATCTGATTCTCCACCGAATGCTCTCTTTTATGTGCATCCGGAATACATTCGATCAAATCTGTATTGGAACGAATTCTTTGTGCCAGCTCCTTATCAATGGCTATCTCTCCAAGGGGTGTTCGATAACCATCCCAATCACCTATTGAACCACCCGCAAGTGGATAGTAATGACTTGGACCAATGATAATTACAGCATCGTAGTCTCTTCCCTTTATTAGGCCGTAACCATTTGCTGCAACCTGACCACAAAACATATATCCAGCATGGGGAACCCATATTCCCTTTATGTCTCCTTTAATTTCTATCCTCTCCCTGTTGGCAAGCAGTCGATCGATATTATCAGACAACTCCTCTGGTGTTTCGGGATAGAACTGACCGGCAACCGCAGGGGGACGAATCTTTTTCTGATGAGTGCAGAATACGGATGAAATTTGAAGAAAAAACAGCATCGAATAAATGAGTGGAGAATGTTTCATGGCGTACCTCACGATTTATTCTCCCAATAACCTGGGATAGATTCACCGCAGTATTCACACTTTCCATTCTGTATATGGTTTTCAAAAATCTCATATCCCAATCTGCCTATTACCATTTTCTTGCAATTTGGACAGTATGTATTCTCACCGGGATGTCCGGGAACGTTACCAAGATAAACATATTTCAATCCCTCATCCATTGCCGCGTCCCTCAATTTTTCAATTGTAGGCACTGGTGTAGGCGGCAGATTTCTTAATTTGTATTTGGGATAAAAACGAGAAAAGTGAAGAGGTACATCTGGGCCGAGTTCCCTTAATATCCACTTCGACATCTCCCTTACCTCTTTCACATTATCATTGAGTGTTGGCACAGTAAGGTAGACGATCTCCGGCCATACCCCATGACTCTTTATTCTTACAAGCGTATCGAGTACTGGTTTTAACTTGCCATTGACAACTTCACGATAGTAGGATTCGTTGAACGACTTCAGGTCTACCTTATAAGCAGAAAGCACTCTGCATAAATCAAGATGGGGTTTTTCATTTATATAACCATTGGAAATCATAACAGTATGAATCCCCTCTTCTTTTGCCCTATAGGCAGTGTCAAGAATAAATTCGGGATAGATGGTCGGCTCGTTATATGTGAAGGCAATCGTTGGACATTTCCATTTTTTTGCATAATCAACAACTTCCTCTGGTGTAAATTCCACGTTTGGAATCTCTTCAGGCCTCCTCTGGGCTAATTCCCAATTCTGGCAAAACTTGCAGTCAACATTACATCCAGCAGTAGCAAGCGAGAAGGCATCAGTTCCTGGCAGAAAGTGAAATAATGGTTTCTTTTCAATGGGATCTTTATGAAGGGCAGCTATGCGACCATATACAAGCGTAATATATTTACCGTCGCGGTTTTCCCTGACAGTACAATGGCCTCTCTTTCCAGGAGGTACAACACAATACCGCGGGCACAACTGACACTGCACCATACGATTGGACATCTTCTTATAATAACGCGCTTCTTTGTCAGAAAGAGATGCTTTAGATCTCTTATATCCTGGAATAGAGGTAAGCGGTATACCCGCAGTTAACGCTGCTGACTGGCGTAAAAACGAGCGTCTTGTAATTTCATTTTGCTTCATATAATCACCCCCTGAACCTATTTTTAATCAGTAAATAAACGATACATATAACAAGATTATTGAAAAACGCCAGCCAAAGAATCTCTATATACAATCATATCCTTTTTTCATAAACCCTGTATCTTTTTATCTCCCTGAATCCAAGTTTTAAGATTGGATTGTTCATTATCATATTGTCTTCCAGAACATAGTTTGCTTCCAATCGATCCGGATTCCTTGGAGAAAGCACCTCATACAATCTCCTGTAAAATAGTGTATCTATTGCCTTTCTCAGATATTGAGGAATCACGCCAAGAGCCCAAATACGATAAGACCGCACATTTTTGATTCCAAAAAGCAGCCGGAAAATCCCAAAGGGCAGAAGCCTTCCATTCAACCCCTTTAGAATAGTATTTATGTCAGGTAGTACAATGAGATATCCAATGGGTCTTGAATCGATTTCGGCAATCATAACAAGCTCAGGATCTACAATAGGTTTCAGTGATTTTGCCAAATCGTCTGCCTCCTCATCTGTAACCGGAATGTATCCCCAGTTACCCATTGTAGATTCATTAGCAACATTTACAATCACTTTCACATCTTCCTTCAACCTCTTCATGTTAATTGGTCGAATCCGTACTCCATACCTTTCTTCCAGCTTATCCGTTGCCCTGATATATCTTTCTGGCAGTTCATATCCATCACAATCAAGCTCATAAACGAGCAGGTCCTTCTTTTTTTTCAGACCCCATGCCTTCATGTGAGTGTCGTAATATGGAGGATTGTATGGTGCCATAATCATCGGAGGTGAATCAAATCCCTTTACAACAAAACCCCACTCCTGAGATGCAAAACTCCACGGCCCTCTTATCCTGACCATTCCTCTTTCCTGAAGCCAGTCCCTTGCACTGTTAAGAAGTAGCGCAGATGCTTCTTCATCATCTATACATTCATAAGAACCAAACAGCCCTACCTGTTCTCCCCAGTGTTGAATAGCAAGGCGATCTATGAAAGCACTTATTCTTCCTACAACCTTGTTATCACGATAAAGAAGAAAATGCTGGTAATCACAATGATGAAGCATTGGATTTGTTTTCTCAGAATACTTTTTCTTCTCCTCTATCCTCAATGGAGCGATCCAGTTCGGATCGTCTCTGTAGTGATCATAGAGAAAATTTATAAATTTTTTCAAATCGGCTCGACTCTGAACAGCCCTAACAGAAAAAGCCACGATGCCTCCTGACAGATTATTTCTATTTCTCCTCTAATGGATGAGTCTCTCTGTACCCAATGGTAATGCCTATCAAGATACCAAAGATGACTCCTGTTGCAATCATCATCCAGAATCCGATACTCCATGCAAAACAGATGCGTCCAATCAGACCCTCAGATGAGATTCTGGAAAGTAGAAAGATAAATAGATTCACAACCACTCCCCAGATCAGTCCCTTCATCCACCATTTGACCTCTAATTTAACCGATGTTGTGAGAAAGCCCATCAGAGTTCTTGAGATTATTACCGTCCAGATCCCAATTGCTGGAATATCATTCGAAATACCTGTGGCAAGAAGCCACGAAACAATACCATAGAAAAGTCCCCATTCTGTTCCCGACTTTACCTGTCGCCAATTTTCCATATAGACTCCTGTTTGTAAATTTAGAGAAAAACCAGATCACTTGCCCTTCTTTATCTCTCCTGCAATCTTCTCGATAAATGGTTTAAAAAGGTCGATCGGTATTGGGAAGAGGGTAGTTGAGTTGTTTTCTGATGCAACTTCAACCAGTGTCTGGAGAAAACGAAGCTGTATTGCAGCAGGTTCTTTTTGAAGAACCGCAGCAGCCTGTGAAAGCTGTTTCGAAGCCTGAAATTCTCCACTTGCATGGATGATCTTTGCACGACGTTCCCTCTCTGCCTCTGCCTGACGTGCAATCGCCCTCTTCATCTCCTCTGGAAGATCGATATGCTTCACCTCTACTAAGGAGACTTTAATTCCCCATGGATCTGTGTGTTTATCGAGAATATCCTGGAGTTTCTCATTTATCTTTTCTCTCTCCGATAGAAGTTCATCAAGTTCAAACTGACCGAGAATGGAGCGAAGCGTTGTTTGTGCCAACTGTGAAGTTGCATAGAGATAGTCCTGAACCTCCACAATGGCCTTGCCTGCATCTATCACCCTGAAGTAGACAACTGCATTCACCTTTACAGAAACATTATCTTTTGTAATAACATCCTGTGGAGGAACATCCATTGCTATTGTACGAAGACTGACCTTTATCATACGATCGATTATGGGAATAAGAATAATCAATCCTGGGCCCTTTGAACCAATCAATCTACCCAGCCGAAAGATTACTCCTCTTTCATATTCCTTTAAAACACGAATCGCACTTGCCAGAATCAAGAAACCAATAATTACTATAGTAATATAACCTGCCATGATAACCTCCCAATTATATTTTAATGAAAAATCACTACTCTGCTTTTTTCGCTCTTTTTACTTTAAGTTTCAATCCTTTTATTCCTGTCACCTCAACTTTCTCCCCCTCTTTAATCTTCTCATCACTGACAGCCTTCCATACCTCTCCATGAACAGAAATCCGTCCTTCCGGATCCAGACTCTTTATTACCTCTCCAATCTCACCAATAATTCCCTTATCCCCTGTGACCGACTTTCTAAACTGGGCTCTTATCCCCAGGCCCACGGCAAATATGAAAAAGGCCGCAGTGAACAGGACTGCTGGAATTATCACGCTTAGAGACACACCCGCTGAGGGTGATTTAAAAAGCATTAGAGAACCAAAAATCATCGAAACGATCCCTCCTATGGTTAATAGACCAAAGCTTGTTATATGAATCTCTAAAATAAATAGCAAAATAGCAAGTAAAATCAGAAGAATACCTGCAGCATTGATTGGCAGTACCTGCATTGCAAAAAATGCAAGGATCAGTGAGATTGCACCTATTGCACCAGGAAAGATGGCTCCTGGATTCTTCAATTCAAAAAACAGACCTGCCAATCCGCCCAGTAGAAGAATATATGCAATGTTTGGATCTGAAATCTTGTCAAGAATCTTATACTGCCAGCTCATTGGATGGCGGCGTATCTCACTGTTCTTTGTATAAAGCACTACCTTTCTTCCCGAGAGATTGAGCTCTCTTCCATCGAGTTTGGAAACAAGGTCGTTAAGATCTTTTGCAATAAGATCGATCACACCCTTCCTAAGAGCCTCCTTCTCTGTTATAGATACACTCCTTCTGACAGCCTCCTCAGCCCATTTTGAATCTCTTCCTCTAATATCTGCCATTCCCCTTATATGTGCAACAGCATCATTTGTTATCTTCTCAGTCATTACCTTAGAAGAATCCTTTCCCATCATAGATACGGGATGTGCAGATCCAATCCTGGTACCAGGTGCCATGGCCACAACATTGGCAGAATATGAAATATACACGCCCGCAGATCCTGCGCGCCCTCCGCTTGGAGCAATGTAGACAACAACAGGAACTCTGTCTGCAAGTATTGCCTTATCAATTGTCCATGTAGACTGCATCAGTCCACCTGGAGTATCCATCTGAATAATGAGACACTCGGCACCATGTTTCTCTGCTCGTCTGATAGCATCCGTGATATATTTGGATGTGATCGGTGTTATTGGACCATTGATCTCTATCAAATCGATATGGCCTGAAGACAGGAGTGTATTTGATGAAAAAATAATAATTAAAAAGACAAATATTAAACGGACAGGAGCAATAAAACTTTTGTTGGCTTTCATGATGAATTTACCTCATAAAATATCAATTATCTTTTATGGAGAAGATACATTATTAAAGTTAAGATTAAACTTATCACAATGCAAGTAGTAATAGGAAAATATAAGGTAAAATTCTTCCTTTGAATATGAATATCTCCTGGAAGCCTTCCAATCAATGGAATCTTGTGAATAAAGATAAGGATTATTCCTATTATAATCAGTAAGATTCCTGTTAACACTACTGCTCTGCCAATAGATTCCATATTCCCAGCTCCATAAATTAATTTACATTCTCTGACAAAGAGGGGAGCTTATCATTCCAATCGAGCACATTGTATTTCTTACATATCTCTATCACTCTATCTATTGGAATTGCTTTGACACGGTGGCCTGATCTGCCATCCATATCCGTGGCGCTGAACAGAGAATTCAATATCGCCTCCTCGGTTGCCTCCACAACAGCAAGAAACAGTGGAGAGATGCTGTCATTTCTGAGTTGCGGTACAAGATCAACACTCTGCTTTGATCTGTATTTGATTCTGCAATCAGGGTTTGTGGAGAACGCAATAACATAGTCACCGCTTCCATTGCTACAAAATCCACCACATCTTGCTATACCAAGAACGGCCCTCGAAGCCAACCTTTTCAGATTGCGTGGCGATAGAGGAGCATCTGTTGCAATGATTATCATACATGAACCCGATTTTTTTCTGGTGATCCTGCCTTTCAGATAATGTATGCCGAGCTCACGGCCGACAGGTGCACCATTGACCCGCAAGATTCCACCAAAATTTGTTTGAACAAGCACACCAACAGTCCATCCACCAAGATCAGGAGGAAGCACTCGAGATGAGGTGCCGATTCCTCCCTTAAACCCTAAACATATAGTACCGGTTCCGGCTCCAACGCATCCCTCCTCAACTACTCCTGTTGAGGCACTATCAATCGCATCCCAAACATCCTCCTCTTTTACTGATATGCTGCGAATCTCATTAAGGTATCCATCATTGGTCTCACCCACAACTGCATTTACAGACCGAACATATTCATTTCCCTTCTGGCGAATCGTATACTCAACAAGTGCCTTCATTGCAACCGACACACTCAAAGTGTTTGTAAGAACAATAGGAGTCTCAATTTCCCCGAGCTCCTCAATCTGTGTTGTTCCGACGAGTTTACCAAATCCATTTCCTACATAAACACCACCTGGCACCTTTTCCATGAATATGTTTCCGTCATGGGGAAGTATTGCAGTCACTCCCGTACGAATCGAATCGCCACAAATCAAAGTCTTATGTCCTACAAGCACTCCATCCACATCTGTAATAGAGTTCCATCTGCCCGGAGAGAGTATGCCGATCTCAATTCCATAATCTCTGATCCTTCCCCTCTCTTTGCCACCGCACGGCAAAGAGCTAAAGATAAAGGCCGAGAAGAAAAGAGTGTTGAAAGTTGTTCTCATCAAAAATTTAAATTTTTTCCTTGACATTGTTTTTTAAAATCTCCAAATTAATTAAAGTTGGGAATTAAATTCCCTGCAACTTGGCCTTACGGCAACTATAAAGAGCTATCAATATAAAATAGGGAGCCCGACTCTGACGTGTATTACATGCCTCCTAAGAGTGGACGTAAAAAGCGATCAGGAGGGCACCCACCGTGTCTAACGCGGTTCTTTATAGTCGAGGTTAAGTTGCAGGGTTTTTTTATCTCAATGTAGCAGTTAATCATGATTCTATCCGTCAGTATTTTCAAAATGTTAAATACAATTCAATATAGGCCAAACCCAGTATTTCGGAAAATATTATCGAATTAATTACTTCTTAAATTTTCTTCATACCATTCTCGAAAAATCTCTATCTAAACTTCTGTATTGAATTGCCTCACTCAAATGTTCAGGCCGTATATCAGTGCTTTCTTCCAGATCTGCAATCGTCCTGGCAACCTTTAAAATTCTATCGTATGCTCTTGCAGAAAGTCCCAATCTTGTTATGGCCCTCTGAAGCAAAGCATTTCCTTCATCATCAACCGGGCAGAACCTGCGAATATCTTTCGAATCCATGTGGGCATTGCAATAGACTCCCCTCCGATGCTTAAACCTGTTAAGCTGAATGGTTCTCGCCTTTTTTACTCTAGACCTGATCGACTCAGACATCTCTCCAGTAGTTCTTCCAGATAGTTCCTTGTACTTTACTGCAGGCACTTCCACATGAATGTCGATTCTATCTAATAAAGGACCCGAGACCTTTGAGCGATACCTCTGAATCTGAGGAACAGTACAGCAACATTCATGAGTCGGACTCGAATAGTAACCACATGGACATGGATTCATTGCTGCCACAAGCATGAATAGAGCAGGATATGTTACAGAAATGGCTGCCCTCGAAATAGTAACCCTTCCATCCTCCATTGGCTGTCTCATTACTTCGAGTACATTCTTCCTGAACTCTGGGAGTTCATCAAGAAACAAGACCCCATTGTGTGCAAGACTCACCTCTCCAGGCCTTGGAACATGACCACCACCAATCAATCCTGCATCTGAAATTGTATGGTGTGGAGATCTAAATGGTCTTGTTGCAATCAATGCCGTATCTGGTGGAAGATGCCCTGCGACGGAATGAATTTTTGTTGTCTCCAGCGCCTCTTCAAGGGTTAGTTCTGGTAAAATTGTAGGTATCCTCTTGGCGAGCATCGTCTTTCCTGAACCTGGAGGCCCTATCATCAGAACATTGTGTCCACCTGCTGCTGCCACCTCGAGAGCCCTCTTTACATGCTCCTGACCCTTCACATCCTGAAAATCGACACTGTATTCACAGCTTTTTGAAAATACTTCATCTATATCAACAGTAAACGGTTCTCTCAGCTCTCCATTTTCGATTATATTCACAGCATCTCTAAGACTTTCAACAGGATAGACATCGAGTCCAACAGCCATGGCGGCCTCTTTCGCATTCTCTCTTGGCAGTATTATCTTCTTTATCTTTTTCTCCCTAACTGCTACTGAAATCGAAAGCCCGCCTCTTATTGCTCTTACCTTGCCGTCTAATGCCAGCTCCCCAAGAATAACAATATTCTCAACTTTCGATTGTTCTATCTGGCCACTGGCAATCAGAACCCCAATAGCCATTGGCAGATCAAAGGCCGATCCCTCTTTACGTATATCTGCTGGTGCAAGGTTTATTGTTACACGCTTTCTGGGGAAAAAGAAACCGGAATTCTTAATAGCAGCATTGACTCTTTCCTTTGATTCCTTTACGGCACCTTCAGGCAATCCTACTGTAGCAAATATTGGCAGCCCATTCTCAAGATGAGATTCTACCTCAACTATATAACCTTCTATTCCGAGTACAGCAGCACTAAAAACTTTTGAAAACATAAGAAAATCTTAGAATTGTAACTTGAAATGGTTATGCTTTAAGTATATGCAAATATTTGGAAAGAATCAAGAATATTTTTATTGTAAATTAGAAAAGGGATAAGGCTCGTGGAATTTTGATCAACAGTAATTAGTAGGAACTGTTAAATTTTAAGTTCCGATAACCATAAATAAATCCCTGACTCAACGAGCCAGGGATCTGCTCAGATGAAAAGAATTGATATGGCCTTTTCAGAAGAAAATCAATTTACAAGATTGTGTACATTTGGACGTGGATCTTTTACTGGTCTATATTTTCTTCTCTGATCATCCTTCTCAAGAAATTCCACCCTCTTGGTTAAAACAAAATTCTCCCGATACAGCCTCATTTTTGAGCCGTATGCAAGTGCTGCCATGCTTACCACACCAAATGTAACTCCAGCCATAAAAACAATTATATAACCAACCATTTCAAATATTCCTCACAATTTTATAAAATATTGCATTATGAAATTATTTTCTCAATAATCTGTACGACTAATTTACAGCAAAAAATGTACCGTTTGTATATTAATGATTCACTGCATTGATATTTAAAGACTTATAAAAATATTGTTGGACAACAAATCGGTATTTTTTTCCTTTGATGTAAAACTTTTTACCGATCAGATCGTCTTACATACAGATAAATATTAAAATAATTGAGGAACTACTACATGTCCGACAGCGATCTTATTCAAAGCTTTCTAAAGGGAGACATAAATGCATTTAATCTATTGGTGTGGAAATACCAAAAACCTGTATACAATCTTGTATACAGAATGACAGGCAACGAAGAGATGACAAAAGACATCTGTCAGATGACATTTATCAGAACATACAAGAAACTAAGTAAATTAAAGGACCATGATAAGTTCGCATCATGGCTATTCAGGATAGCCATAAATCTCTGCTACGATGAATTCAAGAAGAAAAAAAATCATCACTTCGATATTAATAAATTCAGATCAGAAGATGGTGCTGATACTATAAACTGTATGCATGATAAAAAAGAAATGATGCCCGATGAAATTTTAAATCAAAAACAGATCGGGCAGATCTTAAAAAGATGTCTGATGGCAATACCTGAAGAACAGAGGGTTGTTATCATCATGAAACAGTATCACGGATTGAAATTTTCAGAGATTTCCGAAATATTGAGTCAACCAGTAAACACTGTAAAATCTCGACTTTACTATGGACTTAGAGCCATGAAGAAAATATTGGAAGAGTCCAAACTTAATAAGGAGGTCATGCTAAATGAAATGTAAAGACATGACTGAAAGACTAATTTCTCTGATCTATGGAGAATTAAGTCCCGATGAAGCAAAAAAGACAGAATCACACATAAAATCGTGTGATTCTTGCAGAAAGATATACAAAGAGCTTAAGGAGACAACAGAGATTCTAGATAAGTGGAAAGAGATAACCCTTCCAACCAACTTTGTCTTTACGACAGAGGCGCCAGGGTTTAATCTTTGGAATAAGAGTATACGAAGCATGGGCAGAGTAAGAAAGTTTATGTTAGGAATTTCAATAGCGGCTGCATTCTGCCTTCTGCTCCTGAGTATTATTAACTTCGAAGCAAAATATGAGTATGGAAAATGGAGCATAGGGTTTCATCTGATTCCACAAGCAAAGGAGTCTATAACAAAAGAATATGTAGAACAACTTGTCAAGGAAAGTCAGAAACAGATACTAATTTTTACTTCGAGAATGATAGAGGAGAGCGAAAGACGAACGGATATAGACCTTACAAGACTTGTTCAGACCATCGAAGAGCAGAGACAGAAGGACCTGCAATTTATTACAAAGGGATTGATAGGATTGAAACAGACAAACGACTGGCGATTCGATCAAACAGAGAAGGTCATTGATCGACTCTACCGCCTGACAAGTTATCAATTTAATAAAAAATAGGGAGGTACATATAAAATGAATAATACAATAAAGAAGATGATAAAAGGGATGGTTATATCAGTAATTCTTCTTATTTCAATAAACGTGCTTGCACAGGAATCAATCATAGAAGAGAAAAGACTGCACAGAGACATGAGGATAATGGGAGGAATATTGGGAAAATTAATAGTGGAAGAGGAGAACACTCATTATCCAGGATACTATATAGGAATGTCACCAAATATAATGCTTCTTAAAGGTTTTGGTATTGTGTTTTATACTCATAAGAGCAGTCCCCTGTCGAACGATTTTCTATTCGGAGGTATATCGAGGAACATGAAAAAAAGTTATATGAAGACTCTTGAAAATTTCTTAGTCATGCAGTATGAAGAAAAGAGTCTGGAATCAAAAAAGGGAAAGAAAAGCGATATCGACTCAACAGAGATCAAGATGCTTCAAAAGGAAAATGAAGCTATAGAGACCTTAAAAGATAATATTATCTGCTTCTTTAAAAAATATGTTCCTGCAATTAGACAATTAAAAGATGATGACAGGATAGCGATCATAGTTAAACTCGACAACTGGAGAAATAAAAAATATCAGGACTCATTTCTAAAGGCAATGGTCACCAAACAAGCAGTCGATCTGTACCGGAAAAATCGGATAAGTTATGCAGATTTTCAAAAACGCATTGTCTTTCAGTTAAGAGAAGAAAAATCTGATATAACAAAAGATATTGATATAATGTCGGAAATCCTGAGCAGAGGTTTGGATTCATCCACCTACTGGAGGCCATCCTCCTACAGAGGCACATACATGGAAAACTTTGGAGTAATATTCTTTCTCAATATCCCCAGCAGATTTTTAACCCTATCGATTGTATCTACAGATACGCCAGATGTAGTATTAACAAAGACGATTACAAACAGTTCAAAAGAATATCAAACAAGCAAGGAGGAGATATTCGACCTCAAAGGAAAACTAATTACAATTACAGAGAAGGAAAAGAAGAAAAAGAAAGATAGGGAAAAAGAAATAAACAAATCTATCAAAGAACTTCAAGATGAACTTTTTGACCTACTGGCATCCTATGGACATACACTTAGAATCAAACCAGAGGAATGGGTAGTGCTCAATGTGAATATGGGAAACAATCTATTCTATCCAAGAAATTCGGACAACTCACATTTCATCCTTCAAATCAAGAAAAAATACCTCGATTACTACTATAAAGGCACAATAACGATTGATGAACTTCGTAAGAAATTGATTGTTCAGACAATCTAAACTTTAAACCACATTTTTTCAACTAGACTCTTCTGCCTCATAGGGGTAGAAGAGTTTTTAATTTTCGTTTCACATTGAAACATTTTACCAGATTGAAACACATTTATGATATTTTAAAAAAACTTCCAACAAGTAAAGAGCCATAAAAATGTTTTAAAAATAATATCTTATAGCACTCCATCATTACTCAAAAGTTTGGCATAACATTTGTATAGAACAATCATTAGTTAGATTTTGTTCAATAATATCCCCCCTAAGGCGCCCCCGATGGGAACTATATGATGATAAACCTATCGGGGGTTTTTATTTCGAATCTGCAAGAAATGCAAGCTGCAAGAAATAACGAAGCAAAGAGGGACAAAATATTAATTCTTGACTTGTATAAACAATTTATTTATATTCTTCAAGTAATAAATAAATTTGTGGTGATAAAATGAAAAATATTAAGATTATATCCGTTGTAGTGTTACTATTTACATCTTTGATATCGCAGCCATTTGCTCAACATAGATCAGGACAGGTCGGCCTCGGGATGTATGGTAGTAGTATCAAACTCATCGGTGGTGCAATAGACGGATCGATGATAAACTATTCGAGTGGGCTGTCAATTAAATATTCATTTTCAAAATTCCTGACAGGAGAAATAAATGCGGGTCTCGGTTGGGTACGGCCAAGAGACAGCGAATCCCATTTTCAGGTAAGTACTGTTTATAAATATAGAACTTACATATACCCATGGAGCGTAAATCTGCGCTGCAATATTTTTCCAAATGGATGGTTCGTCCCCTATATCGGCATTGGAACAGGGATCACATACTGGAATCTGCGGGATATATCTCAAGGTGAAGAATGGTTTCCAATTCCAGAATCTGGAAAGTCTGTTTCCGGAACTCAGTCAAACTTCTCGCTTTTAGCAACCGTAGGAACATCGATCTTTATCACAAAAGGTTTTGCGCTTGATTTATCGATACACTACACACATCTACTCGATCAGCGGCTGGACAACATTGGAAATGGAGACATCAATACAGGAGTTGCAGAGGTAAGGCTCGGATTCGGAATATTTTTTGGAGGTTATCTTGATTCAGATGGAGACGGAATAGAGGATAAAAAAGATCTTGATCCCTATCATAAGGAAGACTTTGACGGATTCGAAGATGAAGATGGAGCCCCCGATCCGGACAACGATAAAGACGGCATACCAGACTATCTCGACAAGGCCCCAAATCTGCCGGAGGATATCGATGGATTTGAGGATGAAGATGGTGTTCCTGACCTCGATAACGACCAGGATGGAATAAATGATACAGAAGACAAGGCTCCAAACGCACCCGAAGACTTCGACGGATTCGAAGATGAAGATGGAGTCCCTGATCTGGATAACGATAAAGACGGCATACCAGACTATCTCGATAAGGCTCCTAATCAACCAGAAACATTCAACGGCTATCAGGATGAAGACGGGGTGCCTGATGAGAAGCCCAAACCTCCAATAGTAGAATACGGCAAGCCCTTAATATTAAAAGGGGTTACTTTTCAGACTGGCAAGGCCGATTTGACAGAAAATGCAAAACGAGTACTCGATATTGTTGCAGAATCACTAATGCAATATCCTGAAATTGAAATAGAGATTAGGGGATATACAGACAGTGTCGGAAGCGCTGCATTTAATCTGAACCTTTCTCAGAGAAGGGCCGAGGCTGTAAGAGACTACCTGGTGCAAAAAGGAATTGCTCTAAAGCGTCTGCGTGCCATAGGATACGGCGAAGCAAATCCAATAGCGTCAAACAAGACTAAAGAGGGAAGAGCCAAAAACAGGAGAATCGAATTCATCCGTATTGAAAAATAGCAAAATATTTTATATCACTCTTTTGGTATCGAAGCCTTTCTAACAACTCTTATCAAAATCCATCCGATAAAACAGCCTATGATGTAATAGGGAAAATCCATCCATACAAAACTGGAGCCTATTAATGTCCTCCCAATAAATGTTGATCTGATAACTTCAAGAAAATGGGGATGCCACAATTGAGTAAACTCAAGAAGTGACGTTATTAAAAATACCCACAAGGCAATCCAAAACTCAGATGATGTAGGAAAAACAAATACAACAGCAAGACACCAGAAAATCTCATACAGTATTCCGCCGCAGTAGTTATTAAACCAGAAGGAGCCTGGACCACTATAAAATTTTGATGCAAACCCGAGTGGTATAACAGCAGATAGAAGAATAAAAATTCTAATACGAAAGCCAGTTAAAAGACTTATTATTTTTTTAGAGTCTCTCATCTTCTAAGCAATATGAGTATTCCTGCCGCAATTGCCAACAAGTCCAGAATAAATCCAAAATAAGGAATATTTACATAGATAAAAGGAGCCAACCCCCTCAAGATAAGCCAGATAGAGAGCAGGATAATCCCAAGGCTCTTTGTTAATTTAACCGATCCAACAACAAGCAACAGACCAGCGATGAGTGCAAAAAGAGGAATAATGTTTGATAACAGAGAAATGTGTATTGCTGTCAGTGATACTATAGATGTTATGATCAGCCATATAGCCAAAAACAGCGTTCCGAGATTTTCTGATAATTTCATAATTCCCTCCTCAAGATATTATCAACAAGTAAGATGAAATGCACCGAGTACTCTATCCCCATTTTCCACAACACGATTGTATGTGCTTACTGCCCTATCAGTATTCTCAACAACAAGTCTGATACCAGTTTCATCAAGATAATCCTTTAAATCATCTCCTATCCGCATCAACCCAAACTTGCCGGTTCCTACAACCAGAACCTCAGGCTCGGCCTCCTTCAACTGATCAAGAATATCTTCGATCTGAAGCTTGTGGCCCTCTTTTCTCCACCATTCAGACTGCACATGGTCGAGAAACACAACCACATCGTTTTTGTAGGTTATGCCGTCAATTACAATGTGTCCAAATTTATATGAATCGATCATACGGCTTCTCCTGTTAAGTATCTTTCCTCATGCTGTATTTACATCCGCAGTATTTCTGACGATACAGCCCCTCTTTACTGCTGAGCATACAGCTAATCTTAAATCCATTCTTTTTCTTGAAATCGGCAGCCATGAATACGATACCTTTTCTCCTGGCAACTTCCTCCCCTATTCTATTAATAATTTCTGCCTTCTTATGAGGACTTATAGATAGTGTTGTTGTAAAAATTTCAATACCCTCTTTTACTGCCACCTCTGCTGTCATCTCGAGTCTGATCCTGTAGCATATCTCGCATCTTGTTCCCCCTTCTCTATCCTGCTCATGGCCTCTTACACTATCAAACCACCTTTCTGAATCATAATCGCCTACTATTATCGGAACACCCCATTTCTCTGCAAGATGCTCTATTTCTCTCTTTCTGAGCCTATATTCATTATCAGGATAAATATTGGGATTATAGAAAAATATCGTTATATCAAATCCATCTCTAAGAAGCATAATCGGATGGGTAGCACACGGTGCACAACAGCAGTGAAGCAGAAGAGATTTTCTTACACTTCCATACATGTTTTAAATATTGACAAAATGATTTAAAGAGTTGCTCCCCTTACCTATAGCGAAACCCTCTCTTATTGCATTTACAATATAACGTTTTGAGATTCTGATTGCCTCTACCAGACTATTCCCCTTAACAAGATTTGCCAGAATCGCTGCAGAATAGGTGCATCCAGTACCATGTGGTGATACAGACTTCACTCTTATTGATGTAAAGCGAATAAATCTCTCACCATCATAAAGAATATCAACAGGGTCTCCCTCTAAATGTCCCCCCTTTACCAGTACTGCCCTGCATCCCATATCAAATATTCTCCTTGCACCTTCCTTAACATCCTCTATCGATTTTATTGAAACACCAGAAAGTGTCTCGGTCTCAAAAATGTTTGGAGTAACCAGATAGGCCTCTGGTATCAACTCCTTCCTGTATGTCTCTATTCCTTTAGAATCTATAAGGGGTGTACCATCTGAAGATACGAGAACAGGATCAACAATAACAAAAGGAACCTTGATCTCGTGAAATTTATTTGCAATCACCCTGACAATCTCAGAACTGTAGAGCATGCCTGTCTTTGCTCCATCGATGCCGCAGTCGCTAAGAATCGACTCAAACTGAAGGCTTACAAACTGAGGGGATACTCCTTCAATGCCGTTGACTCTTAAGCTGTTCTGTGCAGTCACTGCTGTCACCACAGTCATTCCATAAACACCAAAAGCAGAAAAGGTCTTCATGTCTGCCTGAATTCCTGCACCTCCGCCTGAATCCGATCCTGCAATTGTTAACACCTTCTTAATCATGTATATAATATAAAACATTTAACAGAAAATAAAAAGGCAGAGTTTAAACTCTGCCTCATTTTAAACTTGATATTGGATTAGATCATGCTTCTACTATTGCCTCTGTGGGACATACCTCTACACAAGATCCGCAATCTGTACACTTATCAGCATCGATTACATATTTATCCTCGCCCTCAGAAATAGCACCTTCAGGGCATTCTTCCATACAAGCACCACATGCGATGCATTCATCAGTAATCTTATGTGCCACAATTGCCTCCTATATTAGTTTTATTTTCAATTTAAATTTCACAAAATATAATTATTCAAAACAAAAAAGTCAATATTTTATCTCTTATCCTTATTGAATTGTAACTGTTTTTCATGCCTGCCTCAAGCACCTTATTCCCTTATAAAAACAACTTTTTTCAGGACGGGACAGGACACACTTCACTATTCACTATTCACTATTCACTATTTCACGAATATCATAACATCGGTTACACTTTTTAGTTGCACTAAGTTATCATAACATCGGTTACACTTTCATCATTCAATACAAAATGAATTCGTAATCCGTT
>Ga0190360_1000363_pt1 | contig 25801 bp, 34 predicted proteins | sample 48721834_MG_FD_161271 | JGI IMG/M metagenome (GOLD analysis project Ga0190360, IMG submission 161271) | Hydrothermal vent microbial mat bacterial communities from Southern Trench, Guaymas Basin, Mexico - 4872-18-3-4_MG | ecosystem: Environmental > Aquatic > Marine > Hydrothermal vents >...
ATAACGAAGGTTACGAAGACCTTCGTGGTCACATACCATAACCCAACGGGTGAGAACATGATGGATCATACCACAGGCAAGACAAAAGGCAAATACATCATTGACGAGGTGGGTGTCACATCTGAGGTGCTGACTGGGCGAGGGGGTCTGAGCCTTTTTGTGCGCTACCTCCGTAACATCGGCATCTATGCTCAGCTGCAAGGCCTCTTTGGGTCCATGAGGCGGAGCAAGAAGGGCCTTCCCATTGGGGAGGTCTTCAAGCAGCTCTTGTGCTTTTTTGTGGATGGCACCAGCCGTCACCTGGTCTACTTTGATTCCCTGAAGCGGGATGCTTCACCCGCACGTACATAGCACAGCTACTTTAGCAAATTGGTCGCCGAATGTCAAGACCAACTTCAAATCTCTAGGCACTACAATTTTCGTTGGCTGAAAAGACTCGATGCCATCCCTTGGGCATTTGAGGCCCCCGGAGGGATCAAATCCAAGGCTTAGGTGTCAAAGATGGGTATTTATGCCTGCGACTCTGTAGAACTTTATAGGACGTGGTCAGGGAACATGCTCCAGTTGGGGCCATGGGGGATGGCTTGTGTTCCCGGGGCAGATGGGGTAGAAGGTCCCCGTACCGACAGGAGTATAGAGCGGCGCCATGAAGAAAGGGACCCTGAGGGTGGGGCTTACCACCACCGTACCCATAGAGGTGATCTACGCAGCGGGGTGTGTGCCCCTCGACCTTAACAACCTCTTCATCACCTCGGAGAGGCCTGAGGAGTTGGTGGCCCAGGCCGAAGGGGCGGGTTTCCCGCGGAGCACCTGTAGCTGGATCAAGGGCATCTGGGGGGTCGTCCGGAGGGGGGGGATTGAAGAGGTCGTGGCCGTCACCCAGGGCGATTGCAGCAACACCCATGCCCTCATGGAGCTGCTGGAGGCAGAAGGGGTCAGGGTCTTCCCCTTCGCCTACCCCTATGACCGCTCCAGGGAGCTGCTCAAGGTCCAGATAGAGCGGATGATGGAGCACTTCGGCACCCATTGGGAGGCCGTCAGGAGGGAGAAGGAGAGGCTCGACCGGGTTCGCTCCTTGGCCCATGAGGTAGACCGGCTCTGCTGGCAGGAGGGCTTGGTGAGCGGTTACGAGGACCATTACTTCCTCGTCAGCTCCAGCGACATGAAGGGCGACCCTGAGGCCTTCCGCGGAGAATTGGAGGCCTTCCTCAGGGAGGTCCGTCAGAGGGAGCCCTTCAGGGAGGGGGTGAGGTTGGGATACGTCGGGGTGCCCCCCATCTTTTCCGACCTCTATCAGAGGGTCGAGGAGTTCAGCGGCAGGGTGGTCTACAATGAGACCCAGCGGCAGTTCAGCATGCCCTACGAGGCCACGGATTTGGTGGATCAGTACCTGAGGTATACCTATCCCTACTCCTTCTTCGTGCGCCTCGAGGATATAAAGGAGGAGGTGAAAAGGAGGGAGCTCGATGGCCTGATCCACTACGTGCAGGCCTTCTGTTTCCGGCAGATACAGGACGTGTTGCTGCGTCGGGAGGTGGAGGTACCGGTGCTCACCTTGGAGGGCGATCGTCCGGGGGGGCTTGACGCCCGGACGCTTCTGCGGCTGGAGAGCTTCATCGAGATGCTCCGTCAGCGGAAGGGGCGATGGATCTGATCGTGATAGATGGCTCCCACGGGGAGGGAGGGGGGCAGATAGTGCGGACGGCCGTGGGCCTGGCGGCCTACCTCGGAGTCGCCTGTCGCGTGGAGCGGATAAGGAGGGGCAGGCCCAATCCAGGCCTTCGCCCCCAACACGTGGCGGGGGTTAAGGCCCTGCTCAAGGTCTGCCGAGGGGAGGCAGAGGGGCTCAGGGTGGGCTCCGAGACCCTCACCTTCCGGCCCGGTCCCTTGAGGGGAGGGACGATAGAGATAGACGTAGGGACCGCCGGCTCCATAGGGCTGGTGCTTCAGACCCTCATGCTCCCGGCGGCCAAGGTTCCCTCCACCTTGAGACTCCTGATACGCGGAGGGACCGACGTGGCCTGGGCCCCTCCGGTGGGGTATCTACAGCGGGTGACGCTGCCAGTGCTGGCGCAGATGGGCTATCGGGGCGAGCTCCAGTTGAGGAAGAGGGGCTACTACCCCAAGGGGGGCGGGGAGGTCCTCTTCAAGGCGGAGGGGAGGACCTTGCGGGGACTGCAGCTCCTGGAGGCGGGGGAGCTGCAGCGCGTGGAAGGGATATCCCATGCCTCCCAGGGGCTCGCCGAGAGGCGGGTGGCCGAGCGACAGCGAGAGGCCGCTATGGCCCGCCTGCGGAGGGAGGGGATAGAGGCCCATATAAGGATCGAGTACGTCTCGACGGCCTCTGCGGGCTCAGGCCTTGAACTCTGGGCGGTCTTCGAGAGGACGGTCCTAGGGGCCAACGCTTTGGGGGAACGGGGCAAGAGGGCCGAAGAGGTGGGCAGCGAGGCCGCAGAGGGCCTCCTCAGACAGATCTCATCAGGGGCAGCCCTGGACGAGTGGATGGCGGATCAGATCCTTCCCTTCCTGGCCGTGGCCGATGGCGATTCCCTCGTCAGCTTCTCCCGTCCTACGGGCCATTTCACCACCAACCTCTGGCTCATGGAACAGTTGCCCGTGGGGAAGACCTTCAGGTGGTGGGAGGACGGAGGGAGGGGGATGCTGGAGGTCCGCTTGCTGTAATCCTTCAAAATTTCAATTTCTTCTTGACAAAGAACCATTCTAACGCTATAACCATTCCATGGTTGAAGATGATCTCGAGAGAAGGGTGGCCAGGCTGAAGGAGAAGGGCATCCCCTGGACCATCCAGAGGTATGCAGTGCTCGAGTATCTGTACAAGAATCGCACCCATCCCACGGCCGAGGAGATATATCAAGGGCTGAGGGCTCAGCTGCCCACCATTTCTCGAGCCACCGTTTACAACGCCCTTGAGCTCCTCAAACGACACGGCCTGGTGCTGGAGGTCACCATTGAGAAGGACAGGGCCCGATACGATTACCGGGTGGATTCCCACCTCCACTTCCTGTGCCGTCGTTGCCGGACGGTCTACGACCTGGGGGTCGAGTGCCCCTGTCCCCTCGACCCGGGTGATATGGTCGAAGGGCATAGGGTGGAGGAGTTGAGGCCCTATGTGATTGGGTTATGCCGCCGGTGTCTAAGGGGGGACGAGGATGCCTGAGTTGCCCGAGGTGGAGACCTTGAGGAGGCAGCTCTGCGAAGTGATCCTGGGCAGTACTGTCCTCGAGGCCGAAGCCCTCGACCCCAAGCTCTCCCGGTGGGCACCCCACCTGAGGGGTCAGGTGGTGGCCATAAGGCGCCGCGGTAAGGCCTTGGAGATCGACCTGGAAGGGAGCCAACTTCTGCTTCACCTCCGGATGACTGGCAGACTCCTCTGGGGGGATGGGGTACCGGGGGCCGCTCGGCTTGCCCTTTTCTTTCCCCAGGGTGTCCTTTACCTCATAGATCCCCGCCGCTTCGCTACCCTCTCCCTTCCTAAAAGGGAAGGAACCTCCTCAGGGTTAGACCCCCTGAAGGGGGTCCTTCCCTCCTTCCTTTACGATCGGGCCCGGGGGAGGCGCCTCCCCCTCAAGGCTTTCCTCATGAATCAAAGGTGGGTCGCCGGGATCGGGAACATCTACGCCTGTGAGATCTTGCATTTGGCCGGCCTCAGCCCCTTCAGGCCAGCGGGTTCCGTGTCGCTTGAGGAGTGGGGGAGGGTGGCCGAAGGGATAGAGACGGTCCTCAAGGAGGCCATCCGGTGCCGTGGCACCACCATCTCGGACTGGCGGGATCTCTATGGCCTTCCCGGAGAGTACCAAAAGAGGCTCAGGGTCTACGGCCGAAAGGACGAGCCCTGCCCAAGGTGTGGGGCGACCGTCGAGCGGGACGTCCTCTCCGGCCGGGGGACCTACTTCTGCCCCCGCTGTCAAGCTTAGAGGAGGGTGGAGAGGGAGGATGGACAAGAGGGGACAGGTCCTAGACGCGGACGGATGTCCTTCCAGAGAGGGGCTGAAGGCATGGTCCTCAAAGGGGCCCAATCTCAACCTTAAGGAGGTAAGGGATGATAAGGTGGCTTGTATCCATGGGCATCGTCTTATCCTGGGGGATCTTCATCGCGGCTGGGCCCGTGTGGTCCAAGGCCGAGGTATGTGTCGGCTGCCACAAGGTGAAGACCCCGGGGATAGTGGCCGACTGGAAGGCCAGCAGACACGCCCAGGAAGGGGTCAGCTGCTCGGTCTGCCACGGCACCGAGCACAAGAGCCCGAGGAACTCCCATCTGGCCCGACTCCCTGACGAGCGGCTGTGCGCCGGGTGCCATCAGGAGCAGTTCGATCAGTTCGTCAGGGGGAAGCACAACCTGGGATGGGCTGCCATGAACGCCCTTTCCGTCACGCCCCTGGAGCCCGACGAGCTCATCGAGGGCGGCCGAGGCTGTGGCGGCTGTCACAACATGGGGGTCAAGTCCGAGGCCCAGAGGAAGGAGCTCCGGGCCAAGGGCTACCGCTACCAGAACAACTCCTGCGACGAATGCCACACCAGGCACGCCTTTTCGGAACGGGAGGCCAAGGACCCCAGGGCCTGCCGGCAGTGCCACATGGGCTATGACCACCCCCAATGGGAGATGTGGTCCAGTTCCAAGCACGGCACCCGCTGGTTCGCCAAGGAAGCCGGTCGTCTCCCCAAGACCGCCCCTGCCCCCACCTGTCAGGATTGCCATATGCCGAAGGGCGACCACGAGAACGGCACCGCCTGGGGCTTTCTCGGGGTTAGGCTGCCGCTGCCCGAGGACCCCGAGTGGGCCGCCGACAGGGTCACCATCCTCAAGGCTCTGGGGGTGTTGAACCCCGAGACGGGAAAGCCCACGGCGAGGCTCGAGGCGGTCAAGGAGTTGAGGTTGGCCCGTCTCACCGAGCAGGAGTGGCAGCAGGAGCGGCGACGGATGATCAAGACGTGCTCCCGTTGTCACGCCGAGGATTACGCCCGCAGGCAGCTCGAGATGGGCGATCAGATGATGAGGAAGGCCGACCGCTTGATGGCTGAGGCCATCGAGATCGTGGCAGGCCTTTACAAGGACGGCATCCTGCAGAAGCCGGATGGCTACGCCTTTGCCTACCCGGACCTCCTCTACTTCATGCGCACCGGGGCAGGTGACCTGAAGCAGGCCTCCCATATCGAACAGGTGTTGCTCCAGATGTATATGAAGCACCGCATGCGCACCTATCAGGCCTTCTTCCACGTCAACCCCGACTACGCCTACTGGTACGGCTGGGCCATGATGGTGAAGGACCTCGGCGAGATCAGGCACATGGCCGAGGTGCTGCGGGCCGCGAGGGGGGTCTCCAAGGGTCGGTCCCTGCGCCATGATTTCCTCTCCCCGCTGTTGAAGATGCAGGAGGGGTCAAGTGGGGAGAGAGGGGGTTCTGGTCGTTGATGAACTACGAAGCTCGGTGCCATAGGTGCCAGCAGAGGAAAACTGAGGAGGAGGGAAGATGCCAAGGCTAAAGGGCACGAAGACCGAGAGGAACCTCCTTACGGCCTTTGCCGGGGAGTCCCAGGCGAGGAACCGTTACAGCTTCTTCGCCTCCCAGGCCAGAAAGGAGGGCTATGAGCAGATAGCGGCCATCTTCGCCGAGACCGTTGAAAACGAGCGCGAGCACGCCAAGCGGCTCTTCAAGTTCCTGGAGGGCGGAGAGGTCGAGATCCAGGCCTCCTTCCCGGCAGGGGTGATCGGCGATACGGCTTCAAACCTCGAGGCCGCAGCTCGGGGCGAGAACTACGAATACAGCCAGATGTACCCGTCCTTTGCCCAGGTAGCGGAGGAGGAGGGCTTCAAGGAGATAGCCGAGGTCTTCCGGGCCATCGCGGTGGCCGAGAGGGAGCACGAACGCCGTTACCTGGCCCTGCTGAAGAACGTTCGGGAGGGGAAGGTCTTCAGGAAGGATCGGCCCGTCAAGTGGCGGTGCAGAAACTGCGGCTATGTACACGAGGGAACCGAGGCCCCCGAGCGCTGTCCCTCCTGCGATCATCCTCAGGCCTACTTTGAGGTATTGGCCGAGAACTGGTGAGCCATGGATGGGGGGCTCCTCTGCATCTGGAAGAGGCAGGAGGGGGAGGCATGAGGGAGCGCTTCTTGGTGATCGGCGGGGTGGCCGCGGGGATGAACGCCGCCAGCGCGGCCAAGAGGGTGAAGCCCGACCTCGGGGTGGTGGTCCTGGAGAAGGGGGCCCACATCTCCTACGGGGCCTGTAGCTTTCCCTATTACATCTCGGGCGACATCCCCAGGATCGAAGACCTCGTGGTCCTCACCCCTCAGGAGGCCGAGGAAACCCGAGGAGTGAAGGTCCTCACCCGTCACGAGGCCCTTGCCATTGACCTCGATCGGGGCGAGGTCCTCGCGAGGATGCCCGAGGGGGAGAAGGCCATCCCCTTCGACAGATTGGTCCTGGTCACGGGAGGGCTGCCCATAGTGCCCCCCTGGCCGGGGGTCGATCTCGAAGGGCTCTTCACCCTCAGGACCCTTGAGGATGGCACAGCCATAGGGCGCTTCATCGAGGAGAGGAGGCCTCATCGGGTGGTGATCGTGGGGGGCGGTTACATCGGCGTGGAGATGTCCGAGGCCTTCCGGCGGAGGGGCCTGGAGGTCGTAGTCGTCGAGAAGATGGATCGGGTCCTGGGGACGATGGACAGAGGGATCACCGAGCTGGTGGAACGGGAGCTCGCCTCCCAGGGGGTGGAGCTCCACAAGGAGACCTCTGTAGAGGGCTTCGGAGGCGACGGCCGGGTGAGGGAGGTCTTGACCGATAGGGGGCCTTTCCAGCCGATTCGGTCCTTTTGGCCATAGGGGTGCGCCCGAACAGCCGACTGGCCGAGGAGGCGGGGATAGCCCTTGGGACGAAGGGGGCGGTGGCCGTGGATGGGCATCTGCAGACCGACGTCCCCGGGGTCTACGCCGCGGGGGGACTGCGCTGAGACCATCCACCTGGTGACCGGCAGGAAGGTCTACATCCCCTTGGGGACCACGGCCAACAAGGAGGGCCGTGTGGCCGTGGAGAACGCAGCGGGTTTGGATCACACCTTTGAAGGGGTGATGGGCACAGTGGTGACCAAGGTCTTCAGACTTCAGGTGGCCCGCACGGGTCTGACGGTCCGTGAGGCCGAAAGGGAGGGCTACGACGTGCTGAAGGTCTCCATCGAGGGTGGATCCCGAGCCCACGCCTGTCCGGCCGGCCGGCCCCTGTGGGTGAACTACACGGTGGATCGACAAACGGGCAGGCTCTTAGGGGCCCAGATGGTGGGGGAGGAAGGGGTGGCCCACAGGATAGATGCCCTCGCCGCGGCCCTCCACGCCCAGATGACCGTCGAGGAGGTGGCACGGCTCGACTTGGCCTACGCTCCGCCCTTCGCCACCGTGTGGGACCCTATTCTGATAGCGGCCAATGTGGCCATCAAGAGGTTGAGGGGAAGGAGGTGATGATATGGAGGAGGTAAAGGGTTGTGTAGAGCCCGCCAAAGGGCCCCTCATCGAGGAGCCCCAGCAAAGGGGGCCAAAAGAAGAGAGAAAGGGGGTGGTGGAGGTGTTGGCAAGGGTGGGCAAACCGGCTCCGGACTTCGAGGCCAATGCATTGATCGGCGGTGAGTTCAAGAACGTCAAGCTCTCCGATTACAAGGGGAAATGGGTGGTCCTGTGTTTCTACCCCGGGGACTTCACCTTCGTCTGACCCACCGAACTGACGGCGGTCGCCGTCAAGTACGAAGAGTTGAAGGGCATGGGTGTGGAGGTCCTGGCCATAAGCGTTGACAGCCGCTTCACCCACAAGATCTGGCAGGAGACGGAGCTCTCCAAGATGGTCCCAGGAGGGGTCCCCTTCCCAATGCTCTCGGACCCGGGGGGGAAGATCGGGAGGGTCTATGGGGTCTACGACGACGAGGGGGCCGTGGACATCCGTGGCCGTTTCATCATCGACCCCGACGGGGTGATCCAGGCGATGGAAGTCCTCACTCCTCCTGTGGGTCGCAACCCCGAGGAGTTGATCCGCCAGATCAAGGCCTTCCAACACGTGAGGGCCACCGGAGGCGCTGAGGCCACCCCCTCTGGGTGGCGACCCGGAAGGCCCACCCTGAAGGTCGGACCTGCCCTGGTGGGCAAGGTCTGGGAGGTCTGGAAGCCCGAGATGGCCTTCTGAAGGCAAAGGGGATCCTCAGGGATGCCCGAAAGAGAGGCGATGACGATGGAACTTCAGTGGAGCTGTAGCAATTGCGGTTACGTGGTCAAGGAGGAGAGGTCTCCAGAGGAGTGCCCTTCCTGTCACCAGAAGTGCGAGTTCAGGGACGTGAGCTGCTACGTGCCGGAGTGCGGCGGGCCGACCTCGGGCAACGTCGATCCGCGGCTTGTGGGCAAGAAGGACTGAGGTCGGAGGTCGGAATATGGCGACAAAGGACGAGGCCTTGAAGAGGGCCATAGAGATGGAGGTGGAGGGTAAGCGCTTCTACGAAGGGGCTGCCCAGAGGGCCGGCAGCGCCCTGGCCAAGGGGATCTTCGAAGCCCTGGCCAGGGAAGAAGACCTTCACATGAGGAGGATCAGGGAGATCTGCGAGGGGTTGAAGGCGGGGGGCTTTCAAGGTTGGGTGAGGACGGTCGGGGACCCCTCCCGCCTGAGGAAGGTCTTCGACGGGGCCTTGGGGGAGGAGGCCGAGGCCTCAGAGGGCGACCTGGAGGCCCTGCGCTTCGCCCTGGGGTGGGAGGAGGAGGCCTTCAAGTACTACGAGGAGCTGGCCCAGGGGGCGACCGACCCCGCCGAGAGGCGCTTCTGGCTCGCCCTCTCCTGGGAGGAGAGGGGCCATTACCTCCAGATCATGGACTCCATCGAGTACCTCACCGATCTGGAGGGTTGGCTGCGCCGGGTGGAGAGGTGGGGGCTCGAAGGGTAATCAAGGTGAGAGTGGAGGAGGTGATAATAGATGGCGGAGCTTTACGGCGTCTACAAGTGTAACGTATGCGGCAATGTGGTGAAGGTGAACCTCGCCGGCGGCGGCAACCTCTTCTGTTGCGGCCAGGCTATGGTCTTGCAGCGTCCGAAGACCGCCGAGGAGGGCAAGCAAAAACACCTGCCGGTCTTGGAGAGGACCCCAGAGGGTGTGAAGGTCAAGGTCGGCTCGGTCCCTCACCCCATGGAGAAGGACCATTACATAGTGTGGCTCGAGGTGGAGGTAGATGGGTGTTGTTATCAGAGGTTCTTCAAACCCGGAGATGAGCCCTCGGCGGAGTTCCTCCTCAAGTCGGAATGGCAGCCCAAGGTCGTGAGGGAGTACTGCAACGTCCACGGCCTCTGGGAGCAGAGGCTTTGAGGAGGTGCGGCCATGAATGAAGAGAGGCCCCTCAAGGGATGTGCTGTGGAGGGGAGGAACGTCTCCCCCATAACCTGCCGATGCCCTGGCTGTGGTGAAGAGCTGGAGATGTTCTCCGACGAGTCCAAGATCACTTGTCCTAAGTGTGGTCGCGAGGTCATCATCGAGGAGTGCCGAGCCAACCGGATCTAAGAGAAAATAGGGATTGGCAGAGGGGGCGTCCCGCCTGCTCGAGGCTTCCGTCATGGTGGGGGGCCTCGGACTGGCGCGGAAGGGGATGACCCCCAGGGAGGCAGTGATGGAGAAGAGGGTCTTTCGCAGCATCGGCTATGGCCTCTATGTGATAAGCTCAAGGGAGGGGGACCGCATAAACGGCCAGACGGCCAACGCCCTGATCCAGGTCACCTCGGAGTCGCCCCAGTTGGCCTTCGCCCTCAACAAGGGGAATCTGACCCACGAGTTCGTGGAGGCGAGCCGCCGCTTCGCCGTCTCCATCCTCTCCGAGGACGCCCCCCCTGAGTTGATCGGCCGTTTCGGCTTCAGCTCGGGCCGCGAGGGGGACAAGTTCTCGGGGGTAAAGTACAAGTTGGCAGAAAACGGCTGTCCGGTGCTCTTGGAGCACGTCGTGGGCTATCTTGCGGGGGAGGTGGTCAAGGAGGTCGACCTCGGTACCCATACCCTCTTCGTGGGGGAGGTGGGGGAGGCCGAAGTCCTCGGCGGTGGCGAGCCGATGACCTACGCCTACTACCACCGGGTGAAGCGCGGGACCACCCCCAAGGCCGCCCCCACCTTCCAGAGACCGGAAAAGGAGACCGCCATGAAGAAGTACGTCTGCACGGTTTGCGGTTACGTCTACGACCCTGAGAAGGGGGACCCAGAGGGCGACATACCCCCCGGGACCCCCTTCGAGGACCTACCCGATGACTGGGTCTGCCCCGTCTGTGGGGCCAGCAAAGACCAATTTGAGCCAGAGGAGTAGGGCCATGGCTGAGGTGCAGCTCAGGGAGGGGATCTACTGGGTGGGCGTAGTGGACTGGGGGCTCAGGGACTTCCATGGTTACTCCACCCCCAGGGGGAGCACCTATAACGCTTACTTAGTGGTGGACGAAAAGGTGGCGCTCTTCGATACTGTGAAGGCCCCCTTCGCCGCAGAGCTCCTCGAGCGGATCTCCGAGATCCTGCCACCGGAAAGGATCGATTACGTCGTCGTGAACCATGTGGAGATGGACCACACGGGGACCCTCCCCGAGGTGATGGAGGTGGCGAAACCGGAGAAGCTCTTCTGTTCCCCCAAGGGAAAGGAGAACCTGCTCAAACACTTCCACCGGGATGACTGGCCTTACGAGGGAGTTAAAACCGGTGACCGGCTCTCCCTGGGCGGAAGGACGGTGACCTTCATCGAGACCAGAATGCTGCACTGGCCAGACAGCATGTTCTCCTACCTCATGGAGGACAGGCTCCTGATATCCCAGGACGCCTTCGGGCAGCACTGGGCCACAAGCGGCCGTTTTGACGATGAGGTGGATCGTGGGGAGTTGATGCAGCAGGCCGCCAAGTACTACGCTAACATCCTGCTACCCTACTCCAACCTGGTGCAGAAGCTCCTCGGGGACCTCGGGGAGGTGGGCCTTGAGCCGGAGATCATCGCCCCGGATCACGGCCTCATCTGGCGGAAGGACCCGGGGATGATCCTTGAGGCCTACGGGCGCTGGAGTCAGCAACGGGCCAAGCCCAAGGTCGTCGTGGTCTACGACACCATGTGGCACAGCACCGAGCGGATGGCTCAGGCCATAGCCGAGGGCTTGGCCAGGGAGGGGGTGGAGTACCTGGTGATGGACCTGAAGGTGAGCCACCGAAGCGATGTGGTCACGGAGCTCCTGGAGGCAAAGGCCCTCCTTGTGGGCTCCCCGACCTTCAACAACGGGATGCTTCCCACCGTAGCCGACTTCCTCCATTACCTCAAAGGGCTCAGGCCCAGAGGGAAGATCGGGGCAGCCTTCGGCTCCTACGGTTGGAGCGGGGAGTCGGTGAAGCTGATCAACGCAGAGCTCGAGGCGATGAAGGTGGATCTGGTCGATGAGGGGATCTCGGTGAAGTTCGTCCCCAGCGGGGATGACCTCAAGAGGTGTCGGGAGCTCGGCCAAAGGGTGGGGAGGACGGTGAAGGAGACCCTCTGATGGCTTCCTTAGGGGGAGAGCCGGTGGGGATAAGGGCCTCGGAGAAGGGACCCCTTCCGAGGGGAAGGGCCCTGAAGGTCCTCTTGGCATCCCTCCTCCTTTCGTGTCTCGCCCTTCAACCCCTCTACGGTGCAGGGAAGCTCAGTCCCGCGAGCGAGGAGTGCATCGACTGCCACAGCACCGTCACCCCCGGGATCGTCGACGACTGGCAGCGGAGCCGTCACGCCCGCTTCAGCCCTCAAGAGGCGGTGAAGGTCCCAGGGCTGAAGAGGAGGTTTTCGGCGCAGAGGCTCCCGGAGGGGATGGAGGACCACGTGGTGGGCTGCGCGGAGTGCCATACCTTAGACCCCGAGCTCCACAAAGATACCTTCGACCACAACGGCTACCGGGTCCACATCGTCGTGACCCCTCGGGACTGCGCCCGGTGTCACCCAAAGGAGGTGGCCGAGTACGACCAGAACCTCATGTCCAAGGCCCACGGGAACCTGGTGGCCAACCCGCTGTATCAGATGCTCGTGGAGGCCGTCGACGGCCTTCAGATCCCCGTGGGAGAAGACCTGGTCCTCCTCGGCCCCGATGAGCTGACCAGGGCCGACTCCTGTCTCTTCTGTCACGGCACCAAGGTGGAGGTGGAGAGTTTTGAACTCCGGGAGACCGAGTTCGGGGAGATGGCCTTTCCCGTCCTTTACGGGTGGCCCAACCAGGGCACCGGCAGGGTCAACCCCGATGGGAGCCTGGGGGCCTGTTCCTCCTGCCACAGCCGCCACCGCTTCTCCATAGCCGAGGCGCGAAAGCCCTACACCTGTGGGGGGTGTCACAAGGGGCCCGACGTGCCCGCCTACAAGGTCTACATGGTCAGCAGACACGGCACCATCTTCTCCTCCGAGGGCGACGAGTGGGACTTCGAGGCCGTCCCCTGGCGGGTGGGACGGCACTTCTCAACCCCCACCTGTGCCGCCTGCCACATGGGCCTCCTGGTGGACGAGGGAGGGGTGATGGTGCAGAGGACCCACAGGATGAACGATCGCCTCGCCTGGAGGATCTTCGGCCTCATCTACGCCCACCCCCATCCCAAGGATCCGGACACCTCCATCATAAGGAACAGAGGGGGACTGCCCCTGCCCACGGAGCTGACAGGGGAGCCCGCGAAGCCCTACCTGATAGACGAGCAGGAACAGGCGAGGCGGCAGGGGGCCATGGAGAGGGTCTGCTCGGCCTGTCACAGCCGGAATTGGGTGAGGGGTCACTTCGCCCGCCTCCAGAGGGCCATAGAGACCACCAACGAGATGACCCTCACGGCCACAAAGCTGCTACTTCGGGCCTGGCAGGAAGGGGTGGCCAAGGGCCTCGAGGAGAAGGACAGCATCTTCAACGAGGCGATAGAGAGGAAGTGGGTCAGGCAGTGGCTCTTTTACGCCAACTCCGTCCGCTTCGCCTCGGCCATGGCGGGGGCCGATTACGGCGTCTTCGCCAACGGCAGGTGGTCCATGGGGGAGAACATCCAGGAGATGGCCGACTGGCTCCAATTCAAGTCCTCTGCGAAGGGGAGGTAGTCTTGACCTGGATCAAGGTCATGTCCTTCGGGGTCCGCTATGGTGGGTAAAAAGTCGAGGAGGGTGTGAAGGGATGAGGATATTGGCGATCATCCAGGGCCATTACGGCGAGAGGATGGTTGATACCTGGAGGAGATATGGTCCTGAGGGGTGGCAGGTCGAGGCCCTGAGGATAGAGGGCCCCCTGCCCAGCATGATGGAGGACCCCTCCCAGTACCTGCCCGGAGAGATCCCCCAGGCGGACCTGGTGGTGAGCCTCGGCGAGGAGCCGGGGGTGGCCGAGATGTTGCCCGACATCGTGAAGGCCTCGGGGGCACGGGCTGTCATCGTCCCGGTGGACAACCGCGCCTGGGTGCCACCGGGTTTGGGAAGGCAGCTTGAGCGGAGCTTCGCCAGGCAGGCCGTAGCGGCGGTCTTCCCGGTGCCCTTCTGCAGCCTCCGGGAGTCCGACTCAGAGGACCCCTTGATCAGGGAGTTCGCCCACCATTTCGGCCTCCCCGAGGTGGAACTGGAGGTGGAGGGCGAAAGGGTCCAAGGGGGGAGGGCCATCCGCAGCGCTCCCTGCGGCAGTACCTACTTCGTCGTCGAAGAGCTCAAGGGCACCAAGGTCCAGGATGCCGAGGAGCGAGCGGGGATCCTCCACCACAACTACCCATGCCTCGCCACCATGACCATCGACTGGCAGTTCCAGGACACCCTCATGCACCGCGCCGGTTACTTCACCAAGGAGGCGGTCAAAAAGGCCCTCAAGGGGTGATGGGATGAACAACGGAGCAGAGGAAAGGAAAGAGAGGCTGAAGGAGTTGATCAGGGCGCTGCATGCCGGGGTCCCTCCCGAGGAGGTGAAGGGGAGGTTTCGGGAGCTCCTGAGGGAGATAGGCCCTTCGGAGATCTCCAAGGCGGAACAGGAACTCATCGAGGAGGGGATGCACCCTGAGGAGGTCCACAGGCTCTGTGACCTCCACCTCGCCGTCCTGAAGGAGTCCCTGGAGGGGTCGGAGCTTCAAGCGCCCCCTGGCCATCCCATCCACATACTCCTGAGGGAGCACGAGTTCGTGAGGGGGGTCATCGAGGAGCTCGCCGGTCTGCTGCCTCGGCTTGAGCAGGCCGAGGACTTGACGGGGGTGTCCGAGGAGCTCCACAGGGTCGAAGAGCTGCTCGGACACCTGAGGGAGTACGACAAGCACAAGGTGAGGGAAGAGGATGCGCTCTTTCCCTACCTGGAGAGGCACGGCGTGACCCAGCCCCCCGCCATCATGTGGACCGAACACGACCAGCAGCGGGAGCAGATCAAGGGCGTGGGCCGAACCCTGGGGGAGGCGGGGGAGATGGACTTTGGCGAGTTCAAGGGGGATCTCACAGCCCGCCTTGAGGCCCTGAGGGACCTCGTGCTCAAGCACTTCTATAAGGAGGAACGGGTCCTCTTTCCCACGGCCTTGGAGCTCATAGGCGAGGACGAATGGCTCCAGATAAAGGCCTCGATGGATGAGCTCGGCTACTGTTACTTCACGCCCCCTGAGGCGGTGGGGGAGAGGGCGATACCCCCCGGGACGAAGGGGGCCGAGGGTGGGGAGGTGACCTTCGGGACGGGGACCATGACCCAAGGGGAGCTTGAGGCCATGCTCAACACCCTGCCCTTGGACATCACCTTCGTGGACGCGGAGGACCGGGTCCGCTACTTTAACGAGCCGAGGGAGCGGCTCTTCCCGAGGACGAAGGCGATCATCGGCCGCACGGTACAGCAGTGTCACCCCCAGAAGAGCCTGCCCCTGGTGAACCGCATCTTGGAGGACTTCAAGAGCGGCCAGAGGGATGTGGCCGAGTTCTGGATAGATGTGAAGGGCAGGAAGGTCCACATCCGGTACTTCGCGGTGCGGGACAGCGACGGCAGATACCTCGGCTGTGTGGAGGCCACTCAGGACGTGACCGATCTAAAGAAGTTGGAGGGGGAGAAGAGGCTCCTGGATGAGCCATGACTGCAGGGTCATCCTATAGATGACCTGAGTTGAGGGTGAGGGATGGCTTTCGTCTTGGGGATAATGGGCAGTCCACGGAGGGAGGGGAACACGGAACTTCTGCTTTCGGCCTTCCTCGAGGGCGTCAGGAGGAACGGCCTCCAGGTGCGGAAGCTCTACGTCGCGGAGCAGGGAATAGCCCCCTGTATGGGGTGCCGGCACTGCGAGAGGGAGGGTTTCTGCAAGTTATCCGACGGGATGGACGATGTCTATCGTCTCCTGAGGAGGGCGGACCTCGTCGTCTTGGCCACCCCCATCTTCTTTTACGGGACCCCAGCCCAGACCAAGGCCTTGATAGACCGGGTCCAGGCCCTTTGGTCGAGGAAGTATCGCTTAGGCCTGCAGGACCCCAAGGCCCCATGGCGTAAGGGGTTCTTGCTGGCCGTAGGGGCCACCAAGGGCAAGAACCTCTTCGCCGGGGTGGAGCTGACGGCCAAATACTTCTTCGATTCCCTGGGCGCTTCCTTCGAGGGAACCCTCGGTTTCAGACAGGTGGATAAGCCGGGCGACATCGCCATGCACCCCACGGCGCTGGAGGAGGCCAGGGCTAGGGGGAGGGAGCTCTCGGGGGGCTTAAGCCGCAGGAGGCGGGTCCTCTTCCTCTGTCGCGAGAACGCCCGCAGGAGCCAGATGGCAGAGGCCTTCCTTCAGCGTTACGCCGGCGATCGCTTCGACGCCGACAGCGCCGGGGAGGAGCCAGCCTCAGAGATCGACCCCCTCACCATGAGGGTCATGGCGGAGAAGGGGATAGACCTGGCCTATCGCAGGCCCAAGGGGGCGGGGGAGGTGCTTGGTCAAGGGCCCTTCGACCTCCTGGTGCGGATGGGCTGTGAGGTGAGCTGTCCCGCCGTCTCGGCCCTCCAACAGGAAGAGTGGGATCTCGAGGACCCCGCGGGGGGTTCCCCGGAGGCCTTTCAAAGGGTGAGGGATGAGATAGAAGATAGGGTTAAGGACCTCATATCGAGGTTTGGGAGGTGAAAGAGGTGGACTTTAGGGAGAGGATCGAGAGGGTCGTTGAGGAGTTGAGGCCCAAGCTCGAGGAACTTGCCGACGGTTACGTGGAATTGGTGGATGCCGATCCCTCCACCGGTGAGGTGACCCTCAGACTCATCGGTGGCAGGCTCTGCTGAGCAGGTCCCGATGCGGCCCTCGGTCTGTGGGCCGAGCATCTGTTGATGCAACGGGTCCCTGAGGTCAATAAGGTGATACCGTCAGGGACTGAAGGAGGAGGTGTGAGATGGCCATCTCGGGAAAGTACGGCAAGGTCGAGATCCCCGGTGTAGGGGAGGATGAGCCGGTCTTCATCCTGCGGGCCCAGGACAGGCTGGCTCCGGCGGCCATGGAGATGTACAAGGCCTTAGCGGCCTCCCACGGTTCCCCAGTGGCCGAGGGGCTCGATCGGGAGATCGACGCCTTCAGGCGCTGGTCCAGGCCGAAGAAGCTACCCGATTAGGAGGTGGTGATGCTCAGCGACAAGATCCAAGGGGCCTCGAACGATCAGCTCAACGCCGAGCTCTACTCAGCCTATCTCTACCTATCCATGGCGGCCTACTTCCACGCGGTGGGGCTCGGGGGCTTCGCCCAGTGGATGCGGGTCCAGGCCCAGGAGGAGTTGGTCCACGCCATGAAGTTCTACGACTTCATCGGTGAGCGGGGTGGAAGGGTAAGGCTCAAGGCCATCGAGGCTCCCCCCACCGAATGGTCGAGTCCCCTGGAGGCCTTCGAAGCCGCCCTCAAGCACGAGGAGATGGTCTCCGGACGGATCAACGACCTGATGAACCTCGCCCTCTCGGAGCGCGATCACGCGACCCAGATCTTCTTGCAGTGGTTTGTCACCGAGCAGGTCGAGGAGGAGGCCTCGGTGGGGGAGGTGGTCCAGAGGCTGAAGCTCCTCGGGGATGCCCGTCAAGGGCTTTTCATGCTCGACCGGGAGCTCGGGCAGAGGACCTTCACCCCGCCGAGCAGCGAAGAAGGAGGGGCCCCATGAGCGCGTTGCACTTCAAGGCCGAAGAGGTCCTCCAGATGGCCGAACGGGTAGAGGAGGCCGGGATCAGGTTCTACCGCCGAGGGGCGGAGATGCAGCCAGAGCTGCGGGAGCTCTTCCTGGAGCTCGCCCAGATGGAGGAGGACCACCGGAGGACCTTCGCCGAGATCAGGGCCTCCCTCACGGAGGGGGGCAGGGCCATCCTCGACGAGGACACCAGGACCTACCTGGAGGCCTGGACTGACTCCCACCTCTTCAGCCAGGACCCCGCCGAGGCTCTGCAGGGCCTCAAGACCCCTCAAGAGGTCCTCAAGGGGGCGGTCGCCCTTGAACGGGACTCCATCGCCTTTTACGTAGCCCTGGAGGCGGTGGTCCCCGAGGGATGGGGCAGGGAGAAGGTGCGGGAGGTCATAAGGGAGGAGCAGCGCCACTTCGCCACCTTGAGTCAAAGGTTGAAGGCGCTCGGGGGCTGAGGAGGGACGATGGGACACGAAGGACACTCCAGCTACCTGCAAGAGAGACCGCCCCCAGCGCATCATACCCACCCTCAGCATCCCTCCCAGCAGGAAGCCCCCCACGCTCACCACGCGCCGATGGTCGCCGACTTCAAGCGAAGGTTCTGGGTTTGTATAGTGTTGACCCTTCCCGTGCTTCTGCTCTCCCCTGCGGTTCAGGAGCTGCTCGGGCTCGAGCAGACGTTGAGCTTCCCCGGGGATGCCTTCGTCCTCTGGGTCCTGGCCACCGTGGTCTACTTCTACGGGGGCTACCCCTTCCTGAAGGGGTTGCGGGGGGAGTTGATGAAGGCAAGACCTGGGATGATGACCCTGATCGGAGTGGCCATCACCACCGCCTACCTGTACAGCAGCGCTGTGATCTTCGGGCTCCGAGGGAAGGTCTTCTTCTGGGAGCTGGTGACCCTGATAGACGTGATGCTACTCGGACACTGGATGGAGATGCGCTCCGTCATGGGGGCCTCCAGGGCCCTGGAGGAGCTGGTGAAGCTCATGCCCTCGGATGCCCACAGGCTGACCCCAGAGGGGGGATGGTCGATGTGCCCGTTCAGGAGCTCCAGGTGGGGGACCGTGTGGTGGTCAAGCCCGGGGAACGGGTCCCCGCCGATGGGGTGGTGGTCTCGGGGGGCAGTTGGGTGGATCAGTCGCTCCTGACCGGGGAGTGGAAGCCGGTGGAGATGGGGCCCGGCGATGAAGTCATAGGTGGTTCGATCAACAGCGAGGGGTCGCTAACGGTCGAGGTGAGGAAGGGCGGCCGAGACTCCTACATCTTCCAGATGGTGGAGCTGGTCAGAAGGGCCCAGGAGGGTAAGACCCGTACCCAGGACCTGGCCGACCGGCCGCCTTGGCCCTGACCCTGGTGGCCCTCGGAGGGGGAGTCCTCACCTTGGCGGCTTGGCTCCTCGGCGGGGAGAAGGGCTTGGCCTTCTCCCTGGAGAGGTCCGTTACCGTGATGGTCATAGCCTGCCCCCACGCCCTGGGCCTGGCCATACCGCTGGTGGTGGCCGTGTCCACGGCCCTGGCGGCCAAGAGGGGCCTCCTCATCAGGGACAGGAGGGTCTTTGAGGGGGCCAAGGACCTTCGAGCGGTCATCTTCGACAAGACCGGGACCCTCACCGAGGGGGTCTTTCGGGTGACCGAGGTGATCCCCTTGGACGGTCAGGGGGAGGGGGAGGTGCTGAGGCTCGCGGCAACCGTCGAGCAGCACTCGGAGCACCCCGTGGCCAGGGCCATCGTGGAGGCCTCAGAGGGCGCCTATCCCCTCGAGGACTTCAAGGCCCTGCCGGGAAGGGGGGCTCGAGGCAGGGTGGAGGGCAGGGAGGTCATGGTGGTGGGCCCGGCCTACCTGGAGGAGCTCGGGCTCTCGGCCTCCGACCCCAGGGTCGCTAGGGCCATGGAGCACGGAAAGACCGTGGTCTTCTTGGTGGTCGAGGGGGCCCTCAAGGGGGCCATCGCCCTCTCGGATGCCATAAAGCCCGAGGCCAGGGAGGCCGTGCAGGCCCTCGGCAGGATGGGGGTTCGGTGCATGATGCTCACGGGGGACAATCCTCAGGCAGCCCGCTGGGTGGCCGAGGAGCTGGGGATCGAGGAGTACTTCGCCCAGGTCAAGCCCCACGAGAAGGCCCAAAAGGTCCAAGAGGTCCAGGCGCGAGGGTTCCCCGTAGCCATGACCGGCGACGGGGTAAACGACGCCCCGGCCCTGGCCCAGGCCGACGTGGGGATCGCCATAGGGGCGGGGACCGACGTGGCTGCGGAGGCCGCAGACGTGATACTGGTCCGCAGCAACCCCCTCGATGTGGTGGCGGTGATAAGGCTCGCCCGGGCTACCTACCACAAGATGGTCCAGAACCTGGCCTGGGCCACGGGCTACAACGTCTTGGCCATCCCCCTGGCCGCCGGAGTGCTTTACCCCTGGGGGGTGCTGCTGAGCCCTGCGGTGGGGGCGGCCCTGATGTCGGTGAGCACCGTCATAGTGGCCATAAACGCCCGACGGCTCAAGATGGCCTGAGGGCAGAGAGGAGGCGTCTATATGAGCCCTTTGAGCCTTGGAGAGATGCTCTCCCAGTGGGGGTGGCACCCAGGACCTGGGACGATGGGTTGGGGGATGATGGGATGGCTCGGTCCCATCCTCATGGTGGTCTTTTGGGTGGCCGTCATAGTGGGGGTGGTCCTGCTCATCCGCTGGCTCGTGATCTCGAGCAAGCCCTCCAGAGCCGAGGATTCGGCCCTCGAGATCCTGAAGAGGCGCTACGCCATGGGGGAGATAAGCAAGAAGGAGGAGTACGAGGAGAAGAAGAGGGATCTCCTCCTCTGAGTTTGTCCGGTTCTGGGGGAGGAGGGTGATGACTTTTAAAAGAGGACGGAAGGAGGTTCAGATGAAGAAGAGGCTCTTTGTTTTGATCTCAGCGTTGGTCCTGGGCGGCCTTCTGGCCCAGGCCGGTGCCCACATGGGGTCGGGGCCCATGATGGGGCAGGCGATGAGGGGGCTAGGCTACGGCATGGGCCCAGGTTACGCAGTCCAGCCCCGCTACTGTCCGTACTGCGGCGCCTACCTCGGCCCCCAGGGGTACGGTCAGCCCATGGGACCCCAGATGATGGGGCCGAGGTACTGGGGCTATGGTCGGCAGCCCGCAGAGGCCCTGAAGGAGAAGGAGGCCAAGGCCTTGGTGGAGGATGCCCTTCGGGCCACGAGGAACCCCAACCTGAAGTTGGGGAAGTTCTCCGACAAAGGGGGCTATTTCGAGGCCGAGATCCTGACCAAGGACGGAAGCCTCGTGGACAAGCTGATGGTGGACAAGTACACGGGTTGGATGAGGTCGATCTACTGAGACCTCGGAGGGCAGGATGAAGGGGGCCTCGCCTTGGCGGCCTGGCTCCCTTCAAAAACATGAGGAGGTATGCACACCATGAAGGGCGAAGGGATGAAGCCCAGGAAGAGGTGGATAAGTGACTGGTGGCCGAACAGGCTGAACCTAAAGGTTCTGCGACAAAACTGCCCCAACTCCAACCCTTATGGAGCAGATTACGACTATTCAAAAGAGGTTCAGGAGCTCGATGTGGACGCGGTCAAAGGGGATCTGAGAGAGCTGATGAGGGATTCACAAGATTGGTGGCCCGCTGACTTCGGCCATTACGGTCCTCTTTTCGTCCGCCTCGCGTGGCACAGTGCCGGAAGCTACAGGATCTACGATGGAAGAGGTGGGGCGAGGGACGGAAGCATAAGGTTTCCCCCCAGGATCAACTGGCCCGACAACATAGGGCTCGACAAGGCCCTGAGGCTACTTTGGCCCATAAAAAGGAAATACGGGGGGAAGCTTTCCTGGGCAGATCTGATAATCCTCTCCGGGACCGTTGCCCTGCAGGACATGGGGGTAAAGATCCTGGGCTTCTCCCTCGGCAGGCAGGACATATTCGAGCCGGATGAAGGCCCCGACTGGGGACCCGAAGAGGAGATGCTCACCGCCAAGGGCCGCTTTGAGGAAAAGAGACTCAGAGAACCTTACTCTGCCACTGAGATGGGGCTCATCTATGTCAACCCTGCAGGCCCCGGAGGAGTTCCCGACCCCAAATTGTCCGCACAGGAGATAAGGTTTGTCTTCGCCAAGATGGGGATGGACGACGAAGATACGGTGGCCTTGATCGCCGGCGGTCATGCCTTCGGAAAATGCCATGGAGCAGCCCCAGAGGAGTTCTTGGGACCCGACCCCTCCTCCTCTCCCATAGAGCGGCAGGGATTGGGATGGAAGTTCAGTTATAAAACGGGGAAAGGCCCCGATGCCTTTGTCTCCGGTTTCGAACTGAGTTGGTCCCCCTCTCCCACCAAGTTTGGAATTCAGTACCTTAGGTTGCTTTTCGAGCACGAATGGCAGATAGAGACCAGCCCTGCGGGGAAGCCCCAATGGGTAGCCAAGGATGCCCCGGACATCATCCCCGATGCCCATGATCCCCACAAAAGACACAAGCCCCGAATGCTTACCGCAGATTTGGCCCTGAGGTTCGATGAGGAGTACGCCAGGATAGCCAAGAGGTTCCTGGAAAACCCCGAAGAGTTTGAAAAGGCCTTCGCAATGGCCTGGTTCAAACTCACCCACAGGGACACGGGACCAAAGACCTGCTACATAGGCCCTTATGTCCCGAAAGAGGAGTTCATCTGGCAGGATCCGTTGCCGAAGAGGGATTACGATTTGATCGATGACGGGGACGCTGAGGAGCTAAAGAAGAGGATCCTCGCTTCAGGATTGAACATCTCTCAATTGGTTTACACCGCTTGGTCCTCAGCTTCAAGCTACAGAGACTCCGATAGAAGGGGAGGAGCCAACGGAGCAAGGATCAGGTTGTACCCTCTAAACCAGTGGGAGGTGAACCATCCCGAAGATTTGAAGAAGATAATCGGGGTTTATGAGAGAATCCAGCAGGAGTTCAACGAGGAGCAACATAGCAGGGGAAATAACAAGAGGGTTTCCATAGCTGATCTCATAGTCCTCGGGGGTTGCGCCGCCATAGAAAAGGCCGCCAGCAAGGCGGGTCTGGATGTAAAAGTTCCATTTACCCCCGGAAGGGCTGATGCGACCCAAGATCAGATTGAGGTCGGATTTTATGAGGCGATACAACCTTTTGGAGACGGATTCAGAAACTATTTCAGAGACCCGAGTGCGATCAATGAGGGAGATGTTTACACAACTCCAGAATATCTTCTCGTCGATAAGGCCCAGCTTCTAAAGTTGACAGTCCCCGAGATGGTGGTGCTCATCGGTGGCCTGAGGGTGCTTGGAGCTGTTTACAAATACGGCGAATACGGTGTTCTCACAAAGGAGCCCGGGACCCTTACCAACGATTTCTTCGTGAATCTTCTCGACATGGACATAGAATGGCGACAGGCAGACGAACATCGTTACCTGTTTGAAGGCTACGAGAGGGGGAGCGGGGCGCTGAAAGGGGAGGCTACAAGGGTTGATCTGATCATAGGCCACCACGAGGAGTTGAGAGCCGTTGCTGAGGTTTATGCGTGTGATGATGCCAAAGAGATGTTCGTTCGGGATTTCATAGCGGCATGGGACAAAGTCATGAACCTCGACAGATTTGACCTGAGGACAAAGGACTAAGGCGATCAAAGCCTTTTGTGTGCGAGGCGCTCCGTCTCTCAACCCAAGCCGCAGGTTTGGGACGACGGTGTGAAGAGGAGGTCGAGGGATGAAGGTCTTCACCGAGGAAGAGCTCCTTCAGTACGACGGCAGGGAGGGCCGTTCTGCCTATGTGGCTGTGGAGGGAAAGGTCTACGACGTGACGGGGAACTTCCTCTGGCGTAACGGGGTCCATCAATACCGCCATCGGGCCGGTCGCGACCTTACCGAGGCCTTGAGAGGGGTTCCCCATACCTCCGTCAAGCTGAGGAGGTTCCCGGTGGTGGGGACCTTGGAGGCAGGATGGCGAAGGCTATAGGCAGGCGCGAATTTCTCGTGATGGCCCCGGGGGCGATCTCCCTCCTCCGGGGAAGGAGGAAGGCCATGGCAAGGGGTTCCCCTCTCCAGGTCCTCCCCAGGGGTTTCCCCAGGGAGAGGCTCAAGGACATGGACCCTGCCACCATCGATGACCGGGAGCTGGAGGTAGACCCCGTAGAGAGATTCGGCGTCATGGGGGACGGTTATGGAGGTGGACCCCGAGGGGGTACCGCCTCAGGGGCGAGGGGCTGGTGGAGCGTTCCCTGGAGTTCACCTTCGAGGAAGTCCTTGAGCTCCCCCAGGTGGAGCGGACGGTGCTGCTGATCTGTCCCGGCTATTTCGCCTACAACGCCCGCTGGCAGGGGTTGGACCTGTGGAGGCTGCTGAAGCGAGCAGGTATCAGGCCAGAGGCCCGGAGGGTGGCCATCCACGGGGCGGACCACTTCGTACATCGGTTCGGCCTCGAGGAGGTCAGGCGTGCAAGGATGTTCCTGGCCCACAAGGTCAACGGGCTGCAGTTGCCCGTCAAGCGCGGCCGCCCTCTGAGACTTGTGGCCGAGGGATCTACGGCGACCGCTGGGTGAAACACGTGGTCACCGTCGAAGCGATGAGATGACGAAGAAGGTGATGAAGGGAAATGGTAGAACTGACAGACGGCCAATGCCGATCGTTGACCTTTTGGCCGGAAACTCCAGGGCCCTTCATGCGTCGGGGGAGGAGACCTCGCCCCTTGTGTTTAGGTCCCTGAAATGAAGGCGATCGTCCTTTTCTTGGCCGCGGTCCTGTGGGCCGTCCCTCTGGGGGGAGGGACCGAGGGGGTCCAAAGGGGCGAGGAGCTCTTCGAGGCCAATTGCTCCATCTGCCACTCCCTCGAGAGGTCCCTCCGGAGGCGGAAGGACCGGGAGGGATGGCTGAGGACGGTGGAGAGGATGGCCGCCAAGATGAAGAGGGTAGGGATCGCCGAGCTCGGGGACGAGGAGAAGGCCCTCATTGCGGATTACCTCTCGGGGAGGGATCGCTGAGGGGGAGGCCCATGAGGTGCCTCCTGGTGGTCCTGGACGGCCCGAGCGGCCATGGTCACCCCCAGCTCGGCGGTCGCACCCCCCCGGAGGTGGCCTCAACCCCTAACCTGGACCGCTTGGCCGCCTTGGGGGCTACAGGTCTCTACCACCCGTGGATTCAGGGGGTGGCCCTGCCGAGCGAACTGGCCCACTTCCTGATGTTCGGCTACTGCATGGAGGAATTCCCCGGCCGGGGCCTCATTGAGGCCCTGGGGGAGGGGATAGAGGTGGAGGAGGGGGAGGTGGTCCTCCTCGCCAAGGTCCTCTCGGTGGCCCACGAGCGAGATCTCCTGTTGGTGAGGGAAGAGGACCTTCGGGTGGACGAGGGGACCGCCCAAGCCCTGAGGGAGGTCCTCGTCCCGTGGGAGGCCGAGGGAGTAAGGGTCGAGTTCTTCCCCACGCGTGGTCTCCGGGGGATCCTACGCCTGGAGGGGGAGGCCTCGCCCTTGATCACCGACTCCAAGCCCCTCTATCCGGGACGGCCGCTGCTGGAGGTCTCGTCCCTCGAGAGAAAGAAGAGGGATCCTGCGACCCTCAAGACCTGTCGCGTCCTGAACCGCCTTTCGGGAGCTGTCCCGGCACTCCGTGAACGGCCAGAGGGAGCGGAAGGGCCTCCTGCCCCTGAACGCCCTGGCCACCCAGAGGCCCGGCATGAGGAGGCCCGTGGAGTCCCTCCACGAGCGGTGGGGCCTACGGGGGCTCTCCATCTCCTCGGGGGCCATCTACTGGGGCCTCGCCGAGGTCCTGGGAATGGACTGCCTCAGGGTCGCCGATACAGGTGACCCCTCAGGCGATCTGCTGGAGAGGCTCAGGATGGGCTACCAGGCCAAGGACTACGACCTCGTCCACGTGCACACCAAGGCCCTGGATGAAGCGGCCCATACCAAGGACCCGGAGTACAAGAAGGGGGTGATCGACGAGCTCGACCACGGCATGGCCTACCTCCTGGAGGAGGTGGCCCAGGGCCCCGAGGTCCTGTTGGTGGTCACCGCCGAGCACTCCACCCCCAGCTCCGGCCGGATGATCCACTCCGGGGAGACGGTGCCGCTGCTCGTGGTCGGCAGGCACGTCCGCCGGGACGGGGTGACGAGGTTCTGCGAGGTCGAATGCGCCCGAGGGGCCTTGGGGCCGCTCAAGGGCCCCGAGTTGATGCACATGGTCCTCAACCTCATGGATAGGGGGAAGTTGCAGGGGTGAATGGATTCGCCCAGGGACCGTCCCTATTACCCGACTTTGACCCATCTTTGACACCTAAGCCTTGGATTTGATCCCTCAGGGGGCCCCAAATGCCCAAGGGATGGCATCGAGTCTTTTCAGCCAACGAAAATTGTAGTGCCTAGAGATTTGAGGTTGGCCTTGACATTCGGCAACCAGTTTGCTAAAGTAGCTGTGCTATGTACGTGCGGGTGAAGCGCTTCCGCAACAAGGACGGATCGGTCAGGGAGTACCTGTACATCGTCAAGGGAGTGCGGGTGGACGGAAAACCCCGCCAGAAGGTGGTGGTCTATCTGGGCCGGCTGGATGACCTGCAGCAAGAAGGGGCCATCGACTCCCTGGTGGAGGGCCTGGCCCGTTACGCCCAACGGGCTCAGGTGATGGATGTAGCCCAGGACCTCTTCGTACATGCGGCCAGGGAGTACGGGCCGGTTTTAGTCTTCAAGCGGCTGTGGGAGGAGCTGGGCTTAGGGGAGTTCCTCTCCAGGTATGTGGCCGAGC
>Ga0190360_1000365_pt1 | contig 25790 bp, 30 predicted proteins | sample 48721834_MG_FD_161271 | JGI IMG/M metagenome (GOLD analysis project Ga0190360, IMG submission 161271) | Hydrothermal vent microbial mat bacterial communities from Southern Trench, Guaymas Basin, Mexico - 4872-18-3-4_MG | ecosystem: Environmental > Aquatic > Marine > Hydrothermal vents >...
TTTTAAAAACCCATTTTTTAACTGGAGTCACTATGCTTTCTGCTGCTGCACAGGAGATAAGGGGAACTTTCGCTTTTTCCACAATGGGAATAATAGCCATTGTCGTTCCACTGCGTGAGGGTCCAATTATGGCCAGAACATTGTCTCGATAGATTAGTTTTTTTACCGCGTTAACGGTTTTTGTTTCATCGCCTGCTGTATCCTCTATGACAAGTTCCAGAGGGTGACCGTTAATTCCGCCTCCAATTTTGATTTGCTCTGCAATCATCAGGGCAGTGTTTCTTTCCGGTTCCCCCAGCCAGGATGCCCCACCGGTAATAGCAAATATTGCCCCTACTTTGTAGGGCTTGTCCCCAGATGAGGAAAAACTAAAACCTGTCCATCCCATTGTTAGAGCAAACACAGTAACTATAGAAATTACCATCAATCTTATCAGCCTATTCCTCTTGCCTCTCATTTTCTTTCCTCCTCTTGTTTTTGCTATTCTTTTTCTCAAAGGTGTACTTAATTTAGCATATTGTTAACATTTGTCAATATTTTATTTTTTCAAAAAGTTCCAGATATTTTCTGGCAATAGTTTCATCAGAGTATCTTTCCACATAACTGGAGACTGCTTTTTTTACCTCTTTACTTTTTTCTCCGTTATTGAGAATATCGATTAAGTTCTTCCTTAATTCAATGGTGTCACTGTACTTTAAGACTTCACGGGAAAAAGGATAAAAAAAGTCCGAGGCTTTAGGAACAAGAATAGGGCACCCAGTGTCCATGATTTGATAGACTGTACTTGATACGACTGCCCTGAACCTGCTTTGAAATTTATGCAGCACTACTGCATCAGAGGCAAAAAGATATAGATCAAATCTTTCTTTGGTTGGAACCTCCTCTTCTCTTATTATCGTATTTGGATCAGGTGAAAATTTTTCCAGAACGTCCAATCTTTTTGGATCAACTATAAGAAATACAATGTCTTTTAGTTCTCTGTTTCTTTCTGGAAGATAAAGAGAATAACCTCTCTGACAGAAAAAGAGGATTATCTTTTTATCTAAAGGGAGTTCCAGTTTTTCTTGCTTTTATTCTGTCACCCTGTCTGAGTGGAAAGCATGGAAAAGGTATGTAGTGGGCATCAGGGTAAACTTTCTTTAAAAAATCCTGCCGTTCGTCAAAATAAACAACAGCGTCCCAATCAAAACTGATAAAAAGCCAGGTCCTCAGAGAGACTATTTTCATGAACCACATGGACAGTTTTTGCCTTCTTCTTGATTAAACCAAAAATTTTAGCCAGGTTATCTCTTGGCAAAACCCCCACATCCTGCACAGCAAAAATTTCATAATCAGTGGTTAAGAAAGGTCTTGGATCGAGATATTTTGTCTGGAAATCTGTCCCAAAGCATCTTATCACAAACTCTTCATCTTCTCCAGTAAATCCTTCCCCGTAAAAGTCCTCTCTTACAAAGCTGAAAATAGTCACTTTATGTCCCAGTTTGATCCAGACTTTAGCCAGGGGTTCAACATGAACAGCTACCCCGGAGTCGGTATTCCAGGCACTCATCATACCTATCTTCATTATTCACCCCTCCTTTTTTGTGCCTGATTGAAGCGGCTTTCTATTATAGAAATTATATTATTTTTGTAAATTATCGGTCCCTGAAAAACAGGCTTTAGCTTAATTTGCAAAATTTTAATTTAAATAATCAGGATTTTTGAAGTTGCTTGACAAATTTTTTAATTGATATATTTTTTAAGTTAGTTTGGACTGCCACATCTTTCACAGGTGATCTTTTTAGGTGAAGGTGCTTTCTTGCGGGACCCTTTAAGGGTTAAAAGGGAAGAGGGTGAAAGTCCCTCGCGGTCGCGCCGCTGTGACCGGAACGAAATCCACCTGTTCGCTTAAATCAGGCGAACAAAAAACCACTGCAGTAGTCGGTGAAAGCTGACTATTGCGGGAAGGGGTGGAAAGTAGGAAGACCTCCATTTTGGAGGTTTGCCGGAAGCCAGAATACCTGCCCGCAGGAAAAGTACCCCCTCCTTCTTCGCGAGATGAGAAGGTGCGGGTTTTTGTTTGGAAATAAAAACCCTGACCTTCCCAAAAGGAGGAGGTCAGGGTTTTTTTATCAGGTTGAGGAGGTGAAAATGATTAAAAAAGCAGGACACATTTTACTGTTTCTACTGGGGGTATTTTTACTGTTTTTATTTACCGCAGAGGGGGATGCTGGTTTTCCTCGCCAGATTATAGATGATTTTGGTCAAAAGGTGATAATCAGTAAGAAACCGGAGAGAATTGTGTCTCTGGCCCCGGCAAATACCGAGATTCTTTTTGCCATAGGAGCAGGCAGTAAACTGGTGGGAGTCACTACCTACTGTGATTTTCCTCCAGAGGCAAAAGAAATAGACAAGATTGGAGGATATACTACCCCTGATATTGAAACCATCGTAGCAAAGAATCCTGATCTTGTCTTTGCCGCTTACGGTAATGGAGAGGAAAATATTGAAAAATTGCGCGAGCTGGGAATTGCTGTAGTGTCTCTTTATCCAAGGTCTTTAGAAGATGTTCTGAAGGATATAGTTATGGTGGGGCAGGCTACTGGTTTTGAGGATAAGGCAGAGGGGCTGGTGTTAAATTTAAGGAAGAGAATAAAAGTGGTCGAGGAGAAAAGTAGGAAAATACCTCAAGAAAAAAGGCCATGGATCCTGTGGATTATGTGGTATCCTGAGCTATGGACAGCAGGAACTGGCACTTTTTTTGATGAGTTAGTTAAAATTGCTGGAGGAAGGAATGTGGCTTTTGACCTTCAAGGGTGGAAGGTTATAAGCAAGGAAACTGTTCTAATGAGAGATCCTGATATAATTGTATGCTCCCAGATGGGAACAACTGGAGAGCTTCTCCTAGAAAAGATGAAAGGCGATCCTGAATTCAAAAAAATGCAAGTTATCAAGGAAGGTCAAATATACGTGATAGAACAGGATCTTCTTGAACTTCCCGGGCCAAGGATAGTTGAAGGATTGGAAAGAATAGACGAATATATCACAGATTTTTGGAAGGAGGGAACTAAAAATGACCAGAATAAAAGATGTGATAGATAAAATTTCGCCTTTGCCAGGAGAAGTATTCATTAAAGCCCAGGAAAGACTTGACAATTTGACCAAACCCAGAGGAAGCCTGGGAAAAATGGAAGAGGTGGCAAAAAGAATAGCGGCTATCAAAGGAAAACTGAATCCCTGTTTGAAGAGAAAGGTTATTTTTGTATTTGCTGGTGATCATGGAATTGCCAAAGAAGGAGTATCTACCTATCCACAGGAGGTCACCTATCAGATGGTTTGTAATTTCTTAAGGGGAGGTGCAGGAATTAATGTTCTGGCAAAACATGTGGGAGCTGAGGTAATTGTAGTGGATATGGGTGTCATAAGAGATATTGACCCTTCTTCTGGTATTAAAATCAAGAAAATAGGGAAGGGGACCAGGAATTTTTTAAAAGAAGAGGCCATGAGTAGAGAGCAAGCTATCCAATCCATAGAGGCTGGTATGGAAGTTTTTGAAGAAGAATACAAAAAAGTTCCAATTGATATAGTTGGGATGGGAGATATGGGTATTGCCAATACGACACCAAGCAGTGCTATTCTGGCAGCTATAACTGGAAGAGATCCTCAAGAAGTTACGGGCAGAGGAACGGGTGTAAATGGTAAGATCTGGCAAAAAAAGGTAAAGATAATTCGGGAAGCCCTAAACTTTCACCATCCCGATCCTGAAGACCCTGTTGATGTTCTGGCTAAAATAGGAGGATATGAGATAGGGGGAATTGCCGGGTGTATTCTGGCAGCTGCTGCTTCCAAAGTGCCTGCAGTAATAGATGGATTTATCTCCACTGCCGGTGCTTTAATAGCCAGACAGCTTTGTCCTCATGTGGTAGAGTATGTTTTTGCTTCTCATCTTTCCGCTGAAAAGGGACATATTTTAGCTCTGGATTATTTAGATCTTTCTCCTCTGCTGGATTTAAACATGAGGCTTGGCGAGGGAACAGGGGCAGCCCTTGCCATTTCCATTATAGAGGCAAGTGCGAAAATTCTACGAGAGATGGCCACCTTTGAGAATGCAGGAGTATCCAGGGAAAAGACCAGATGAAAGTAACTGTAGAAACGCCAGGGGCCTGCGGAGAACTGGTCCAGGGGCAGATAAAGGGAATCAATTTTCATATTACCTGCCCGGTTAGACTTTTTTCTAAAGTCACAGCATCTTTTTCCAGCTTAAACTATTTAAACCAGAAGATAAATTGCTTCCCTCCAAAGCCAAGGGCACAGGAAGCAGCAAACAAGACTTTCAACTTGCTAAATAACGGTGAAAAGAAAAGGGCTATAAACCTTGATTTTAAATCAGAGATACCTGATTCAAAAGGAATGGCCAGCAGTACAGCTGACATTACAGCAAGCTGCTTAGCCGTAGCGGCTCTTTTGAAAAAACCAATAACGCACGACCAAATTGCTCAAATAGCTTCCACAATTGAATTTACTGAAGGAATAATGTATAAAGGTATTGTATGTTTTGACCATGTACGAGGTATTTTAATCGAAAAATTGGGCTTTCCTCCTCCTATTAAAATTTTAATTGTGGATCCTGAAGAATGCCCGGGTAATTTTTCCTTCAATCAGAACAAAACCGCTAAGATCTTATATCAGGTCAACACAGAGCTTGTAGAAGAGGCTTATATTTTAGTTAAAGAAGGTATAAGACAACAAAATCCTGAACTCATTGGGACCGGAGCAACTCTTTCTGCTCTTTGTAATCAGATAATCTCTTACAAGCCCGATCTTTTTAAAATTGTTTCCCTGTCCAGAAGAATGGGAGCTTTAGGAGTGAATGTAGCCCATGAAGGAAGGGTGATAGGAATTCTTCTTCCTCCTGATTTTTCTCGGGTTGCCAGACTACAGGATGAGATAAAAAAGTTATGGGGCTATAATGTTAGGTTTTACCTTACGGCTCTCTGGGAGAGAGGTCCGATAGTGAAAATAACTTCTTTTGATTATTAGCAGTAAGAGGTTAAAGTTATGGCCAATCAAACACTAAAGGAAACAATCAACAGGCTAAGAGAAAGATTAAAAGAATCGGTGGAGAGAAATCGAGCGGAGGGACTTCTTTTTTCCGGAGGATTAGATTCAGGTATTCTGGCCTGTCTTTGTCCAGAGATAAAGGCTATTACTGTAAGTGTTCATTCTTGGGGAGAAGATTTAAAGTACGCAGAGATATTATCTAAATACCTCAATCTCAAACATTATCAAGTTACAATAGATACTGAGGAAGCAATTGAAGCTATTCCCGAGGTTATCCAGATTCTTGAAAGTTTTGATCCGGCAATTCCAAACGACATTACTGTTTATTTTGGATTAAAGATGGCAAAAAAAATAGGGATAAAGACTGTTATGACCGGCGATGGAAGTGACGAACTGTTTGTCGGATACACCTACATGCAGAATATACCTTTTCTTGAGAGTTACATTGAGAGACTGAATAAATCCATGTATTTTAGTTCTAATAAGTTAGCCAGATCCCTTAATATTGAAATAAAACAACCTTTTATGGATAAGGACTTTGTGAATTTTTCCCTTCAAATTCCTGTTTCGCTGAAATTAAAAAAGGATCAGGGAAAATATACCGGTAAATGGATACTGAGAAAGGCATTTGAGGGTATACTACCTGATGAGATCGTCTGGCAGAAAAAAAGACCACTGGAATACGGCTCAGGCACTACCAGATTGAGAGAGATTATAACTTCCCGGGTTAAAGATTCAGAGTTTGAAAAGGCAAAAGACATTCATCGGGTGAAATTTATAAATAAGGAGCATTTTTACTATTACAAAATCTATCTGGATAAAGTAGGCTCTATACCCTCGCCAGACAAAGGGGAGAAGTCGTGTCCCGGTTGTGGAGCAGGATTGAAAAAAGACAGTTTTCATTGCAGGGTATGTGGCTGGACAAGAAATCTTTAAAGAGTCCATTTTTTATGAAAAAGGTAGAATTTAACCTGGGTAAGAAGGTCTCCAAAGATAACCGGTGCTTTCCGGAAATTAGGGGAACCTGATGCATCAAAAATCGGCAATGATCACGGGAATTTTGTTTATGGTCACTCTTTTAACCATAGTTATGAGTTTATCCGTTGGCTCAGTTGCCATTCCTTTTTCTGTGACCTGGAAGGCCATAGCCGGACAAATCCCCTTTTTACAAAGGCTAACAGGAGAAAAAGTTTCGGGAAGATATCTTACCATCCTCTTTAATTTGAGACTTCCCCGCATTCTTCTGGCTATGCTGGTGGGGACAGGACTGGCAACAGCGGGATGTATTATGCAGGGACTTTTCAGAAACCCCATGGCCAGTCCCTACATTACAGGGGTTTCCTCTGGCTCATCATTAGGAGCAACGGTAGCCTTGCTTATTTTTCCTGCGTTTTTCTCTGTTCCTTTACTTGCCTTTGTCTTTGGAGCAGGAACTATTCTTCTGGTTTACAGGATTTCCTGGAAAAGAGGTAAAGTAGCTGTGGAGAGTCTGCTTCTTGCTGGAATAGCAGTTGGTTTCTTTTTTTCAGCTGTTACCTCTCTTTTAATGTATACAGCAGCAGAGAGTTTACATCGTGTCATATTCTGGATCATGGGAGGATTGTGGAACAGGGGTTGGAAGGATCTTTTAATGGTAGTTCCTTTTGTCGGTTTTGGTTTGCCGGCTACTTTCTTTTTTGCTCGAGATCTGAATATCTTACAACTGGGGGAAGAATCTGCCTCTCATCTGGGAGTGGAAGTGGAAAAGACAAAAAGGATTCTTCTTGTTTTAGCCTCCCTGGTTACTGCCTCTGTGGTTTCGGTTAGTGGTATAATAGGATTTGTGGGATTGATTGTCCCTCATATTACCAGGATGCTGGTTGGGCCTGATCACAGATTACTCATACCTGTAACTGCTTTTGCGGGGGGTATATTTCTGGTCTGGTGTGATACTCTGGCTCGTACGGTAATTGCTCCTGTCGAACTTCCAGTGGGGGTGATAACTTCTTGTTTTGGTGCACCTTTCTTTATCTATCTTTTAATCAAAGCTAAAAGGGGTTAGCTTTGCTTAAAGTAATTGACCTTCACTGTGAACTGAATGGGAAGAAAGTTCTGGAAAACGTAACTTTTTCCCTACAATCCGGAGACTTTCTGGGTATAGTGGGTCCCAATGGAGCAGGGAAGACCACGTTACTTAGAACGCTGACCGGAATCCTGAAGGTGAAAGATGGAAACATATGGATTGAAGGAAAAAACATTAAGGAGATGAGTCGTCATCAGCTGGCACAAAAGGTAGCTATGGTCCCTCAGAATACCTTTATTAGTTTTCCCTATACTGTTTTTGAAGTCGTTTTGATGGGTAGAAATCCCTATCTGGGCAGGTTTGAGCGAGAGAAAAAGGAAGATCTGGAGAAAGTTGAAGAGTGTATGAGGTTAACTCAAACTTGGGAGCTCAGGAAAAGGAAGGTTACGGAACTAAGCGGGGGCGAGTTGCAAAGGGTGGTAATAGCAAGAACTCTGGCTCAAGATACTCCTCTTTTACTTCTGGATGAACCAACGGCACATCTTGATTTAAACCAGGAACTTGAGATAATGACCCTTATATCCGGGTTAAATAGAGAAGGAAACAAAACCGTGATTCTGGTATCTCACAATCTAAACCTTGCCGCTCGTTACTGTAATAAATTGCTCCTTTTAAAGGAAGGTAAAGTTTTTGCCAAAGGAGCTGTGGAAGAAGTTTTGACGGAAAAAAACATAAGAAGTGTCTATCACTTGAATGCACTGGTAAAAAAGCATCCCTTAACCGGATCTGTTTATGTTCTTCCGGTCGCAACCTCTGAAAGGTCTATCTGCGAAGAAAGGAAAAAGGCAAAAAGAGGAAGGGTTCATCTTATTGGAGGGGGAGGAAGTGCAAGTAGATTGATAAAAGAACTGGTTGAACTTGGTTATGAGGTAAGCATAGGAGTGGTGAATGTTTTTGACGCCGATTTTGAGATGGCTGAGGCTTTTGGAATTGCCTGTGTGGCTGAAGCCCCTTTTTCACCTATTACCCTTGAGTCACACTCCAGAAATATGGATTTGATTTCTAACTCTCAAGTGGTGATTTTATGTAATGTTCCTTTTGGTAATGGGAATCTTCTTAATCTAAAAGCTGCTCTCTGGGCGGTTAAGGAGTGTGGAGCAGAAGTTATTGTTCATAACGGCACACCTATAGAAAAGAGAGATTATACCAGGGGGGAAGCTAAAAAAATTTTTGAAAATTTACTCCGGGAGAGAGTAATGGTGGGGGAAAGGGAAGAAGAAATAATTTCTCTTTTAGAAAAATGTCTCTCTCCAGGAGGTAAAGATGAAAAGCAGAAATTTAACTCCAGTAAGAAAATTGTCAGAGAAAATTGAGAATCAAGGAAAAAAACTGTTATTTGTATTTTCCTTACTGTGTCTCCTTCTGTCAGAATACTTCCTGATCTATCTTTATCCTGTAAATGCGGAAATATTTGAACTGGGAAAGATAGTAATTACTGCTACCAGGTTCCCTGTACTTTTGAAAGATGCCCCCGGTTCTGTTACCGTAATTAGTCAGGAAGAAATAAGAGATTCTGAAGCGAACAATGTGAGTGAATTGCTGCAAAAAATTGCCGGTGTAGAGGTAAGAAGCTACGGCTTTAGTGGAATGTCTACTCTAAGTGTGAGAGGAAGTTCAGCAAATCAGGTTCTGGTAATGATCGATGGCCGTCCGGTTAATCTTGCCTCTACCGGGTCAGTTGATCTCAGTGGGTATCCTCTGGATGATGTTGAGAGGATTGAAATAGCAAGAGGTCCTTTCTCTGCTCTTTACGGGTCAGGGGCACTGGGTGGAGTGGTAAATATAGTAACCAAGAATCCACCCGATGCCAGCAAAACAGAGGCTAAACTCTCTTTTGGAAGCTACGACATGAACTCTTACACTCTGTCTCATGGTTCAAAATCAGGAAAAACCGGTTACTTTTTTACCATCAGAGGGTTTGATTTTGGCGGAGATAGAGAAAATAGCTGGAAAAAGTCTTCTTACTTAAGCGGCGAGGTAATTTACCCTCTTTCTTCTGTCTCCTTTACTTTTTCAGGAGGATACTCTCAGGAGAAAAAGGGAATTCCGGGGTCAGAGGATTTTCCCTCTCCTCGAGCTACAGAAAAGGATGAGAGAAACTGGCTTAACCTTAAATGTAATTGGACAAGAGGAAAATCTGATTTTTCTCTTAACTTTTTTTGCAGCCAGGATGAGACCCTATATCAGAATCCAGACTGGAATCAAAAGGACACAACGAGAAATGAAAGACAGGGTGCAGTTTTTCAACACAATTTTTCTACTTCAAAACACAATTTTATCTGGGGAATTGACTGGAATGAAGATCAGGTTGATGTGCGGACTGCAGATGGGACATCCAGAATCGGAGGAAAAAGGCAGGTCAGTTCCGGTGCTTTATTTCTTCAGGATGAGGTGGAAATTTCTCCCAGGACTTTGCTTTTTCTGGGAGCAAGATATGACCAACATTCTGTCTATGGCTGTCGGGTTAACCCCCGTATATCAATTATTCATCGTTTTGGAAAATTAACATCTTTCAAGATGTCCTGGGGTACCGCTTTTCGTTCCCCAAGTGTGAATGATCTTTACTGGCAGGAAGATTGGGGATGGGGTATGGGACTTTTCGGAAATCCTGAGTTAGAACCCGAAGTTTCCTCACAATACGAGATAGGCATGGAAACATTTCTTACCCCAAAGATTCTCACAAGGGTAACCTGTTTTTCATCCCGGGTTAATGATCTCATAAGCTGGATAGAAACACAGCCCTGGAGATGGGAGGCCCAAAATGTAGACAAAGCGTCCATCAAAGGTCTGGAGGGAGAGGTTAAATTTAAACCTCTAAAAAAACTTCAGTTATCTTTTAATTATACATACCTTGAGGCTAAAGACGAGAAGGAATATCCTGGTAAACTTTTACCCTACAGATCCCGAGATAAGTTCTTTTTGGGTCTGGACTGGATGATAACGTCTAAACTTCGCCTGTTTCTTGAAAGTCAGATGGTGGGAGAAAGATTTGCCGATCGGGAGAACACAGAAAAACTTCCCTCCTATACCCTCCTTGGTGCCAGACTGAGATATGTAGTAGGCAAAAAGATCGAATTCTTTTTCAAGGCTGATAATCTACTTGATGAAGAGTATGAGGATATAAAGGGTTATCCAATGCCTGGCAGAACCATTAAAGCCGGGATAAAGATAAACTTATAAAAGGGCCTCAAAATTTTAAAAGGAGGGTCTGGTGGTAGAGTTTTTTCTCAAGGGTGGATTGGTGATGTGGCCTATTCTGGCCTGTTCAATCGTTGCCCTGGGGATAATTCTGGAAAGACTGTACACTTTTTCTCAAATAAAATTGAATATCTCTGATTTTCTGACCGAAGTTAAGAATATGATTGAAAATGAACGTGTTGAACAGGCCATAGACTTCTGCCGGAGGACTCACAGTCCTCTGGCAGGAGTGTGTGCTCTTGTTCTTGAAAACCGTAAGCTCCCCTCTACGGTGAGAGAGGAAATTTTGTCCTGGTATTGTTCACGAGAAATTAGAAAAATGGGTAAGAATGTAAGAATACTTGGAATAATTGGACATATCTCCCCTCTTCTGGGACTGTTTGGCACAGTTCTGGGAATGATAAAAACTTTTATGACTGTAGAAAATCTTGGTGGAGTGGTTGATCCTAAAACCCTGGCTGGAGGAATATGGGAAGCTCTCATCACTACAGCAGCAGGACTTGCTGTAGCTATACCTTCCCTGGTTATCTATCATTATATTGAAGGAAAAATTGATGATCTTTCCTCTGAAATAAGAGAGGTAGCCTTTGAAACAGAGAGCATGTTAAAAGGAGTGAGAAATGAGAGTGGTTACCCGTAAGAAAATTCCCTTAACTCTGGAGATTGCTCCTCTGATAGACATTGTCCTTTTACTACTTATATTTTTCCTTCTTACATCCATCGGTTCCCAGTCCATGAAACTGGATCTTCCTGAGGCAAAGACAGCAACCGGAAAAACAGAGAGTCTCGCCATTTACATCAAATCCAATGGACAGATTTTTGTGGAGGAAAATAAGGTAGAAATAGAAGCACTTTTGCCCTTTTTAAGATCCTTACTGACAGAAAGAAAAGATAAAACTGTCCTTATTAGAGCAGATGCTGAGGTTCCCTTTAAAATACCTGTTAAGGTTATGGATGTGTGCCGATTAGCTGGAGCTGAAGGAGTGAGTATAGCTACAAAAAGCTCAGGAGAAGAATCACTATGGGAAAATGGATAGTTTTTTCTTTGTTTATCCATGGACTTATTTTTCTTATTCCTTTTCAATTTACTCACAATAGAACCGAACCAGAGATAAAGCTGACCTATACATTTAAAGAACGGATTGAACCGGTTTTATATATGAGTATAACGAAAAAATTTGTCGGAAGACCTGATATAAATTTATCTGGAAGAAATTTAGCAGATATTAAGATTATGAACGACCCTTTCACTTTATCTTTTCTTTCTTTAGAAAAAGGAAACATCCCTTTATCCAAAAATTTGCCTTTGAGTAGCCCCGGGATTTATAGGCCATCCAGTTCTTTAAAAGAGGTGAGTTTTTTCTCTTTTCCCGATCAACAAGCTGGGCTCAGAAAAATCGACTCTGAAGTATCTTCCGGGTTTATGTCTTCAAAACATATAGCTATTATTTCACAGCCTCTTTTTGGGTCTGAGAGGAAAAAAGTGAAGATCTCTCAATCCCCTCCTTCTTTCTCCAGATTTATCGCAAGCGGAGAAAAATATAAGGTGCCCGAAAAACGTAAATATTTGATTCAGGAATCTCTTAGAACTCCGCTGACTCTTAAAATTTTATTTCTCACCCCGGAGGAGTCTACACCTGTTTTTAAAAGAAGAATGGATTTAGATGTTTCGATAAAGAGAGTGGAAAAAGTACTTGACAAACCCAGCTATCAGGTTTTAGAAATCTCGGAAAGGAAAATTCGGAATCTATCAAAAATTACTCTCAAGAAAAATATTGAAGGTAAGCCGGGACCATTAAAGATAAAGATACTGGAAAGTAAGGGGCAAAAATTTGATTATTTACCCTTTTTACGAGAAGTTTCAAAATTAAGACTGAATGAGAACAAAAAAGAGAATATACTTTTTCACTCAACATCTCCTGGTATTTTAAGCTTATCTACGGGTCTAAAAAGTTACGTTAACCAAAATCGCCCTCCAGCAAATCTAACCCTGAACAGGGAAAGAATCTTTTTACCCGCAACCCGATCTGTTTTACCTTTTATTTTATTTAGGGATAACTGTGTTTCAGAGAGAGAAGGCCTTCTTTCCCCCCATCTACTCTCTCCAGGGGAAGAGGATAGGAGGATTTCCCCCTTTCTCTCTTCCCCTTTGAATTTAAATCTTGAAAAGAGAGGAGATGAAAAGGTGCTTATCTCTCCTGTTCTCTCTCCCGATTTTTCCAAAGCCAATCTGATGAAAGAAAAAAAGTCTCCTATTGTTCCCGAATCTTTGTATCTGGAAACCTATTTTAAAAAAATTATGCAAATTATACAAAAAAACAAAAGGTATCCACTTGAGTCAAGAAGAAAAGGAGAAGAGGGAAAAGTGAAGGTAAGCTTCACCATCCGTGAAAGTGGAGAAGTTGAAGACTTAAAAATCGTAACTCCATGTTCGTATTCCAGGTTAAACAAAGCAGCAAAAAGTTTAATTTTAGAGCTTTCTCCCTTTCCTCCTATTCCAAAAGAAACCAGAAAAAACAAAATTACTTTTATAGTGGAGGTCGTATATGAACTTGAAGAGAAATTCTAAATTTGAGAGTTTCCCTTGTTTAAATGCAAGATTGGTGATTTTAATTTTAACATCAATCATCCTTGTTTTTTTCTCATTGCCCGCTTTTTCGCAAGAAAAATTCACACTTCATCTTAATCTGGGTGTAGCTTACTACCATCGAGGCCAGTATGAAAAAGCCGAGAAGGAGTTTAAAGAGGCAATTCAGTTAAATCCAGAAAGTTTTGAAGCACATTACAATCTTTCACTTGTTTACTTTGCCTTGCAGGACTTTTCTTCAGCTACCAAGGAGATAAAAAAATGCATAGAGATAAACCCTACCTATCCAGGAATTTATTTTCAACTGGGTAATCTCTATTTTTATCAGGAGCTTTACCAGCAAGCTTTAGAAGAATACCAAAAGGAGTTAAACCAGAATCCCTCCCATGCTCCCTCCCTTTATAACATGGCCAAGATATTTGAAATTAAGAAGGATCTGGCCAAGGCCCGCACTTTACTGGAAAAGGTTAAACAGATTGATCCAGATTTTACAGGGATAGACTCTGAATTGGGTCAAATTTGCTATCATTTAGGTGAGATGGAAAAAGCCGTTATATATTTAAAAAAGGCAGTTGAGAAAAATCCCCAGGACTGCGTCTCTTACCTTTATCTTGGCAAGATATACGAAAAAAAGGAAAAATTTCAGCAAGCAGAAAAAATGTTCTTTGAGGCTCTGGAGATTGATCCTCAAAACTTCCAGGTCTTGGTAGAACTTGGCTATCTTTACCTGAAGCAAAAGGACTACATTTCGGCCTGTTCCTTTTTAGAGAGAGCTATCCAGGTTAACTCAAGAGATCCTGCTGGTCACTATTATCTTGGCTTTGCATATGCCCAGTTAAAAAGAATAGACGAGGCTATAAGTCAATATCAGCTTATTCTGGAAAGGGAGCAAAAATTTGAAGATGTCTATTATCGGCTGGGCAATCTCTATTATGAGAAGGGTGATATAGAAAAGGCTATTTACTTTTACAAAAAAGAAATAGATGTTAATCCTGCTAACTTGGATGCTTTGTTTAACTTGGCAAATCTTTATGTTAAAGAAGGGAGGTTAGATGAGGCAGAGTCAGCCCTAAAGAAGCTTTTAAAAGCTAATCCTGACAACACCCGCGCACACTCTCTTCTGGGTGATATTTATATGAAGAAAAATATGTATGAAGAAGCTATCAAGGAATACGAAAAAGCAAAGAAAAGCGAATAATTTTTTAACTGGAGAGTAAGATAAAAATTTTGTATTTCAGAGCCACATTTACTTGCAAAATTGTTGTTTTTATTTAAAATGGGGGTGCTAAGAATTTTCGGGAGGGGTGGTTTTTAAAATGAAGATTCCTGAATTAAGAGAAAGAAAAATAACTGACCGTCGCCTTTCCTTCGGAGTTTATTTAGCTGTTATGCTTGTTTTCCTCGGTGTCCTGGTTACTGGATCTGTCTTACTGGGAATGCGCTTGTTTCACCACATACCTTACGGAGCCAATTATTATTACTTCAATTACAGGTTTTTCCCTCCCTACCTTTTTTTCTTTACCGGATGGATTGTTGCTCTTATCCTTATTGCACTGGGGATCTCTGTTGTTTTCTGGTGGTATCAGTGGCAGCTTTATAAGCGAAGAAATCAACATATCGAGCGAGTTAAAAGATTGAGACAGAGTCTTTCTCTCTGGATAAAAGAAAAATACGGAGTTGAGCTTTCTGATTGGACAGGTCATGATATTCAGCTTAGTTTAAGAGAACAACCTCGAGGTACAGGATTTTTTGTCCTCTGGGTGGTTTTTAGCTACCTTCTGGGGTTGGTGGGTTTTGTACTTACCCTTGTGACTTGGTACTGGCTCACTTTTGATTATTATGTGCACGAACAGGGTGATATTCAGTTTTTTCGTCAGTTATCCGAGCGACTCAAGGAAAAAGGAATTTCTTTTAACTTTCAACCCCCAGAGCCCCTTCCTCCCCGGAGCATGCTCCTTTATGTTTTACTGATGATCGTTCCCGGAATTAACCTTATATGGACCATATGGTGGAATTATGTTTTATTTCGGGATCCCAATGTTCATTTTGACAATCATGATTTCTGGGAGTCCCAGCTGGAAGAGATAACCAAAGAACCTGGTTTTAGTTTCTCATCGGAATCACCTCTTGATATACTGAAAAAACGTTATGCCCGGGGAGAAATTACCAGAGAAGAATTTGAACGTATAAAAGAAGACCTTTCCAGAGAATAAAAGGGAATCCCAGGAAATATGTGGTCAAATCTTATTTCCAGGAGATAAAAATGCTTCACGCAACAATTTTTCCCGGACGGTATGTCCAGGGATGTGATGCATTAAGTGATTTAGCTGAAGAACTTTCTCGATTTGGAAAAAGAGGACTTTTTGTGTGTGATCCATTTGTTTTTGAAAAAATTTTTCCTGATATCCGTCACGAAATAGAGGAAAAAATAGAGGTTAAAGTAGAAAGATTTGTGGGTGAATGTTCTGATGAGGAGATAGAAAGACTGTCAGAGATTGGTAAAAAATACCAAGTAGAATTTGTAGCAGGATTAGGAGGTGGGAAAACACTGGATACAGCTAAGGCCATTGCTCATGAGCTTGGAGTTTCAGCCTGTGTTGTCCCGACAATAGCTTCAACTGATGCTCCCTGTAGCTCGCTTTCAGTTATATATACACCCGAAGGGAAATTTAAAAGATATTTAAAATTGCGGAAAAATCCTGATTTGGTAATGGTAGATACCAGGGTAATTGCTAATGCACCGGTTAGATTTTTGATTGCCGGTATGGGAGATGCTCTGGCTACCTGGTTTGAGGCTGAGTCGTGTAAAAACAAGTATGCCCAAAACCTTGCTGGAGGGCTGGGTTCCATGACCGCTTTCTCACTGGCCAGACTCTGTTATGACATTCTTCTTGAATACGGGATTTACGCCAAGATCTCCTGTGAAGCTCATGTAGTAACTCCTGCCCTGGAACATATTATCGAGGCTAATATTCTCTTGAGTGGAATTGGCTTTGAGAGTGGAGGATTAGCTGCTGCCCATGCTATCCACAATGGTTTAACTCTGTTAGAGGAAACTCACAGTTATTATCACGGTGAAAAGGTTGCTATTGGTACGCTAACCTCACTTTTTCTCACTGATAAACCTCATAAAATAATAGATGAGGTGTTTTCTTTCTGTGAATCTGTGGGGTTGCCAACCACGTTGGACGAGATAGGAATTTCTGATATTTCAGAGAGAAAGCTATTAAAGGTAGCAGAGGGTGCATGTGCTGAAGGTGAGACCATTTATAATGAATCGATTCCCGTTAATCCTCAAAAGGTTGTGGCAGCTATTAAGGCTGCAGATGCTGAAGGAAAAAGAAGAAAGGCCAGCTACATAAAAAAATAGTATTTTATTATTAAATGGAGAAAAAAATTATGGAAAAATTTATCTGGGAAGAGATGAAATCAAAAATGAAAAAATACCCTATATTCGCGGAAGTTATATACGACTCACTGAAAGGTATATATCAGATTCTTGAGCAAAGAAAAAATGCTTACCGTCTTTTTGCTTACGTTAGAAAAACTAAAGATGGTTTTGACGAAAATGTTCTTCACATTCAAATGCATTTTAAGGATAATCAAGAAAGAGACAACCTGTGGAATGAAGCAAGTGAGAAGGTGGTAGAGAGTATCCGTAAAGGCATAAAAAAGACCTCTGATCCAAGAGAAAAGATAGAAATTCAGAATATTTTGTGTGCAGTTAGGTCAGAAAAGAGAATTTCTTTAAATTAGTCTGAATTTAAAATCCTCCCGGGAGAGAAATGTTTCTTCCAGGGAAGCAAAAATAGTAAAGAATAATAAAAGTGAAGTATCCATACCGGAAAAGGTTTTACTTCAGGAGATAGCCAGAAAGCAACCCCGGGGTTCCATGAAAAGGAAAGGAAATTAACCACTTCTAAAAGTCCTTGAATGGCCAGCCAATTTGTATTACTGATTATTCTGGCTCCTTCAAGAGTGAAACTTGCCAGAGCCAGAGAGAGCATACCCAGGGCAATTACAAGAGTAATCAAAGGAACCACTACAAGGTTGGCTATTATACCAACCAGAGGTAACTGACCAAAATAAAAAGCCAGCAGAGGAAGAAGTGAAAGTTGGGCAGCTAAGGAGACAGATAGAGATTTTTTTAACCAGGAGAAAGATAGAAAACTTAATTTTTCCTCAAGGAACGGTGTAAGGTAGATGATTCCTCCCACAGCCAGAAAAGAAAGTTGAAAGCTCACGGTAAAGATACTAAGAGGATTAAGAATCAGGACTATAAAGCAGGACAGAGAAAGGATAACGATAGGGTTCACTTTTCTGTCCAGGAGAAGAGCTATTATTCCGATACCGGCCATTAAGGTGGCTCTCAGAATAGGAGTTCGCAATCCTGTAATAAAAGAGTAAAAGATAATTACAGGAAGAGCTAAAGCAAAGCCTAATTTTAAAGAACACCCCAATATGCGGAAAAAAACAAGAAATATGCCAAGAACAAGTCCTACGTGGAGTCCAGAGACTACAAGAACATGGGCAGTGCCAGTAGTACGAAATTTACTCAGTATTTCAGGAGAAAGCTCCTGTCTGTCACCCAGAAGAATTGCTCTTAAAATTGAAGAATGAAGACGAGGTAAAATTTTATTTGTTTTCCTTATAATCCATCTCTTGCTGGAGAAGGCAAGCTTAAACAAGAGATTAACTTTTCCTCTTTCCAGAATTTCTACTCTTCCCGTGGTGATTTCTGTCCATATCCCCTGGTAGGAAAGATACCTCTGCCAGTTAAAATCATTTTCTTTTTGAACATTGCGGGGTAGACGAAGTTTCCCTTCTATTTTAACTATATCACCAAACTCATAGTCTGCATGAGGATAAAAGCTTGTTACCCAAACTTTTCCATTTACCTTTTTTCCTTCTACCCGGAGGACTTGCATAATGAAGGTTATTCTTCTTTTATTGCCCTCTCTCAAGCGAGGAGAACTTATAACTTTACCTGTTATTCTCAGGGGGTCTTCAGAAGGCGCATATTTCACAATGTCAGATGGTGAGGGAAAGTAACATAAGCAGAAATGTAGAGTTCCGCAGAGAAAAATGGCTATGAATAGCAGTAGACTGGTAAGTTTTATTTTTCCTGAAAAATAAAAAATTAGAGAAGTGACTAAAAGAAAAATTTCCAGAAGATATAAAAAAAGAAGAAACGACGGGGAGTTGATAAGGTACTTTCCAGTTAGTATTCCAGCTACAAAGAAGAGAGTAACTATCAGAATAGGTGCTCTAACTTGCAAGTAAAACTACCTTTTCTTTTTCCTCTATTTTTTACCAGAGTTTCGAGAACGGCTTATCTTCTGAACTTGTCAAGAATTACAGCAACTATGATAAGAAGACCTATAAAGACCTGTTGATAAAAAGGAGAAACATTTAGCAAATTAAGACCGTTTCTAATAACTCCCAGAAACAAAGAACCGATAACAGTTCCTATTATTCCGCCTCTTCCTCCAAACAGACTTGTTCCACCGATAATTACTGCGGCAATAACGTCAAGTTCCCAGCCAATTCCAGCTGTAGGCTGTCCGGAATTAACGCGCGAGGCCAGAATTATCCCGGCAATTCCGGCAGTAAAACTACAAATGCCAAAAACTATGGTTCGATAAATATTTACTGGAATTCCAGAGAGGCGAGCTGCCTCTCGATTTCCTCCTATAGCGTAAACGTACTTGCCAAATGTGGTTTGCGAAAGCACAAAATAACCCACCAAAACAACTCCAAGATATATTATAACGGGAACCGGAACAGGACCGATCATTCCTCCTCCGATAAACCTGAAAGAAGGATTTAAACCACTTATTGGATATCCACCTGAATATATCAGAGCTAATCCCCGGGCTATAGATAGCATACCAAGAGTCACCACAAAAGAGTGTACCCCCTTTTGGTAATTACCACACCCATAGCAATTCCCAATAACATGGCCAGGATGAGGGGAACAAACACAGCAATGAATGTTCCGCAACCATTATAAACCTGTAGGCCGGCTGCTACTACTCCAACAAAAGCTACCATTGAGCCTACAGAAAGATCTATTTCTGCACTCAAAATTACAAAGGTCATTCCCACAGCAATTATTCCTATCATTGAGACCTGACGGATAATATTAAATATATTACGGGGAGTTATAAAAACAGGGGTAAGAATGGTCATCACAATACAGGTAAGGATAAAAGCGAGAAAAATGCCGTATTCTTTTAAGATTTTATTAAAAAGATCGCCCTTAAAAAGAACAGGTCTGCCTGCTTTTTTTCCTATTTTTAAAGCTTTTATTCTCACTTTTTTGGGTTTTAAAAATTGCGGAGAAGGATATATGCATATCCTTCTCCGCCAACACCTGTATTTTTTTATTTTTTGGTAAGTCTATTACTTCTTGATTTCACCATATTTCTCTGCCATTTCTAAATTCGCTCTGGTGATAAGTGTGGGGACAATGTAAATCTCATGTTTTGGTGGTTTTGCTCCAGTCCTTATGTAATTTACCAGGTATCTCATTGCCTCACGAACTTGCTCTCCAGGATGCTGTTCTATGGTGGCATCAAGTCTACCCTCCTGGATTGCTTCAAGTGCATCGGGAATAGCATCAAAGGATACAAGGGTTAATTTTCCGAGATCATAACCCGCTGATTCAATAGCTTCAAGTGCCCCCATTATCATATCATCATTGTGGGCCCATACTGCATCAAAATCTGGATGAGCAGTAATAGCGTCCTCCATAACTCTCATTCCGGTTTCACGGTCAAATTGACCGGTCTGACTGAAGACAATCTTCAATTGAGGGAAATCTTCAACGACCTGGTGGAACCCGCTTCCCCGATCAATAGCTGGCGAGGAACCTGGAGTTCCTTGAAGCTCAATTATCTTCCCCTTTCCATCCAGTTTTGCAGCAGTATAAACTGCGGCGATTCTTCCACCCTCTACGTTATCTGCGCCCACATGAACCAGGAAAGGAGCACCCACAACTTTACGGTCAAAGGTAGCACAGGGAATTCCAGCTTCGTCGAGTTTTTCTAATCCTGGAACTAATGCTTTAATGTTAATAGGTGAGATAAGCACTCCATCCAGCCCTTTAACAATCATATCCTCAATGTCAGAAATCTGCTTGGAGACCTTGTTCATTCCATCGTAGACAACAACCTTTACTCCCAGTTTTTTAGCCTCATCCAGGGCCACTTCCTTGGTGAAGACAAACCAGGTAAAGTAAAGACTGGGAACAGAGAAACCTATGGTTATTTCTTTTTCTTCAGCGAAACCGCTGTGGAACATCCCAGGGCAAAAACTCCTATTAACAACACCATTGCCATCAGCACCACTTTTTTGATTTTAGTCATAGCCTATTTCTCCTCCCTTTAGTCTTTTGTAAAAAAATTTTGCCTGCCGATCAATCACCCCCTTCTTTTTTATCGTCCCACCATTAATTTTACCACTTCATCAATGGTTATATTTTCTATTTTTTCATCACCAACCTTTTCACCTCGGTTAAGGACAACCACCCGATCAACAACGGAAAAAACTTCATGAAGATTGTGACTTATAAAAATGAGAGAGATACCTTCTTTTTTTAACCTCTGGATGAGTTCCAAAACTTTTTCTCTTTCCTTAACTGAAATGTTGGCGGTAGGTTCATCCATTATGATGACTTTAGGTCTTAAATAGACGATTTTACCAATTGCTACTGCTTGTCTCTGGCCACCAGAGAGATTCTGCACCGGTGTCTTGACAGAACCAATTTTAATTTCCAGGCTTCTCATTACCTTTTCTGCTTCCTCCCACATCTTCCGCTTGTCAATGATGCGAAAGATTCTCCCCGGTCCCTTTTTTATGAATTCTCTACCCAGAAATATGTTTGATGCTACGTCCAGATTCTCTGCTAAAGCTAAATCCTGATAGACAGTCTCAATACCCATCTCTTTAGCATCCTTGGGACTGTTAATTTCAACTTTTCTTCCTTCAAAGTAAATTGTGCCTTCAGTTGGAGGATGAGCTCCTGAGAGAATCTTTATGAGTGTTGACTTGCCAGCACCATTATCTCCCACCAACCCAACAATTTCGTTGTAATGTAAGTCAAAATTCACTCCCTTGAGTGCTACTACTCCATCAAACCGTTTATGGATATTCACCATTCTCACCAGAGGGTATTTCCTATCCCCTTTCCCCAAACTTTCCATTTTTTAATTTACCTTAATTTTTCCGTTACCTGAATACAAAGTCAAAGCGCGTATGTCATTTTTTTGTCTTTTTATTTTAACAGAATTTATAACTTTAGTCTCTTTTTTGAATTCAAATCTTACATTCATGATTAACTACCAGTTTTCAGCTTGATGGCTATCAGATTAATATCAACAGGCTTTTTAATCAGAAAAGTTTTAATTTTTTATCCAGAATAACAAAGGAACGGTGTTTGTCAATTTCGTCATAATTTGACATTGGGACGTTATTTTAAGACAAACAGGGTCCCTGGATATCTCAAAGGAGGCCTCTTTTTGGTGAGGAGCCGGTGGAACACCTCCTGCGGAACCCTATTTTTACAAATTTGACCGGGATGCTGTTGTTTGTTTTGATAACAGATATAGAGGTTTTTTAAAAAACATATACCCTCTTGAAAAAATAAAAATAATACCTTACCCCTGTCATCCAGTAAAAAAAGGGGACAAACTGAAAGCGAGAAAAAACTCAGTCTCCCCTCTGGACAGAAAAATAATATTCAATTATGGCTTGGGAGTTTCCAGACATATTCATCTACTTCCTACTATAGAACGCCTCAGTAAAAAATATCCTTTCGTTATGGTTACCTTAACACATGTCGATGACTGGATTGACCTGTTTTCGGCACTTAAAATCAGCCTGAAAACAAGACTGACCAATAAGAAGATATGATAGGTCCTTTTGTTGAGTTTGAGAAAAACCCCGTATCGAAGCCAGGTAATGGTTTTTATTCAAAAGCGGTTTACAACCCTGCGGTCATCAAAGAGGGGGATACTTTTTTCATGTTTTTCAGAGCAGAGAGCTTCCAGGACAAACTTACCGGAAGAATAGGCCTTGCAGAGAGTAAGGATGGATTTTCCTTTAAAATCCACCCTCAGCCCGTCATTGTTCCGGATAGTGAATTTGACAAGATGGGATGTGAAGATCCAAGAATTGTAAAAATTGGTGATACCTTTTATCTCACCTATGTTAGTAATGCAGGCAAATACAGGAGAGGCAATATTTGTCTTGCCACCTCCAGAGATCTTATCCATTGGGAGAAACATGGAACTGTTCTGGAACCTAAAAGTAAGTGGTGCGAAGGACAGATAGACCTATTTTGTCTTCTTCAAAAAACTGGAGTAAACTTTTCGGAAAGAGTCTTAATCATGTGGTCCCTGAAAGCCTTGTTGTGGAGGAGTCACGCTGGCTTCTTTACTACGGTGCGGCTGATAAGGTCTGCTGTGTTGCTTTATGGAATTTGAATGAAAGTAATTTTGAAGTTTCAATTCCTGGCTCCAGAGTCTAAGCTCCTTTTTATTTAGTCTCTCGGTGGGTTCAGCTATTGCGATAGTTTCCTCTATTTTTTTGGAATACTGTAATTTTTTCACTGAAAAGAAAGGGGATACCAATGAAGAAATTACCTGCAAATAAGGTGGTCTTATTTTTCAGGAATTTCCCATACATCTCCCACTTTACCTAAAAACACTTTGTCTTCTCCCAGAATGCGGGCGAGTCTGGTAAAAGTGAGAATCCCTGAACAGTGATAGAGGACTATTTTTTTAATATTTAGATCCTGGAGCTCCGAGGCTATTAAACTTATCTTTTTTTCACTTGCTCCTTTAAGGTGAGTGCCACCAATAACGAGAACAAAATTTTTCTTCCCTGTAATTTGCCTTGCATACTTCAAAGTATTGATAATACCGGAGTGAGTACATCCCAGAACTGCCACCAATCCTGAACCACCATCTATAATCAGAGCCTGATCATCTAAAACCTCATCCTTTATCCATCTATCTTTTGACTTTTTATAAAATTCCTCTTCTATATGTTCAAAAAAGGTTTCTCGTGGAATCTGACCGGTAAGCACCATATTTTCTGCTATCTGCGTAGGACTTGAACTAAAAACAATATTTAACTTACTTTCATTTTTCAGGTCATCAGGAAAACCTATATACTCCATCTTCTCTGTTTCGAGTTTCTTGTACTTTGCCTGCAGGGCGTCTGGGTGAGCATATATCACGGGTAAATGCTGGTGGTTTAAAATTTTTGTAAGCCCTCCAGTATGATCGTAGTGACCATGACTTAGTACAATGCAGTCCACCGATCCCGGGTTTATATTTAACTTTCTGGCATTATGCTGGATCGTTAGACCCTGTCCGGTGTCAAACAAGATAGTTTTACTTTTTGTTTCAATTAACAACGAAAAACCATGCTCGGCTAAAAAACCTGGTTTTTCTACGTAGTTGTCACAAATAACAGTTAGCTTGAGAGACATATTCTTGGTTTCCCGAAATCTTATCCATCCGGGCTCTGTTCTCTTTTTATCTTGTCAGCCAATCCTCTGAGAATCTTCTCATATCCCTTGCTGGATCATTTCTCTTCACATCTTCTTCGCGGAAAGAAAATCGATACTCCTCAATATATCGAAGGAGAGTCTCATAAGCCCTGTTGATCTGAGCCATTTTTTCTTCATAATCCTTTCTTCCTGTTTTATCCGGGTGATACTTTTTAACCTTGCTTCGGTAAGCTTGTTTTATCTCCTGCAGGGTAGCCTCCTGAGGTAAGTCCAGGATTTTCCTTGCCCGGTTAATGCTCTCAAAATTTAGCTCAATCATTTTAAAAGTTTTGACAGCATCTTTTAGGATTATCACAGGGAGTGGTCATACCGCAACATTCACCCTGAGCAGTCTCACTACTTTTTACTGATAGAGTTTGAGGAAGGAGTCTTATAAGGTTTTTACTTCCACAATTTCTGCATTTGACCTCTCCTTCATCTCTACCCACTCCTTCAAGTACTTGCATTATATTCCCACAATCCTCACACCTGTATCGGTAAAGAGGCATTTTAACCTCCTTCGTAGGTTTAATTAAGGATAGATTTGGATCAATTTTCAATATTACAAATTTTGTTTCATTATAAGTTAAAAATTATTCTTGTCAATATTTCATTTCTCCAGTTTCGGAAAAAATTTCAGGGTACCTTAAGGAAAGCTCATTTTATTAATTTCATTTTATTAATTTAAAATTAAATATCTCCATTTTTAATATTTTTTAACCCATTTTAAGGTGCAATTGGAGCAAGTTTTAGCTATTGTTAGGGATTTTTCCTGAAACTGGAAATAAACCGATATCAGATAAATATTGATGGAGGTGTTAAATTGACAAAAAAAATTTTCACTATATAATGAAACAAAAAAGTATAAGGGGAGTGCAAAATGCAAGATGACAAACCGGTATATCCCATAAGTGTTGCCGCAGAACTTCTGGATGTTCATCCTCGCACTCTTAGACTTTACGAAAGACATGGTCTTATTAGTCCAAAAAGAAGGGGTAACAAAAGATTTTTTTCTAATAATGACCTTCAGTGGATAAGATGCATACGTGAAATGATTCACCAAAAAGGACTAAATATTGAAGGTATAAAGCGTCTTCTCAGTCTTCTTCCATGCTGGCAGATAAAAGGTTGTAGCGAAGAAGAACGGGAAAAATGCTCGGCACGTTATAACAAGACTGAACCTTGCTGGCAACTTGCCCAAAAGATTTGTCCCGAAAAATTTGAGACTTGCAAACAATGCAGAATATATAGGGAACATATAGAGAAAAGATGAAAAATAATTAAAAAAACAAGATTTTAAAACGATAGGAGGTTAAAATGCCAAGAGGTGATGGACAGGGTCCACCAGGGAGAGGGGGAAGAGGATTTGGGTTGGGAGCTGGAGGAGAATGTATATGTCCTAATTGTGGGGCTACTGTTCCTCATACCAGAGGAGTTCCCTGTTACCAGATTTCCTGTCCTAATTGTGGGACACGAATGACAAGGAAAAGATGAAAATATCAGTTGCCAGTGGAAAGGGAGGAACGGGAAAAACTACAGTTGCCACAAATCTTGCTCTGGCACAGGCGACACCTGTACAATTTCTTGATTGCGATGTAGAAGCTCCCAATGCTGCTTTGTTTTTGAAACCAAAAGTGGAGGAGGTAAAACCAGTTTATTTTTCCATTCCCAGATTAATTGAGGAAAAGTGTAATTTCTGTGGATTGTGCAGTGAGGTTTGTGAGTGGAATGCCATAGCCTGTGTTAATCAAAAATGGCTTTTCTTTCCGCAGCTCTGCCACGGTTGTGGTGCCTGTTGGGAACTTTGTCCCCAGAAAGCTCTGGTAAAAACCCAAAAAGAGCTGGGGGTTATAGAAAAGGGGAAGGCTGGGAAGATCGATTTTATTCAGGGGAAACTTACCGTGGGTCAGGCTGTTTCACCTCCTGTGATTAAAGCGGTAAAAAAGGAGGCTGATTTATCTAAAGATGTAATCATAGATGTCGCTCCAGGGACATCATGTCCCATGGTAGAAGCAGTAAAAGATAGCGATTTTTGTCTGCTTGTAACTGAGCCAACTCCATTTGGGTTTAATGATCTTGTTCTGGCAGTGGGTGTTTTAAAAGAATTGCAAATTCCTCACGGGGTTATAATTAATCGGTCCAGCATTGGAGATGACAAGGTGGATAGTTTCTGCGAGAAAAACAACATACCTATTTTTTTGCGTATCCCTCTGGACAAGAAAATTGCCAGAGCTTATTCTGAAGGCAAAACTCTTGTGGATGTTGATCTCTCATGGAGAGAAAATTTCAGGAGTCTTTTTTCTAAAATAAAATCTGAGGTTAAAAAGTGAAGACACTGACTG
>Ga0190360_1000366_pt1 | contig 25760 bp, 20 predicted proteins | sample 48721834_MG_FD_161271 | JGI IMG/M metagenome (GOLD analysis project Ga0190360, IMG submission 161271) | Hydrothermal vent microbial mat bacterial communities from Southern Trench, Guaymas Basin, Mexico - 4872-18-3-4_MG | ecosystem: Environmental > Aquatic > Marine > Hydrothermal vents >...
TCCACAATATGCTGAAAAACAAGAAATTTCCCCAAGCTTTAAAGTGTATGATGATGAGATACCACCTGTTCCATTAAGTGATTACACACCAATGGAGATTGAAGAAGATGAAAGCGTTCAAGAGCCTGAGATTGTAGAAGAAGTTAAGCCTACTGAAGAATTACCTCCTTTAGATGAATTAATTCCTCCAGATTTTGATGTTGATTTTATAGGAACAGCTTCAGAATATGAAACTGAATTTGTTTTAGACCAAGAATCTGAAACTTTTGAACAAGTTTTAAAAGAATTAGGATGGGACGAAGAGGAATAATTTTCATAAATGAATAGTATTCCTTAATTATAAAGAAGAAAATAGATTGCTACTTTATTTCTTTATTTAACGCTTCAAATTTGTCAATTTTATTTCTGATTATTTTCAAATAAAAGTTTAAATAAAATTCTCTCTAAAATTTAACTAATATTAATCTAAAAATTAAAAAAAATTATTAGGTGTTTATAATTGAGCGAAAATAGTGGAATAGAAAGAACTCAAACAAGCTTTGGAAAGAGATTTACATTTGGTTTACCGAGATTTGGCACATCTATAGTTTTAGGAGTTGAAGGCTTCGCATTATTTACTCTTTATTATACTGCTTATGGAGTAGATTCTTTTCTTGTAGGATTTGCATTGGCTATGGGCTATTTGAGCATAGCATTAGGACAATTTTTATTAGGGTGGGTTAGTGATGCAAAATATACCAAAATTGGAAGAAGAAAACCATATATTATCGTGTTTGGGCCATTACTTGGCCTTTCTTTCATATTTCTATTATTACCTGGTTTAATTTTACCAGATATGAACGATAAAAATGCATTGTTTTTTTGGCTATTAATTTGGGACATTATTTTTAGATTTAGTTATGCGGTAACAACGCCATATCAAGCTTGGATGGCAGAAGAATTCCCTGTTTATGAAAGACCAAAAGTTTCACAAATGCAAAACACTTTTAATTTTATTGGAAACGGAATTATGGCTCTTACAACATTATTAATTTTTACTGACGCCTTTGACGAGATAGAAGCTAACCCAAGCGCGATTCCATCTACATTTTTAACGATAGTAGTAATATTTGGAGCGATTTCATCAGTTTTATTCATACTAATTGTATTCATAATGCCTACTGAGCCTTATTATGAAATCAAATCAACATTAATCGATAACTTAAAATCAACTGTTAAAAACAAAAAGTTTATGAATATAGTATTGATGCAAGGAATTTCAGGTTTTGCTTGGTCAATGACCAGTTCTGTAATGTTAACATTTACCGAAGAAGTTTTAAATTTATCAGGATTCGATTATATCCTTGTATCCTTATTCCTATTACTTGGAATATTCATTTTTCTCTACATTTGGAGAAAACAAATTGAAAAGATTGGTAAAAAGGAAACATTGATTTACATCTTTTACTTTGGTATTTTCTTTCTCCCAATCTCATTACTGGGATTAACAACAATCATTCCAAGTTTGATTTTTGGAATAATCTTTATATTAGGGATAGCTGGGATATTAGGTGGGTGGTACTTATTTCCATATATAATGTATGCAGATATAGCTGAGGATTATGAAAAACAAACTGGCGAATTAAAAGCGGGAGTTTATGTTGGCTTTCCAAGTATAGTTTTAAACATTTTTCAGGCGATTGGCATCTTTTTATTAGGAGCAATTACTTCATTGCCAGATGTTATGGTTGGAACGGTTACATTCTCACTTGGGCTGGTAATCTGGGGTCCGATTGCTTCAGTTATCCTCATTGTTTCATTGTTATTCACTAAAAAATATGTAGTTTTAGATTTTGAATGGGAAAAAAAGGGGATAAAAGAAGAAAATTAATTTTTTTTTTTATTTTTTGAAAAAAAGAGCTACAACATTTTTGTTGACTTCATTTCTATATAACGACACATAACAGATCTCTAAATAATTATTTATGGAAATAATTTCTATGAGTTTTATACCTTCTATCCTTGATTAATATTTTAACATGTAAAGCTTCTGATCCTTTACCGTTCTTAGATTCCTCCATTTCAAATTCTACCTTATCGCCAATGTCTAATTTTTTAAATCCAGGCATATCAATGTTGCTAAAATGCACGAATATGTCTTCAGAATCATTAGTGGTGATGAAACCGTACCCTTTTTTATCATTGAACCATTTTACATATCCAATCTTCTTTTCTGTCATAAAATTAACCACTCTGTTTTTAAAAGAGAAAAGTATTAACCAGATTGTTAGGTAATACTTGGTCATTAATTTAAAAATTAAATAGAAAAATAAATTGTCATTTTAAAATCTTTTCAATGATGCCTTAAATAATCGAAAACCATTAAAAACATAAACAACGCTTAATTTATGCTAACTGAACATGAGCATTTTCGATACGATTTTGAAAATTTACAATGAGTATTTTCTTTGCATTCATTGTTTAGGTCGAATGTTTTCTCTACTAGCTACTAATACTACTAATCTTGAACGGGGAAAAGCTTTATTGTTATCTTTAACAATGCAATTGCATGAGAAATTACTTCTCAATAAAGAAAAAAATCCAGAAATTGTTGAAAATTTAAAAATTTTAGCAGAAAATGCAGGTTATATTCCAGCACAAAAAGTTTTAGAGAAAGAAGGCTTTTCAGTGAAAATGCCCGTTAATTCTAATGAATGCCATTTATGTCATGGGATATTTTTAGATTTAAATAAATACTTAGAAGCTGTCATCAATAAAGTGAAAGATATAGAATTTGATAACTTTTTAGTAGGAACTACCTTAGATGGCCAAATTGTTGATAACGAAGACACTTTCAAATCAAAATTTAACATTTCGGGTTCTGAATCTTTCAAAGGACATTTTAATAGAGAAATTGGGAAAAGGTTATCCCAAATTTTTAAAAAACCTACAATGTTCCAAAATCCGGACATCACGATAATTTTTCACCTTAATTGGGATTCTTTTAATGTTGAGGTCTTGATCAAATCGATTTTCATATATGGGCGGTACAACAAGTTTATTAAGGGTATTCCCCAAACCCATTGGTTGTGTAATAAATGCAGGGGAGAAGGTTGCTCTGAATGTGATTATACGGGAAAACAATACAAGACTAGCATAGAAGAACTAATATCTTCAGAATTTATTAATCAAGCCAAGGCAAGTGGTTCAAAGTTTCACGGCGCTGGGAGAGAAGATATGGATGTTAGAATGCTTGGAAATGGCAGACCTTTTATCTTAGAATTAAAAAATCCTAAAGTAAGAAAAATAGATTTGAAGCAAATAGAAAAGAAAGTAAATAAAAAATTAAAGAAAAAGATACAAATTCATGGATTAAGGTTTAGTAATAAAAAAGAAGTTATATCATTAAAAGAGCGTGCTGAAACCACTAAAAAAACTTATCAGGCCATCGTACAATCGGAAAACAAGTTGACCAAGGAACAATTTTCAAATCTATTAAAAATATTAATTGATGAGCTAGTAGGTAAAAAAATTCGGCAGAGGACACCTACAAGGGTTTCTCATCGAAGAGCTGATAAAATCCGTGAAAAAACAATATATGAAATAAAAGGTAAATACTTAAAACCTAATCTTTTTGAATTTATTATTCAAACACAAGGAGGGACATACATTAAAGAATTAATTAATGGTGATAAAGGTAGGACTAGTCCCTCTTTTTCTGAAATATTTAAGATGCCATTAATTTGTAAATATTTGGATGTTATTGAAATAGATTATAAAGTTTAAAATAAGTTAAATCATAAACTAAATAAACAATCATACATATTCTTACTAAATTAATTCAAGGAAAACAAGTAATTTTTATCAATTATTACTATTATAAATTCTCAAGGTGATTAAAATTACTCTCCATAAAGGATACAGGAGTAAGTGTAGACGAAGACACAGAAAAAATGTCCGGAAGAGAGGACTAGGATCCGTTGAAAAATATCTGATTGATTATAAAATAGGAGATAAAGTCGATATTATTACTGATCCCTCCCAACATAAGAGAGGTATGCCACATAGAAGATACCACGGACTTGTTGGAACGATTGTTGGAGAACGAGGGCGTTGTTATGAAGTTGAAGTGAAATTAGGAAAATCAAAAAAAAAGTTGATATTAGGACGAGAACATATAAGATTGAATTACAGTTCCATGAATCAAGTTCAAAATTAATTTTTAGCGGTTGATTATTATGTCTGGTAGAAAAATAAGTGAAAGAATTGTTTCTATTCCTGAAGTTAAAAAGATAATGGAACAAGTTAAAGAAAAAATGGAAGAGATCGATCCGGAGGAAGGACTTTCCCATTTTCAGGAGATAACCTATAATTATGTGAATAAATTTTCTAAGATGAGCGATAAAGATGCCATAAAAATTCAAAAATTCTTAATCGAAAAATATGGGATTGAGGAATTGTATGCTACAGACATAGTAAATATAAATCCAATAACAATACCGGAATTAAGGTCAATTCTGGATAAGAGTGTCATTGGAAAAACAATGACAGATGATGAATTGCAAGAACTTTTATACCAAATCGAAGAATTAAAAACATCTTGATAAAATTCTTCAAAATAATCCCTTTTTATAAATCATCTAACGAAGACTTTATAAATTCATGTTGTTTTAAATCTAATGAGAACGCATTTTAAATAAGGGGTATATTAAAAAAATATAATTGCAAAATGAATATTTTGATAAAAATTAATTTAAAAATTGGTGTTTATGGAAAGAAGACGGGACATCTACAAGAGAAAATCTCAAAGACGAGGTTACAAAGGAAAAGGTTCAAGAAAGAAAAGACAATTCATAAAAGGTTTTCGAGAAGTAGTAATTTTAGATGTACTTCCACGTGGTCATCCAGAAGAAGATAAACCAACTTGGTCAAGAACACCAATAGCTCAAGTTATAACTTTTCCTGATTTTGTTCTCTATGAGGTTAAAATCAATAAAGATTCGGATTTACAAGTTCAAGAAAAAGCTACTTATGAAGAATTTGTTCGACAAAATAAATTGATTGATGTTGTTAAAAAAATTGACTATAATGATTTAACTACTACATCAAAAGCTCTTTTATTGCCCGTTCTTGAAAGCGAAATTGTTAATTATGAAAAAGAATTCATCGATTTTTTTAATAATTCTACTTCAATAACGCCAAGAATGCATGCTCTTAAACTGCTTCCAGGAATAGGGCAAAAGCACATGTGGGAAATTTTAGAAGAAAGACAACGAAAAAAGTTTGAGAATTTTAAGGATTTGTCAGAGCGAACCAGCATTGCCAATCCAATAAAATTAATCGCTCAAAGAATTGTAAAAGAACTTCAACGAGAAGGAATTAAGTATTACTTATTTTCTAAAACTCAAAAATATGAATGAATGAAATGAATTTAAGTGGAACCATCTCTCTCCTTAAAAAATTAAATATCACGCCTAATAAAAAATTAGGACAAAACTTCTTAGTAAATGACGATGTTTTAAAACGAATAATTCAAGAAGCTGAACTATCATCCAATGATATTATTTTAGAAATAGGAGCCGGTTTAGGCGTATTAACTCAAGAACTTGCTAAATATTCTCGAGAAGTTCATGCATATGAAATTGATAGCAAGCTTTTTCAATTTCTTAAAAAGAAATTTACAAAAAATGCAAACATTTTTTTATATAATGAAGATATCCTCAAAATTAAACCTCCATTACATGATAAAATAATATCTAACATTCCTTATACAATCACGGGTCGAATTTTAGAGAAATTTTTTTTCAAACAAAATGCTCCTATTGGAGTTCTCATTGTTGAAAAATCTATTGCTGATAGGATATTTAATCTAAACAATTATAAAACGCGTTCAAGGATTACAATAGGATTTAATGCATTCTTGAAACCTATTAAAAAATTCGAAATACCAAACACCTCTTTTTATCCTAAGCCAAGCATCGAATTATCATTAATTAAATTTGAACCTAAAAAAAATATTAATCCATTCTTGGTTAAAGAAGAAGGAAGAAAATTTTTTTTAAGATTTGTGGCAGAAATAATGCCATATAAAAATAAAAGCATGCTTAATGCTTTGCAATTGTTTTTTAAAAAAATAACTAATAATAAAATTGAGAAACTAAAATTTAAGGATATTTTAAATTCAATAAATCTTAGAAATAAAAAAGTTTTCGAGTATAATGTAAATGAATTCATAAATCTTAGTAATAGTTTGTATGATTATTTAAAAAACTTGAATTAATGTATCTGGAGGAGTTTTTACAATCACTATTAAGGATCCAATGATTTCTGTATTATTTGAAGATGTATATGCTCCCAAAGAAGATAGTTACTTGATAATCGATTATTTTAAAAAAAAAATTACTCCAAGTTCTTTTGATGGATTAAAACCTCAAGATGTAAAATATATTTTAGATATGGGAACTGGAACAGGTATTATTGCCATATTTTTAGAGTTAATGAAGAAAAAATATAACAATTATACATATAAAGTTTTTGCTTCTGATATACTTCCAAATGCTATAATATGTGCAAGGCATAATGCTAAACTCAACAACATTACTGGAAAAATAACATTCATGATATCTGATCTTTTTAATGCATTTCCTCAAAAATTAAGGAAAAAGTTTGATATTGTTATGTTTAACCCTCCATATTTGCCTTCCATTGAGATGCATGAAGGAAATATGAATTATAAAAAAGATTATACATTCGATGGTGGAAAAAAAGGTCATGAACTCCTTTTAAAGTTCTTGAATCAAGTAAAAGAATATCTTAACACTTCTCATAAATGTTATATTTATTATATTTGTTCTTCTATTACGAATTTAGACGTGTTATATGAAAAAATACTTGATTTAGGTTATATCAACACTCATCTTGAAAGAATTCACTTCTTTTTTGAGGATATTTTGTTAAACAGATTAGAAATATAAAATATATCAAAAAGGTCTACGTGATCTTCGTTTTTCTAAGAGATATATCCCTTGATTGTTCAAATTTCTTATTATACTTTTAAAGATCAAATCAATTTCTTGAGATCTGAAAACTGCTCTTTTATGTGCTTCTATTTGTGGAACTGGGAGTCCATAATGCTCGTTATATCCTGCTATCGGTAGAATGATTGAACTTATCAAGTCTGCTTGGGACATGGTTTCAAATATGGATTCTTCTTCATCCGTAAAAAACTCTATCCTGCAAGGAGCATCATACAATGTAGTTTTTAAATAAAAAGCATAAAAATTTAGAGGAAAATAACTAGATATTTCTTTTTTAATTCCATTCTCTCTAATCATTTTAATTTCTCTCTTACAATTGAAAATGCAACTTCTTTCTCCTTTATTTAGAATCCTTTTAAATAAATCTAAGTCAGAGAAATAGTTCATTATGAACCTATAATTTAGTGAAATAAAGTCTTGCAATTTTGAATTATTTGGTTTTAACATTTGAATTCCTCTCTTGATTGAATGTATCAGGGCAGAGGATCTAGTATCTTTAATGGAACCAATTAAATAAATTCCCCTCTCACGACAATTATGATATAAATTTTTGTACTCTCGTAATAATTCATTGTACTTTTGAGTTATTTCCTTGTTTTTCCCAAAAACTAAATTGATGGGCAATAAAGAAATGGAACCATCTATTATAATTAAATCTATATCTGACTGTTTTTCAATCATTTTATTCACTAAATTTATTTCCATGAACTTCATATCCATTGAAGTGCTAAGATCAACAGTAATCTCCTCTTGGTTAAGGTGATTTACTTGAACTAAATAATTGTTATATCCATTAACGTCTGGATAATATTCAATTTTAGATAAATGATTCTTGTAAAAATGATATTTGACACAAATAGCTTTTAAAAATGAAAAATCAACGCCCATTAATTTTTTTACGACCATACTTCCATCCACGCTAACAACATTTAAACCTCCAATGTCACCAGGTTCAATTTTCTTTTTAAGTGGCATTTCTTTTATATCAAACTCGGGATCATCTAAAAAGCTTGAAAAGTCAAGATTATTCATGTTTTTTAAAAGTATATTTGCAAATTCGCTTTTCCATTCTTCCACCTTAACACATTGAGCCACGATATTTTCTATATCTTCTTTTAATATGAACTCCTTGGAAACTCCTGTGTTTTCTTTTTTTAAAAGATTTGAAAAATATAAGATGCTATTCTCATCATCAAAGCCATATTTAAGTTTATCTACAATCATTAATAACAAGATTTAACCAATTAAATATAATAAGAATGAGAGACTTAGTTTAATGATTTGTTCAAATTAAATCAATTATCAGATTGGATATAATGACGATAGAATTAGGACAAGATCCAATGTTTTTAATTTTCTTAAGTTTTCTTGAAATATTATTAATTACGATTCCAGTTTTTTTATCCTCATTAATAAAAAAGAAAAACATCAAAGAAGAATTTAAAGAAATTGGTTTTAGAAATTTTTATGTGAAAAAATTAAAGTTTATAAATTCCATAATTCTTAGTCTTGCAATTGGATTCGGATTCTATGTTCTTTCCATGCCCCTCTCTCTTTTTTTATTAGATTTTTTAATTCCAATTATATTTGGGATAGATTTCGTTAGAATAGCCATATCCAATACCATTAATACAACTCCAATTAATCCAAGTCCTATAGAATTATTAATCTTGGTGTTGCTACAAATTGTAATAGTTGCTCCATGTGAAGAAGGTTTTTTTAGAGGTTTCTTGATCTCAAAATTAAGTAGTAAGTGGAGAAAAAGCCTTACTGTACTGTTTTCATCCTCAATTTTCTCAATTTATCATCTACCCCCATTCATCGTTCCTTTCCAAACCGTGATTTCTTTTTTTGGGTACTACTTCTTTTTTGGCATCTTTTTATCAATTCTATTTATAGAAAATAAGGGTGTATTATTACCATGCATTATTGCTCATTCTTCATTTAATATCTTAATTTTAATTTTAAATTAAATATTAATTATTATATCAAAAACAAAATTTTTCTATCTTTAAAATATAATTTTTAAATCTTAAAAGAATTAAATATAATTAATTAGAAAAAACATGTGTTAAATATATAAAATTCAAAAAATCTAGAAAATTTTAATTTTTAAGGATTGGATTCAAATTTATTAATTGGTGGAATATTTTTGGCAGATTACGATTTTACTTGGAAGGTTATGATGTTAGGAGATGCTTCGGTAGGTAAAACATCACTGACAATTAGATATATCTCTGGTTTTTTCATGCAGGACCTTAAGCTCACTATAGGAGTGGATTTCTATAGTAAAAACATTGTATATAAAGGGTATAAAGTAAAACTTCAAATTTGGGACTTTGGAGGTGAATCACGTTTCAGGTTTTTACTTCCTCAATATTGTCGAGGTGCTAATGCTGCTTTTTTTCTATATGATATTACCAATTCATTAACTTTAGAACACTTACCTGAGTGGATTAATCTCATTCGAGAATATTCTGGTGACATACCTATAATGTTAGTTGGTTCAAAATTGGATTTAGAAGAATTTAGGGCGGTTTCGCGTGAGGAAGGCATTTTAGCAGCAAAAAAGTATAATTTAGCTTCATTTGTAGAATTATCTTCTAAAACTGGTCAGAATGTAGAAAAAGCCTTTGAAGTAATGGCGGAAATCCTTTTTGAACGATATGCCAAAAATAATGATTAAATCTCTTCTTTTGTCAAAAAAAGCAATTAGGTGTCATACTTATAAATTTTGATTAATTTCAATTCAATAATATAAGAGTTTTAAAGGTCTTATAGGGGTACTTGATACATGAATCACGATTTTAAAAGATTGTTTAATCCAAGATCGATAGCAATAATTGGGGTGAATGAAAAACCATATGGGGGCGGATTTTTCCTCAAATGTTTAAAGGCAATAAATTATGACAAGCCAATATACCTCTTTAACCCTAGATTAAAAGGAAAAAAGATTCATGGAATAGAAGTATTCGGTTCTGTTTTAGAATTAGCTGAAACGCATCAAGTTGATTATGCAATTGTAGCCGTCCCAGCAAGAGCTTGTCCAAGTGTTTTGGAAGAAATTGGAAAAAAAGGAATTCCATATGTCTCTATTTTTTCTTCTGGTTTTTCTGAAATTGGGAATGTTGAATTGGAAAAAAACTTATTAGAAATAGCAAGAAAATATAATTTTCGCATCATAGGGCCAAATTGCCTGGGAATATACGTGCCGATGAATAAAGTTTCATTTTCATGGAGACTTAATTCGAAATCTGGAAATTTTGGATTAATTTCTCAATCAGGCGGGTTAGCAATTCAATTATCTTTAATGGCTTCTAATATTTTTGAAAACCCAATAAGCAAGGCAATTTCCATTGGTAATCAAGTAGATTTAAATTTTGTAGATTTTTTAAAATATTTCTATTTAGACAATGATACAGACGTTATTGGATTGTATCTTGAAAACATCAAGTCGAAAAAACAAGGTAGGAAATTCCTGAAAATAGTTAAAAAATTAACTCTAAAGAATAAACCAGTAATAATATGGCGTGTAGGTGCTGGAGAATCCTCGAAAGAAGCAATAAAATCGCATACAGGTGGCTTAGCAACTTCTAATGAAATTTGGGAAGCAATTTCAAAACAAACTGGTGCTTGCTTAGTGAATAATGCATTTGAGTTGGAAAATCTCGCCATGACATTTAAGTATGTAGAAAAATATCCTCCAAATGAGAATATTGGAATCGTTTCAGTGGGCGGAGGAGCTTCAATTCAAGTTTCTGATGTATTAGAGCAACATGGTTTGAAAATTCCAAAGCTTAACCCTAAAACTCAAAAAAACATTCTGAATTTTATTCCCGATGTTAATACAATAGTTCGCAATCCGTTAGATTTAGGAAGTAGTGGCATTGATCCTAATATTTTTTGTGAAACTATTGCAGCATTAGATAACGATCCAAACATTTCACTAATAGTATTTGCTTGGGTGGTTAGTTTTGACAAAATTGCTATTGATTCAATTAGAGAAGTTAAAAAAAGGGTAAAAAAACCAGTGTTAGCTCTGGTTTATAAGTTATATGATGATATAGATTATTTAAATAGTTATATCAAATTTAAGAAAGAATTATTTGAATTAAAAATACCTGTATATGAATCTCTGGATTTGTTAGCAAAATCGTTAGTTCATTTCTTTAAATTTAAAAGATTTTATGAAAGAAACTATGAGATAAATAACAAGTTGTAAACCAATGTGATTTAGCGAACAAAAAAGTGTAATGAAAGAAGTTAAGAAAATAAAAAAATAAAATTTTTTTAATTAATGAGGCTACTAAGGTTTTTGCCTTAGATTAAGGTGATGGCAATCTTCATATCTTCCTGGGTTACTTTCTTTCTTCCAGAGTGTTTTGCAATATCAAGTGCACAAGCAGTTAATTCCTTAGCATATTCCTCTAAATAATCCATCAATTTGTCTACCGCTGCGCGGCTTACTATTTCGGCTCCTGCCTTTTTCATTAAAGCCCGCAACGGAGACCATGCAAATGCTGGCATTTTTTTATTCCTCCACAATTTTTTTATTATTTTTATAAATCCCTATATGGAATAAACATTAATTTCTATTCTTCAATAAAAATTAATGTTATTATAGATAAATTGGTATTACTAATATTTAAATGTGTTGTTTGTAAGATATTAATTGGGTGGATCAAATGCTTCATCATGATTCGACAAAAAAAATTTGGATAGATAAAAAAATTTTTTGTTTGTAGCATTTTCGAATAAATGTTTGAATTAATATCGTGCCCAAGATAAAGATCTTTTATCACTATTAATGCATGAAACTTATATATTTGGTAAAAATATAAATAAGTTTATCAATTGTACTAATCTCAAATAAAAGATTTAAGATACTTGAATTAAATTTTTAATAAATAAACTTCTATTACTAACATCCTTTACCCATCTTGAAAAATTAACCCTTAGATTCTCAAGATGATCTTGATAATTCCAATATGATATTAAAATGAATATTCACATTAATTAGTGAAATAAAAAATCTAATGTATAACTTAAAAAGGAATTAATTTTATCAGTATTTCAGATAATGAAATTTAAAAAGTATATCTCCATTCAAAAAAAATTGAAACATGTTAAAATTTAAAACAAACTGTTGGTGATATTAATTTCAAAAATGACCAAAAAGCTGAAATCTCTTAAAGTAATTAAAGAACCTAAAAGATCTACCCTTGAAGATTTAGCTTTCGTTTTCAAAATTTGTTTAATTGGAAATGGCAGGGTGGGTAAAACATGTATTGCCAGAAGACTATGTTTAAATTCTTTTGATATGAACACTAAAATGACAATCGGTATAGATTTCTACAATTATCGGCTCCCAATTATAATAACTGGTAAAAAGCGTTATGTTTCTTTAATAATTTGGGATTTTGGAGGCGAAGAACAGTTTAAAAAACTATTTAAATATTATATTTCGGGAGCAAATGGCATATTTTTAGTTTTTGACTTATCAGATCTAAACAGAACACTTTTAGGATTAGAATGGTGGATAGAACAATTAAAAGCTCATAATCATCAAGAAACTCCTAAAATATTGGTTGGCACTAAATATGATTTAGTAAAAGGTTCTACAACAGTTGACTCTTTAATTATTGAGAATTTCCGAGAAAAATATGGAAACCTTCCTTTTTATGAGACCTCTTCCAAAAAAAATTATAATATTAAACTGATTTTTAAAGAGTTAATTAAGCTCATCTTGAATAAGAACGAGTTTGAATATGATAAAATTCCATGACTGTTATATTTTAATCTTGTCATGAGTTATTTATACTTAATTTATTCTAAAATATAAACAAATTAAAGTGAAAGTACTCTTGAAAAGAATTTATTTTGAAGAAGCTGGAAATCTCGATCATTTAAATGAAAAAACTATCGCAATAATAGGGTATGGAAATCAAGGACGCGCTCAAGCTTTGAATTTAAGAGATTCAGGCTTAAATGTAATAATAGGAAACAGAGAAGATAAATATAGAGAAATGGCACTTAAAGATAATTTTAAGGTATATGAAATAAAAGAAGCAACTGAAATTGGGGATATTATTTTTTTGCTAATTCCTGATGAAATAATGAATGAGGTGTTTGAAAGCGAGATAAGACCTAATTTGAAAGAAAATTCAACATTGGTATTTGCATCGGGGTACAACGTGGCATTTGGACTTATAAAGCCTCCTGCAAACGTGGATGTTCTGTTGTTGGCTCCCAGAATGATTGGCGTTGGCGTTAGAGAAAACTTTCTCAATGATCAAGGTTTTTATAGTTTCATAGGAATTGAGCAGGATGCAACTGGTAATGCTCTTAATACCTTACTTTCATTAGCAAAAGGTATTGGAACTTTAAAAAAGGGAGCAGTATGGGTTTCATTTAAACAAGAAGCAGAATTGGATTTATTCAATGAACAAGGATTCGGTCCTGCATTCGGACTTGTTTTACTGAATGCCATTTACACTTTAATTGAAGCAGGATATCCTCCTGAAGCCGTGTTGATTGAGATGTACATGAGTGGTGAAATGTCCTACACCTATAAAAAAATGGCGGATTTCGGAATTATAAAACAATTAGATTTTCATTCTCAGACAAGTCAATATGGAGCAATGAGCCGGGGCATTAGGTATAGAAAATTGCCAGTAAAGAAAATAATGAAAGATATTTTAATGGAAATACAAAATGGCTCGTTTGCTAAAGAGTGGGAACGAGATATCACCAAAATTAAGTTTAAGATCATTAAATTTTTTGCGAAAAGGCGAAAAATAAATAGAATTGAGAAAAAAGTTAGAAAAAATTTAGGAATGAAAATTTACGGGCAATTCGATGAAGAACCATTTACAAGAGAAGACATGGAAAAATTAAAAGAGATTAGAGATGAACTAAAAGAATTTAATCTTTTTTATGAGTAAATGATAAACTCTGATAATATAATAATAATGTGAACTGAATTTTTCAATCCAATTCAAAATTAAAAGGGTATATAATAAATTTAATTAAATTAAAATATTCTTATTTCCATTATAGTCACTTTTATTCAATCTAATAATAAAACACTATTGATCTAATAAAATGAGCAAAAAATTATCAAAAAAGAATGCTTTTTAATATTTTTTATTGGTTTAGCAGGTCAAATCGCATGGGCAGTCGAAAATCAATACTATAACGTGTTTATGTATAATGCAATTACTCCGGAACCTTTATGGGTTTCTGTAATGGTTGCAGCGAGCGCCATAATGGCAACTATTACTGCTATTATAATGGGGTCGTTTAGTGATATACTAGGTAAGCGAAAACCATTTTTAGTGTATGGTTTTTTATTTTGGACAATAACAACTGCGATTTTTCCTTTAGCGGCTTTATTACATCCCGTTATCGTTGCTGTAATGATTGCCATATTTTTTGACTGTGTAATGACTTTCTTCGGTTCGACTGCATATGATGCAACATTCAATGCATATGTCATAGATATTACGACTGTTGAGAATCGAGGTAAAGCTTTAGGAATTTTGCAACTAACTTTAGTAATATCAACAATGGTAACATACGGGATTTCGGGCTATATTATTAGCGCTTTTGGATATTATTTTTTCTTTTACATGGTAGGATTCATAGTAGGAATTTTTGGTTTTGTAGGTGCGTTATTTGTTAAAGAACCTCAAAATCTAAAGCCTTTGAATGTAAAGCTGTGGGATCATATTAAAAGTACTTTTAAAAAAGATAGTTTCATTCAAAATAAGGATTGTTTCCTTGTATTAACTGGAGCGACAATTTGGGGCATTGGGTTTAATGTATTTTTCCCATTTATCTTAATTTACCTGCAATATTATATTGGTCTTACTATTGAAACAGCTTCCCTGGTAGTATTAATTGCTTTCATTTTTACAATATCAGCGGCGTATCCAATTGGTCTGCTTACCGATAAATTAGGTAGAAAAAAGATTGCTATTTATTCGGTCATATTTGATAGTATTGCCATCATCTTATTTGCTTTTTCAAGAGATATCATCTTTTTAATAATTACTGGTGCTTTAACACAAGTATTCATGACATCCTGGAACATTTCAGCGAATACTTGGATAAGAGATCATTATCCTGAAGATAAATACGGACAATTTAGTGGATATTTTATTTTGTTTACTGTATTATTTACCATGATTCCAGGACCTTTGCTTGGCGGGTGGCTATCTACTGCTTTTGGAATACCCGCAATAATTGATGGGAAGCCAGGTTATATTCCAACACCAATAATATACGTGATAGCATCGATCATAATGGTTTTTGCCATAATGCCATTGTTAAAAGCTAAAGAAACAACAAGAAAAGATTAGTTACAATCTTAAATTTTTAATTTTATTTTTTTTATTTCTCATTAGAATAATTTTAAATCAATTGATATTTATTATGGATTTTCTATTTTATATTTTCACGGAAATTAATTAAATAAATTAAACATTAATCTTTTTTCCATATTCATGTAATTTTAAAAATGCCATTGCGGCATTTTTTATGGTTGGATAAACAAGAAATTCATCTTCCAATAACATGTTGTAAAAAATTTCTCTAGATTTGCTGGGATATTGATGCAAGATTATTACAAATATTTTTCCTAATCCCTCAGAATAATTTTTTAATTTAAGTAAATTTTCATAATATTGCTTGAAGCGATCGCTTTCTAACTCGCGCCAAGCATCAGTTTCAACAATTATGAGATCTATTTCGCCTGAGATAGCATTTTTACTGATTTCAAAAAATTCTGGTCTTGAAGTTATCCAAGGCAAATCTAATGGATTTGAAAGGCTACCAATTTTTAATGGATAGATCTTTTTTAACTTTTCTAACATCTCACCTTCAAAACGGGGAAGTTCTATTCCCAATTCAGTTAAAGTATCCGTAGCTAGAATACCAAAACCTCCAGACCATAAAATGACCAATGCTTTTTTATTTTTAGGATAAATAATATCTTTTTTCAAATTTTTATACATTTTAATTAAATGATGAAACATGAAAGCGTAATCAATAAGATCATCTAACGAGGGCTCTACTTGGATAACTGGTGTTTGCTTGAAAACAGCTTTCCAGATATTTTGAGATGATGCAATGGTACCAGTATGGGTCAAGACTGCAGATTTACCTCTATTTGTTATCCCGCCCCTCATGAACAATACTGGTTTTTTCATTTTTCTAAAAGTTTTGAATAATTTTCTTCCTTCATTCATGGAATTTCGTGGAAAGCCTTCGAAATAAACGCAGATTAAATCGATCTCGTCATCATTGTTATAATATTCTAACAGTTCAGAAACTTGGATATCTACACAATTTCCTACACTCACACCTTTTGCAAAATTTAATTTATATCTGGATGAGCCAAATTTTATCATCTTAGAATGCAAATCCCCAGATTGAAAAATTAATCCAATGTTTCCAGGTTCCACTGGAAATGAGGCATAATATGCAATCTTGCCTTTAGGACAATAGATCCCCATGCAATTTGGTCCTATAGCTCTCGTATTCTCATGTGATTGCAATAATCTTGCTAATTTTAGTTCTAATTTTTTTCCCAACTCATCAGATTCGCCAGTTCCAGCCGTAAAAATATGTATAAACTTAATCTTCTTTTTTTCTAAAATGTAATTTAATGATTCAATTAGTAATTCTCTTCTTATTGATAATATTAGCAGGTCAATCTCTTCGATGGGGATCTCATCAAATGTTTTATAACATTTTATTCCATTTAGAGAATCGTGTTTACTTGATATTAAATATAAATTATCAATGTCAAAACCTTGCCTTAAAAAACCTTCCACGAAAAATGAAATTTTTGGACTTGCTTTATATATTACAACATTTTTAGGGCAAAATAACGGGTTAAAATCTCTATTTTTGGAATTAACATGCCTTGAATTCTCAGTTTTGTCTAATTTCATCTGCTTTTCTCACTTTTTTTCTAATTTGATATTATCATGGAAATTGTTCTCTAAAATACCGATTTTAGAATTACAATTATAACAATATAAGGGAATCGAGTTAAACTCAACACCACAATACGGACATTTAATTACTTTAACGCATTCATTGAAATCTATACTTTTTTTAACTCGCTGTAATATAAATTTTTTAATAAATTTCAAACACATGGAGAATACAAAGGAAAAGATAATTATTGTAAACCCTAATATTAACAAGTTAACTAAAATGGATGTTAAACGAGCATAATAGAAAACACTTGCATATCTAGACAAGAATAAATTGCTAAAAAATGCTATGATAAAATAAGTAAGAAAGTTCATTGTGGTTGCTTTTTTAGGTTCTAAATGAATGAAAATTGGGATTAAACTAATTAATAGCCAAAAAGAATACAAGAATAGGATATTAGAACTATTCAATAATAATATGAAATTTGCAAGAAATTGAATAATTTGTCTTTGAATTTCAGTTGTTTCCGCATCAAATTGAATTTTGACATTATAATTGAAATAATAAATGAATAGAGCTAACATTAAAAATTGAACGCAAAAAATAAAGATCTTTAACCTTAATAAATTACTCAGTTTCATCCTAACATCAATAAATTAACTTTAAAATTAAATTTTTCCAAAAATCGAGTAAAAAACATGTGAGAAATGCTAACTGAATAGTAAAATTTTTATTATTTGCTTACCTTTTTAACACATAGTGCTGCACATATCAACTTATTCTTTAACATTTAAAAATTTTAAATTAAATACAGAGGATGTTTCTGTTTTATGAGTTATACTTATAGTCGTACGAAATTAATAGATAAAATTAAGTTTGGATTATTATCCCCCGATGAGATACGGAGAATGAGCGCAGCTCGGATAATTACTGCTGATACTTATGATGAAGATGGCTTGCCAATTCCTTCGGGTCTAATGGATCAAAGGCTTGGTACTATTGAACCAGGACAAAGATGCCAAACTTGTGGTAATTTAGTTAGTAATTGTATTGGACATTTTGGACACATAGAATTAGCAAGACCAGTCATTCATGTAGGTTATGCAAAAAAAGTCTTAAAGGTTTTAAGATCTATTTGTCCAGAATGTTCAAGATTAATGTTAACTGAAGAAGAGAAAGAAAAATTCAGGAAAGAACAACAAAAACATCGAAATATTTTCTTTGAGGGCGATGAAGACGCAATCAGAATGGTCTTTAAAAAGGCCAGAAAAACAAAAATATGTCCTTATTGTGGTGCCAAAAAGAAAAAAATCATCATCGAAAAACCTACTACTTTTTATGAGGAAGAAGAAAATAAGGGTTCCATGCGATTGACACCTATAGAGATTCATGATCGCCTTAAGAAGATGACTGATTCTGACTTGAGAATTCTTGGTATATCTCCTGAAAATGCGAGACTCGAATGGGTCATAGTAACAGTCTTGCCAATTCCTCCTGTATGCGCTCGACCCTCAATTACTCTTGATAGTGGCATTCGATCTGAAGATGATCTAACACACAAATTAGTTGATGTCATCAGAATTAACCAGAGATTAAGGGAAAATATTGATGCTGGAGCGCCTCATCTTATTGTAGAAGATTTGTGGGAATTATTACAATATCACATTACTACTTATTTTGACAATCAGGTGTCTGGGATTCCTCCCGCAAGACACAGGTCAGGAAGAGCCTTGAGAACACTCACACAGAGGTTAAAAGGCAAGGAAGGCCGATTCAGAAGCAACCTAAGTGGAAAAAGAGTAGATTTTTCTGCAAGAAGCGTGATATCTCCAGATCCTTACATAAGTATTAATGAAGTTGGAGTTCCCATAGAAATTGCAAAGATTCTTACCATTCCTACCAATGTCAACGATTGGAATATCGAAGAAATGAAACAATTGGTATTAAATGGACCAAATAAGCACCCAGGAGCAAATTATATCATTAGAAATGATCGCAGGCGAATCGATCTGAGATACGTTAAAAATAGAAAAATCATTGCCGACATGTTAGCCCCAGGTTTTACTGTGGAACGACACCTGAATGATGGGGATTTAGTATTATTCAACAGGCAACCATCTCTTCATAGAATGTCCATAATGGCTCATGAAGTAAAAATAATGAAAGGAAGGACCTTTAGGCTTAATCTTACGGTCTGTTTATCTGGAGATACAAATGTATTCACAGACTATGGTAAATTACCAATTAGTCAACTTGTACATGAATATAGTCCGTTTAAATTATTTTCAGTAACCTGGAAAAAAGGTCGTCCAGAAGACATAAAATACAAACAAATTGTTTACCAAGGAGTTTGCGAGAGTCAAATTGTACGGAGTCCTAATGGAGAAATTGAAGGAAAATGTTTCATAACAGAATCTGGAAAAATAATAAAGGCTACTTTAGACCATCCTTTCTATACTGAACGGGGCAAAATTCGAGCTAAATATTTAAAGATAGGAGATAGAGTTGCGATATATCCTATTGATCTCCCTGAGATTGAAGTCAGGAAGGGAAAGACTATTTTAACTGAAAAAGATATAGTCGACGCAGCCCCCTCTAATACATATATTAAGAAGATTCTATCAGATTTAAGAGAACTAAACCTTTTAAACATACCTCCTTCATCTAAAAAACAAATAACTTTATCATCATTAGTAGGACATTTATTTTCAGATGGAACATTATGGTGGGATAAAAAAGGAGTTCATGTTACTTTTAGAGTAAGTACAATGGAAGATGCAAGAGATATACAAGAAGCTCTCAGAAGTATAGGAATAGACCCGCCAAATCCAATAGTCAAAATTTCACGAGGAGATGAAATTCAAACAGCTAAAGGTAAAATTTTGCATCCACGAGGTAAAGGCATAATTATAGATATTAGGAAAAAAGCCATAGCCATTGCTTTTCATGCTTTAGGAGTTCCTATTGGAGATAAAGTGGTTCAAGAATTCAGCATACCAGATTGGATATACAATGGTTCAAAAATGGTAAAGCGCGCATTCTTGAGAGGATATTTTGGAGGAGAACTTAGTACACCTCGATTACATACTAAATCATCTAAGGTAATAAATCAACCCGTTTTTAAAATGTCAAAGGTAGAAGGCTTAAGCCCTAAACTATTTTTTACTCAAATAAATCAATTATTAAAGGAATTTGGTGCTGAAATTTCCTCAATACTACCATCAGAAGGTAATATTCGGAAAAAAGATGGCAAGCGAACAATTTCATATGCAGCTAATATTGCTTCTAATGAGAACCAACTCTTATCATTTTATAAAAATATTGGTTGTGAATTCTCTAAAGATAAAGAAAAATATTGCAGGTATGCTGCGGGTTATCTTTCTTACAAGAAACATTATCGTGAATTAATGCAAAAGGTAAAGGAAGAAGCAACAAAACTTAGAGAAAATGGTTATACATTGAAGCAAATTGCCGCGAAATTTCAAACAACCCAGACTACAATTTCTAGATGGGTAAGAGGTGTCTATGACAGAGCTGGACTTCCAGTTAATTTTCCAACTTTTGAAGAATGGTTAAATAATGTAACTAAAAATCTTGATGATGGTTTAATCTGGGATAAAATAATTGCCATCAAAGAAATTAATTTCGATGAGGTCTATGATGTTTCGATGGATGGCCTTTATGATAATTTCATTGCTGCTGAATTTCTAACCGGAAATTGCCCTCCCTACAATGCAGACTTCGATGGAGACGAGATGAATCTCCATGTGCCACAGAGTGAAGAAGCCAGAACTGAGGCCGAACTTTTATTAAAAGTCCAAGAACATATATTATCTCCAAGATTTGGTGGCCCCATCTTAGGAGGTATTCAAGATTTCATTTCATCAGTTTTTCAATTTACAAGTAAAGACTCACTATTCAATAAGAAAGACACTTTGAATCTTCTATATTTGGGAGGCGTTTTCGAATCAAATCCTGATTTTCGTTTGGATGATTTAGAACCCGTGGTAAAAGAACCAGAACCATTATACTCTGGAAAACAAATTTTTAGCACTTTATTACCAGATGATTTAAATATCAAGGTAAAATCCAAATTTTGTAAGAAATGCGATGTTTGTCAAGAAGAAGATTGTCCTTATGATGCTTATGTAGTTATTAGAAATGGGAAATTAGTTACTGGAACTATAGACGAGAATTCATTTGGAGCAATGCAATCAAACTCAATACTTCAACGAATAATTAAGGATCATGGAAATGCAAGAGGCAGGCAATTCCTTGATAATGCTACTAGGATGCTATTATACATCATAAGAAAAAATGGCATGACAATGGGATTAGATGAAGTTTATGTTTATGGACATGCTCGAGAAGAAATTCATGAAGTTTTAGAAGAAGCCAATAAAGAAGCTGAAAAACTCATTAATGCTTATTATAAGAATGATACAAAAATCTTAAGGCGAGCTCCTGGAAGATCAATGCGTGAAACATTAGAATTGAGAATAAGACAAGTCTTAGCTGAAGCAAGGAAAAAAGCAGAAGAAATTGCTGCCAATTTTATTGGTGATGAGGCCCATTCTGTTATAATGACAAAATCAGGAGCAAGAGGTAACATTCTTAATCTTGGACAAATGTCTGCCGTGGTTGGACAACAAGCCATTCGAGGCGAAAGAATAAATCGGGGTTATACTCAGCGAACTCTCCCTCATTTTAGAGTGAATGATTTAAGCCCAAAAGCTCGGGGCTTCGTTGAATCATCTTATCGGGATGGATTGAAACCAGAAGAATTCTTTTTCCATGCAATGGGTGGTAGAGAAGGATTAGTGGATACTGCCGTTAGAACATCAACTAGTGGATACATGCAAAGACGATTAGTAAATGCTTTACAAGATTTAGTGGTGGAAAATGATGGTACCGTGAGAAACTCGGATAAAAATATAGTACAATTTAGATATGGAGATGACGGGATAGATCCCATGCATACAGACCATTCTGAGGCAGTTAATCTCGATGTTTTATTATTAAAGGCAAAATCATTAAATATTAAAGAAATCAAGAAAGAACTAAAATCCAAGAGAAGTGTTGAAAAAGTAAGTAAAACTACGAAAAGTGAAGAAAAAGAAATTGAGAAAGAAAAAGCTAGCGCTGATTTGGACAAGGATGCATTAATCAAGCAATTTGAAGAAGAAAGTGGAAAGAAAGCTGTTTGGAGAGGAAAAGAAACTGCTGCTTTTAAAGAATGGAAGAAAGAACATGGTTATTAAATAAAGTTTTATTTTTAATATGAATTACTTTATTTTTAATTTTAAAATAGTCTTGAAGTAAGAAGGTTTAAAATGTTATTGAATCAATAATTAATAATTCTGAAAAGAAGGTAATCATTCCATTAAGTTCAATAAAATTAAAATCTTACATTATTATTGCTTTTAAATGATTGAATTCTGTTCAATCTTTTAAACTTAGAAAAATCTTGTCAAATGGGAGTAAAATTTAATATTAAAAGAGATCAACCTCAATTACTTAATTGCTCTATAAAAACTTACAAGAATACCATAAAATTTTAATTTTAATGTTCATTTCTTTAATTATTCTGTGTGGATAAAAACTCATTTTTTATATTAATGTGTTAATTAGAAATAAAAATAATTTAATGGTTGATTTATGACAAAAGTTACTCCTGAATTTTTGGAAAAAAAATTAAAAGAATTAGAAGAGGACGGAATTCCTAAAGATCTCATTAAAAAGATCCGAGAAAAATTAAAAGATGTTGAATTAGAAGAAGAACAGTTAGAATACTTCCTTAATAAAGTATTTATCAATTTCAATAATGCAATTGTGGAAACTAGTGAACCAGTAGGAACTGTTGCGGCTCAAAGTATTGGAGAACCCGGAACACAGATGAGCATTCCCGGGGATGAGTTAGTTTTAGTACGAATAGGTAATATTACACACATTGAAAGAATTGGATGCCTTGTGGAACAATTAATGATAAAATTCTCTAAAAATTCTAAACGAATAAATAATCTAATAATTTGCAATATTCCAAGAGATGTTAATATATACGTTCCTGCTTTAGGAAAAGATGAAAAAATTAGATGGAGAAGGTTAGTGCAAGTTAGCTGCCACTCATCAAAAGATGATATTTTATATATTAAGACCAGAAGTGGTAGAAAAATCAGAGCCTCCCTATCTCATTCTTTCATTGCTAGAGTTAATAATCAGATAATTCCAATAGAAGGATCTAAATTACAACTTGGATTTCGAATTCCTGTAATTCGCAATCTTCCATCTGATAATTTCATGAGAAGTCTGTTATTAAGAAGATATATCCCATTAGAAGAAGCGTGGTATGGTACTGAATTGTTTAAAGCCATAGAATCTAAAAAGAAACTTGGAGAAAATTGGTTAATAGAATATAATAGAACTTATACTGTTCCTGTTAAAGTAGATCAACTGAGAAATGTTATAAAAGATACAGAAGAAAGGATTAGAAATAAAAAAGAATTCATGAGAGCAAATTTTGTATATCCATTTAATTATGGTCATAGTTTACACTCTAGAATTCCTGAAGAATTTAAACTTGATTATACATTTGGATGGTTTGTTGGAGCCTATTTATCAGAAGGAAGTTGTACAAGGTTTCATGTAAGTATCACTAATTCAAATGAAAAATTTCGTGAAAAAGTAAAAGAATTTGCTAAATCTTTAAACCTTAACTATAGAGAAGTTGAATCAGAAGGTGAATACGGACCGAGTATCTCAGTATTAATTAATTCTTTGATTTTATCAAGGTTATTTGGAAGGATGTGCGGTAGAAGAGCAAAAAATAAATTTGTTCCCCCATGGGCGATAAATGCTCCTGATGATTTTGTATCAGGCCTCTTGAGAGCTTATTTTAATGGAGATGGAAATGTAGATTATGATAAATCATATATTAGAGCAAGTTCAAGTTCTAAATATCTTATTGATGGAATTTGCCTTCTTTTATCTAGATTTGGGATATTTGCTACTAAGGGGTTTTCCAAGGAAAAAAATCATTATACATTATCTATTCCAGGCAAATATGCCCCATTATTTGAAAAATATATTGGCTTCGATATTGAAGAAAAAAAACAACGCCTTGAAATATTATCAAGACAAGAGTTAATGAAAATTATTAATGAAAACTTTACTTATGATGTAATTGATATGATTCCTGGAATTGGAACGACTCTAAACGATATTCGTATGATTTTAAAAATAGATCCCCATGGTTCGCTTGCAGCAAATATTAGAAAAATTACCAAAAAACAAAAAATTGGCCGTCAAACACTCAAGCGATATTTAAATATTTTTATGAATACTATTAAAGAAGTTGAATTAAATCAGCAAGATAAAGAGGAATTAGAATCTTTACTTAGTATCTTAATAAATGCTTATAAATCTGATGTTATATGGGATGAAATCATAAAAATTGAACGTATTCCTTCCCCAACAAAGTATTTATACGATTTTGCAGTTGAAGGTTTTGAAACATTTACTACCGTTGAGGGCATAATTACTCACAATACACTGCGTACATTTCATTACGCAGGGGTCGAAGAGTTCTCAGTAACACAGGGTTTACCACGACTTATTGAAATTGTAGACGCAAGGCGATTTCCATCTACACCACAAATGGAAGTTTATTTAGAACCACCATATAACGAAAGCGAAGAAAAAGCCATTGAAGTTCATAATAGAATAGAACAAATACGCATAGAGCAAATCTGTCATGACATCGATTTAGATTTTGTAAATTGGCAAATAATTGTAAATTTGATTCCTGAAATTTGTGAGAAAAAAGGTATTGATATTGATAAAATACCAGAATTACTAAAAAGATATAAAAAGAAAGGAAACATTAAACTCGAAGGAAATTCAATAATAATTGATCCTGGCATAGAAGATTTACAAAATTTGCAAAAATTGCGTGAAAAAATATTAAAAAAGGTTGTTAAGGGAATCAGAGGCGTTAAACGAGGGTTACTTACTCCAACAGATGATGGTAAAGAATGGGTAATAAAAACTGAAGGAACAAATCTTCAATCAGTCTTGCAAATCGAAGGTGTTGATGCGACCAGAACGGTATCGAATCACATATATGAAATTGAAAAAATGTTTGGAATAGAAGCTGCTCGTAACATGATTATTAAAGAATCCCAAAAAGTATTAGAACAACAAGGCTTGGACGTTGACCTTAGGCATTTATTAATCTTGGCCGATTTAATGTGTGTTAGTGGTTCCATCCAATCCATTGGAAGGCATGGCATTTCGGGATCTAAGTCGAGCGTCTTTGCAAGAGCTGCTTTTGAAGTCACGGTAAATCAATTATTAGATGCGGGATTGTATGGTGAGGAAGAAAGATTATTAGGCATTCCTGAAAATGTAATAGTGGGTCAAGTTTGCCCAATTGGTTCTGGACGAACAAAAGTGATGTTTGATCTTGAAGAGAATTTAAGAATCCTACAAGAGCAAAGGGGAAGCGAAGAAGATTAAAATCATTATTAATAATCTTTTAATTTTTAAGTATGTTATTCCTTAAACAGGAAATCGCATCAAGTTCAAGCTTAAATGCATGAATGGACATGAAGTTCAATATTTAAATATTTTAAGAGTAAAATATAAAAACCACATTAAGTTTTAATTCAGAAAATCGAAAACAATAGCGTTAAAAATTTAAATTATAATATATTTTAAAGTGTATATAGTTTATTTATTTATTAAAATGAAATAGCGTTAAAGGCAATGGCAAAGAAGAGTAGAAAAATCGGACAGTCA
>Ga0190360_1000367_pt1 | contig 25743 bp, 24 predicted proteins | sample 48721834_MG_FD_161271 | JGI IMG/M metagenome (GOLD analysis project Ga0190360, IMG submission 161271) | Hydrothermal vent microbial mat bacterial communities from Southern Trench, Guaymas Basin, Mexico - 4872-18-3-4_MG | ecosystem: Environmental > Aquatic > Marine > Hydrothermal vents >...
CATTACTATTTTTTCTAATTTCATATAGTTCTTTTATTATATTAAGGGGCGATCTAGGCCGCCATCTATGTCTGTAAAACACATGAATGCAGCAAAATTCGCAGGTATGGGGACACCCTCGCGAAGTTTCAATTGTATCAACTGGGATATTAAACATTTGAAACTTTTTAAATTTACGATTTTCACGATATGGGAATTTTAAATCATCCAAATTTTCTATTAATTGCCGTTCTTTGTTATGTACTATCTTTCCCTCCTTTTTATAAAAAATACCCTCCACATTTTCAAAACTACCTTTTTTAATCAATTCTCTTAGAGTCAGCTCGCCTTCCCCTAATATTATAGCATCGACCCATGGATTTTTCAAACATTCATCGGGCTTTAAGGTAGGATGCCAACCTCCAAATATTACAGTACATTCTGGATTATATTTCTCTTTTACTAATCTTGCTGTTTCAAATGCAGCATTTATTCCACATGTAAAATTACAATTAATCCCCACTATATCTGGTTTATAACTCTTGATATAATTCTCAATTTTTTGATAACTCATACGAAAATTCCGTGCATCAAGAATTTCTACTTTTATTAAGTCTCTTACATGTGAAACTAAATATTCTAATCCTAAAGGTGGTAAATTAAAATTATCTGTAATTAGATTGCTCCAAATGTTAGTATTTATTAATAATAATCTTTTCCACATATCGATCACATAATTAAAAAGTATCTAAAATTTTATGAATAAAAAATTTTTTTACTAAAATGACTCTTTTTTAAATGAAAATATAATTATATATTTAAAAAAAAAGAATTGATATAATATAATAAAGGATATTATAAATTATTATAAATATTAGAGGTAAATAAATTATGAGCATTGAAAATACACCTAAAAGGTATAAAGTGGCAGTGATATTAATGTGGATATTTATGCTTTTTTCAGTTATTTCAACATTTTTTTGTTATTGGTTAATCAATGACGATTGGGCAATGATAGGGCATTTACCCTATGGAACTATAAATGCAGGATTTCAATGGGCATTGGACACATTAGATACATTAGGTCTACTTCCAATTATATTCACGGTCATTTTAATAATTGATCACATAATTTTTAATAAAAAATTTTCAACAAAATATAAAGAAAATTATAGAATTGGACAAAAAGTTATTAAACCATTCTATAATGATAAGTTTAGAATAATATCGACTATCTGTTTAACTTTTGTTTCATTACCTTGGATATTTGCTCTAATAGGAATTTTTATTGGGGATATTCCTGGACTAAATTTTTTTATGAGCAAACAACAAATTCCATGGGAAAATAACTATCCGGCAGTCCATTTGGGAATGCACCACGGATACCAAGGGTTTTATATTTGTATTTCAATTGTATTAATATCATATTGCATAAATTGGATAAGAATAAAAAAGATAAAGTCATTTGTTGGAATTATGAGCAATATGGTATTATATTTGGGGATTTATTCTGTAGTTCAAGATTTTATGAATGAACAATTTTATAATTCATTCCGATTAAATGGTATTGATTTACCAATTTTAAATCTAATTCCATTTGATTTGGATGATCCTCGAATTTATATTGTAATTGCAGGAATTATAATTGCAGGTATTCTAACATACTTTTTTGTTTGGAAAAAAAAGATTGAAATCAACTGAAGTATAAAGAAGATTATTAAGTTTTTATTTTATTTTCTCAATATAATTGTCCAAGACTTTTATAGCCAACTGATATAAATAATTGCCGTATTCACTTCCAGACATTTTATCAAAATCTGAAAATATATTAAACTGAGCAATTTCATGACGAAATAGCGTCAAAAACAATTTTATAAATTTATCAGAAATTATTCTGGAAATATATGGGTTATTAAAATATAGAATCGATGAATTTATTGGAGAATAATAATCTTCATAATATAATTGTAAAAAATAATTATCAACAAGTATCATGGGGCCATTAAATCTATCGAAAGATGTGTTTATTATTAACATGAATTTATTTTTATCGAAATATCTCTTGAATTCATAAATACCATCTCTAAAATTATTAAGTAAATAGACTAAAGTTTTTCTATTTTTTTTTGGCAATGGTTTTACGCTATCGATAAATTGAGGGAAAAAAATATTTTTAATTTGCTTAAGACAGGTGATATAATAGAATTTGCCACTACAATAGGGATCATTAGATAAAGAATCTAGTTTCTTTTTTAAAATCAAATATTTTGTATGATAAAGTTCATAAATATATTTTGAAATGCTCCCATCAATAACATCTTTGTGCGAGTTTGGGATACCGTCCCAATTTTCCTTAAATAATAATTCACATAAACAATTTTCTTGATATATGTTTTTGTTTAAATTGAGCGTACTAATAAGTTCATTGCTCTTAGAATACCCTGCTAATAAATCCAAATTTTGGAAAAAAGTGATTTGACTATGTTCATTGAACAATAAATTTAAATCATCTAAATCATTTGATATTGAGTCCATTACCAAATTTTTTGCAATGTTTTTGAAATCACTAACTTTTTTTAAATAATATTTTTGATTACCAATTTTCTCGATGACCCCTAATTTCTTGAGAATACTTAGAATTTTTGAAACTTTTATTTTATCAATATTTAAAATAGCAGAAATATTAGATTTATCTATAATGGAATTTGGAGGAATTTCTCCATTTAGATATTTATCAATAAAAAGGATAACTTCTTTATAAAAATATATTTTTGATTTCTTGACAATATTTCTTATTGCGATTAATTTTTCTTTTTCATCATACATTTCATTCACGAAAAATAAGTAAAATTAAATTTTTCACTTATAAAATATGGGTAATAATAATTATAATATTTTTCTATGAATTCCTAGAAAATGAAAATTATATTTGTTATAGAAAATTTAAAAAATGGGGGATGAGTAAGTAGATGCATTGATAATAAAGAAATAATTTAAAATTATTAAAAAAAAATAATAGATATAAAAAGTGAAATTTGTTATATTGAATAACTTTGGACCTAAATGAATGATATAGGGATATTCTTCGGTTAAGGGGTTGGGGTCCATAACTTTTAATAAATTAATAATTTTATTTTAAAAATTTTTTATGTATTTTAGAAAATACTTATTTTAAGTTAAATGCCTTGTAGATTTCTCTTTGACACAAGAATTTAAGTATTTCTACAGTACCAGCAGAAATCTGAGATATCTTGGAGTCTCTGAAGAGCTGTTCTAATGGAAATTCTTTTGTATAACCAATTCCACCCAATATTTGCATTGCTTCGACAACTATTTCCATCTGATTTGTGGCGCAAGTAAATTTAGCAGCAGCCACTTCTTTTGTTGCATTGAGTCCATTATCAAGCATTCTAGCAGCTCTTAACATAAGTAATCTACCTGCTTCTAATTTTGCGTACATTTCAGCAATTTTAAAACTAATACCTTCAAAATCGCGCAGTCTTTTTTTGAATTGTACTCTAATATTTGCAAATTTGGTGGCAATTTCAAATGCAGTACGGGCTATTCCAACATATTGAGAACATGTAAAGCACCGTTCTCCATCAAGTCCATACATCATTATTTTTATTCCTTTATTCTCCATTTCAGGGCCACCTACAAGGTTCTCTGCCGGTACTTCACAATTATGGAATCTTAATTGCGAATTGACTGATCCACGACGTCCAGCAAGTTCATAATCTTTTACTCGTTCAAATCCAGGTGTATCAGTGGGAAAGATGAAGGCACTTATTCCGTTATGTTTCCTAGGAGCGTTCGGATCTGTTAGTGCATATAATAAAATGTAATCAGCTCTAGAGCCATTGGTAATATATCTTTTTTCGCCATTAATAACATAGACATCACCTTTTTTTATTGCAGTTGTTTTCATTCCACCAACTGCATCACTCCCAGCAGATGGTTCGGTTATTCCAATTGCACCTAAAAGTTCACCATTCATAATTGGTTTTAGAAATTTCTTTTTTTGTTCTTCTGTCCCAAAGTGAATTATCGGAGCAGCAAAAAGATTTGCTGAAGCTCCATAAGTTACAACAATTGCACTATTAACAGCAGCTAACTCTTCACCAAATATTGTCCTATAAACATATCCTTTACCTTGACCACCTATAGATTTGGGAAATGAGAACGTTAAATATCCAGCTTTTCCAAGTCGATGATAAGCTTCCAAGCATAGGTCAAAACTAGCTTTCTCTTCGATCTCAGGGACTAACGGTGCAATTTCGTCCATAATAAAATTACGAAGGTTAGTCCGAAACTCATTTTCTTCTTTTGTATAAAGAAATAAGCTTCCAGGGAACATAGATTCGCCATATACATGGTCTAAATCTTCATATCTTATATAATCAGGGTTTATATAATCCGATGACATTTTTGTTTGGCTCCAATGAAAAGGTTTTAAATTATCAATTTTAAAATATTTTATGAATTTAAAAAATTAATATTTTTTTATATTTTTCTTAATCTATGTATTAATTTTTATGAAATTAAATATTATAAAAGATTAAAAAGAATAGATTTGAAATCAACTACACAAAATATCAAAAATTTTTGCAATTAGAAATATTTAGAAAATTTTTTCAAGAAAAAATGTATTATTAAATATTGAAATAAAATTCCTTATTGATTGTAAAATTAACATTCTATTAATTTAAAAAAATAATTAAAATAAAAAATATATAGAAAGTAAAGATAAAGAACTTTCTAAGAAATTTTTCCCGTAGAATTAAGAAGGAATAGAAAATGCCAAAAATATATATAAAGAAAGTAACTGCAGAGACTATTTTAAAAGATTACGCAGATTTAATGGACATGACAAATTATACTAAACATTTTGACCCTAAAAAGAAATTAATAGTAAAATTAAATTTGTCATGGAGTAAATATTTTCCGGCATGTTCATCACCGCCATGGCAGGTAGAAGGAGTATTAAAAAAGTTACGAGAAGATGGTTTTAAAGGTGAAAATATTTTTACAGCCGAAAATAGAACAGTTGTAACAAATATATCGAAAGGTCTAAACGGTAATAAATGGAAACCAATAATAAGTAAATATAATTGCTATTTTGTCCCACTTACACGAGTAAAATTTATACCATTTAAAAGTAAGATCCCACTCCATGTCCTTGATTCAGTTATTTTCCCAAAAGGTTTCAGTATTCCAGCATTTTATATAGGGAAAAATATTATGCATTTACCTACCTTTAAGACGCATGGTCATACAGGAGCAAAAGGTGGAAAATTTAGCCGTGAAAATCCTGAAACTGGTGGTGGAATTACTTGCGCTATGAAAAATGCATTTGGTGGGCTATTAACAAAAAGACGGCATTTTTCCCACCAGTATATGAGTGAAGTACTTGTTGATTTATTAATAATACAAAAACAAATACATCCAAATATAATGGCAATCGTAGATGGAACTGTAGCAGGAGATGGTGAAGGGCCCAGGTGTATGATACCGCGAATTAAGAATATTATAATGGCGGGATATGACCAAGTAGCTGTCGATGCAGTAGCTGCTAGTATCATGGGGTTTGACCCTTTAAAATTGCCCTTTATAAAACTCGCACATGATGAAGGACTTGGTGTTGGCGATATTGACCAAATCGAAATTATAACAGAAGATGGTATTGACTATAAGAAGGTAAATTGGGGATTTAAAGTAAAAAGAAGTCTTGTAATTTGGGGTGACCAGATGGTCAGAAAGGGACGTCTAAAATTTCTTGAGCCCTTATTACATACTTGGCTTTTTAATGTTGGCCCAGTTATGCTCTCGACAATTTATCATGACCTCTATTGGATTAATACAGTAGGCAGGAAAAGAATTAAAGAATATAATAAAACTGAATGGGGTAAACTGTTTAAAAAATATCCATCAGATCTCTTACCAGGACAGCAGCTTAATAAAATAAGACACGAATAAAATTCAATTAAATCAAGCCATTTTTAATGTTCTAAACAAAAGTTTAAAAGGAAAAAAAAATTTACCAATCTAATTTATTTTTTATCAATGTGCGAAGTTTTAACCGCTCCAATTGATTTATTGTTACCAAACAATCAATAGCAATATCAGCAAAATCATTATTATTTGTTTCATCATACTTCATTCTTGCAATTTCATGTTCTTTAAAAAGAACTGATTGAAATTCTTCTAAGTCCTTATAATCAAAACCCGCTGGTATTATGTGTTGGTATCTATTAGTTTCAAAATAGTCCGAAAGTTTTTTAAATAATCTCATGTTGAATAATTTTTCATTTAATATTCATTAATCCATGTATTATGTGAATAACATTTGTAATTTTTAATAAACAAATAACAAGTAGTTTTTTAGTTTGTAGACGGGTTCTTTATATTATTTCCATTAGGACATAAAAATTTTATTTAAATAAATGTATATAGAGCAATTAAATTTATTTAATTGGAGTTTTACTAAAAATTAGGCTTAATTTATCATTATTGTTGTATAGAATGTCAGATAATACATTGATTGCAATTGATTTTGAGAGAAATTCATTATTTGATCCACAAAATGGTGAAAATACACAATTTGGACATCCGTCTCGTTCGCAATGGCAATTTTTTAAAATTTCAAAAGACCTCATCAAAATTTTATCAAATCGAGCAAAAAGCAATCTTGCTAGTCCACTACCCCCGGGCATATAATCATAAATAAAAATGGAACCATTAGGATATGAAATTCCACCAAATTCGGTAATTTTAGCGCCTGTTAGAGAAATACCTGCATGAATAAACAAATGTTCAATAGTATGTGATGCTTTAATTCTGTCACTTATGTTATATTTTGAGTTAAATGGTAAATTTATATATAACATTTTAGTCTTATAACTATATGTAAGTGGTACGGATAGTTCTTTCTTTTGTAAAGTTTTATTTTCGACCAAATCTTTTATAATATATCCATCTACCTTTTCATTAATTTCTCCTTCGCCATAATTAACAATAATACCTTTAACGATCTTATTATTGATCAATTTAAAGTTAGATATTGTGGAATTATATAAGGCTTTTGTATAATATTTTCTACGCTTAAAAAGTTCTTTAACATAAGCTACATCATTATCTATATCGTATTTTTCTACAATATAATCGTGGCCACCTGCCATATAAATAGCATTCTCATATAATTCTCTTATTGCTAATTGTTTTTCTCGTTTTCCAATTATTTTTCCATTACATTTTATTAAGACTTCATCACCTGAGCCACGTAGATTTATTGTATAAAACAATTTTTCTCCCTTGTCTGTAGCAACAATGTATAACTTATCTTGGATTTGAATATAACCCTCCCTTAAAAGTTCGCGCATTATTTCCTTTTCTTTCTCATTTAGGGAAAGTAAATCGTGAGGGACAAGAGGATTATCAATACACATAGAAATTAATTGTTTTTTAATAACATCAGGGTTCTCAGGATCAATATAAACTGGCTCAGGGCTAGACCCATAATATTCACTTGGATGGTGCATATAATAATTAGAAATAGGGTCCTCACCAATTAGTAAAATGTCAATAGATTCTTCATTTCTGCGTCCAGACCTTCCTACTCTTTGTAAATAGCGACTAAAAGTAGGAGGTATTGAAAGATTAATGATTGCGCCTAAATCGCCAATATCAATTCCTAACTCGAGAGTTGGAGTACATACAACTGCGTTATATTTACTATTTTTTAGCATCTGTTCAACTTTAGAACGATGTTTAATATTTATTCCAGCTCTATGAATTCCTAACCTAATATTTCTAAAATCAGCTATCTTTTTAAGAAGTTCGCAACTCAGATGGCTTTCACAAAAAATTAAAGTTTTAATACCTATTTTTTCGGACAAAGCTCGAGTTAAATAAACTGCTTCTGAATATTTTGAGTGGTTTGGCTTAATCATTAAGTGTTTTCTTTTCCTTCTTAAGATTTTTTTTGATTCAACTAATTTAAAATTTTCTCCAAATAAATTTTCAGCAAATTTTTTAGGGTTACCAATTGTTGCTGAAAGACATATAAACTGGGGATTCTCCATAAACCGCTTGAGTCTTTTGATGATATAATGAACGGACGACCCAAATACTCCAGAATAATTGTGTATTTCATCAAAAACAACAAATCTTATTGTCGATAATATTTTTTGAAGATTTTTATCCTGAATATTTCTATGGAGCATGTCAGGATTTGTAATCAAAATATTTGGAGGATTGTTCAAAATATCATTTCGCTGATCATAAGGGGTATCGCCGTCATATTTGGCTATTTTTATACCTAGTTCTTTGGTCAATTGATACATTCGGTCCATTTGGTCTAAAGCTAATGCTTTTGTAGGATAAATTAAAATTGCAAAACACTTATCATTATTTTTTAAACATTCAGAAATAATTGGAATTATAAAAGCCTCAGTTTTACCAGATCCTGTACCAGCGTTTAGCATCAAATTTTGTCCATTTAGAATTTTTTTTATTGAATCATATTGATGAACATATAATTGTTTAATCCCAGATGAATTTAAGACTTTTACTATTCGTGGGTCCAATTTAAGTCCTTTAAAATTATCTACAAATTCTGGAAAACTTTTTTCCTCTTCCCAATAATAAACAAGATCTCTAGATTCAGAATTCTTGATGTTTTCAATTAGAGTCGAAATTTTTTTTTCCATTTTTACTAATTAATATTCTACATTTCCTCTTATAGAAATTATGGTAATGATCAAATAAAGAATTTTTAATGTAAAATTAATCGTCCAACTTAAAAAATAAGAGAAAATGATACACAAATTATATTAGAAAATTTTTTGAATTCAGAACATAATTTCCAAAAATTATTTTAATGATGATGAGATTTAATTTTTAAAAAGAAGGAACACCATGCCTGAAGTGGAAAAAGAAAATGTAGGGAGTTACCCAATCTGCGGAACGATTCCGCCGGTTTGAGGGTTCCCCGTAGCCTGGGAGCACCCAGACAACTGTTGGGTTAAATCGAAAGAAAAAGTAGCAAGCATGGTGTTCCATATTTGAACTTTTTAATTATGGCATTTTTTTCTTAATTTAAACCCAACATTTTTCCAATGCTATTTTTTTAATTTTTTCGATTTTTTCTGAAATATCACATCCAACATAATTTTATTTAATTTTTTTATTACCAACTTTAATTCTTAAATTTTCTATATAGATGTTGATTTTCTAGTTAAATCTGATGGAGTATTGGTTGAAATTTGTTTATAAAAATTTCAATGAAAAAGTGTAAATATTTTTCAAATTTTTTTTGAAAACTCAAATTAAAACTAATAAAATCATAAAAAATATCCATTTAAACCAATTTTATTTTTTTAAAGATTTATTCATAATAAACAATGGATAAGATAAATCAATATGGTCTATAAATTATTTGAAATTTTTAGATGAAAAAGGAAATAAGATAAGTTTATCCAGGAAATCATTATTTACTATAAAATTCCAAATAGGAGTTATACTCCCTATCATAAAAATTTGGTGTGCATCGCTTCCAATTGAGATTTTTATATTAGGGTTATTAATTAATAGAGTTTTAATTTTATTTAATAATGTTTGAAGCGGACTATTTGTCCTGCTCAATTTATCACCGTTTAACTCTAGAAATATCTCGTTATTACCAAAAGAATCAATATTATGTTCAATAAAATCTATTTCAGGGTGTGCAAGTCCAACTGGGATATTTTTAAATTGTTTTTTAATACTAACGGCTCGTTTGATAGGATCGAAATTTGGGTCTGTTGGTCCCCTGGGTTTTTGAGTTTCGACTAATATTAAGTCCATGTTAGAAAATTCTTTTATTAGTGGTATTGAAGGGCTAGAAAAATCGGAAATTTCGGCACCAATGTATATTTTAAATCCAGTTTCTTTGGATATTTTTTTAATATTTCTAATATATTCGGATAATGGTCTGGGTGGTTCAGTATTCCTTAAATACATAAAAGTGCCATCATGAGATATATGATCAGTAATTGCTATTGCTTCAAGTTGTCTTCTTTTAGCTGTAGAAACAATTTCTTCCAATGTTTGGTCTCCATCAGAATATTCGGAATGGATATGAAAATCTATCATGGTTTATTCATTTTTTCTGATCTATCTATCTAAAATACTTTAAAAATTGAATTCATCAATACAACTTAAATATCTATTTAAATTCTTTTATCGAATATTCGAATTTGTACAACACATCTTATATTAAAAATTATGGACAAAAAAAATTTTTATTATAATTAGAGTTAGATTTAATTACTCAAATTTCAAGAATTCGGGATGTATAAGAATTCATCTCAAATATTCATGAAAAACTCACAAATAATTTGAATGGTGAAAATCATGGGTAAATTTGATGGAAAATGTGTAGTAATATGTTATGCGGGCGGTGGCATAGGAAAAGCCGCAGCCGAATTATTTGCAAACGAAGGCGCTACAGTAATTGTTCATGACGATTCTCAAGAAAAGCTCGATATTGTCGGTGTTGGAGAAAAGTTTGTTGGTGATTTACGTAATAAAGAGGACGCAGATAAACTTATTTCATTTGCTTTAGAAAAAGGTGGCGGAAAAATAGATGTTTTAGTAAATAATGAAGATTATTTTCCAGGAACCAAGAAACTTATAGATTTAACTACAGAACAATTTTTTGAAACATGTGATAGAAATTTAAAGACTATTTGGCATACACTTGCTGCCTTGTATCCTCACATGAAAGCTCAAGGTGGAAATATTAGCATTATAAATGTTGGAAATATTGCAGGAGCAGGTGGTCATTCAAAACTTATCGATTACTCCGCAACTAAAGCTGGTCTTTACGGCTTGACTAAAACAGTTGCTAAAGAATGGGCACGTTTTGGAACTGCTAGATGTAATGCAGTAAATTATGGACTTGTCAAATTTAGTGATGAATATCCATCTCAAGGACCTGGCAAAAAGGGTGTAAAAGATTTTGGTGGAGCACTAAATCCATTCCAAAAAGCTAAATTTGAGCCCACAGATATTGCCAATATTATACTTTTCTTAGCTTCTGACGAATCTAAAGCCATTAATGCTTCAATCATTAATGCAACAGGAGGAATGTACACCATAGGTGGAGATTAAAGAGGTGATATGAATGGTTGATATGTTAAAAGGTGAAAAAGCTATTATAACCGGTTCCGCTCAAGGGATCGGGAAAGGTATTGCTTTAAAGTTTGCTGAAGAAGGTTGTGATATTTTAATTGTTGATTTAGATGCAGAAAAAGCTGAACAAACTAAAAAAGAAATTCTTGATAAAAACCCCAATGTTAAAGTTGCAGTCGTTGCAAGCAAAGAAACTGGCGATATTACTAAATGGGAAAATTGTGTAAATATGGCTGAAGTTGCTAAAAAAGAACTTGGTGGATGTACAATTGTTGTTAATAATGCAGGGCTAACTCTAGATAAACCACTTCACACACTCCCAGAAGCTTGGTGGGATATTGTATTAAGAGTAATTTTAGTCGGGTCGTTTAATATTATTAAAGCTTTTTCTCCACTCCTAGAAGAAGCAGGCGGTGGAGTAATTTGGAATGTATCATCAGTTGCGGGTATCAGTGGAAATGCAGCTCAAATAAATTATTCGTCCGCAAAAGCAGGTTTAGTAGGCCTTACAAAAGCATGCGCTCGCGAACTCGCGTCTAAAAATATTGCAGTAAATGTGGTAGGTTTTGGTGCAGTTTGGACCAGACTTGTCGCGCCACATGATGAAATTGAAATTCTTGGACAAAAAATGGCAGCCATGAAAGCAACTGAAGGTGTAGACCCTGAACAACTCATGAAAACATATAAATCTCAAACACCAATGTGTAAAAATAGAGATACTTGCTTAATGCCCCAAGATGTAGCCAATTTCTTTGCAGCTGTTTGCTCAAAAGAAGCTCATTATTTGACCGGTCAATGGATGATTTATGCCGGTGGAATGGTAATTTAATTGGCTCAATATTAAAATTAACCCCTTATTTTTTTTATTTATTACTAAAAATAAGAAATTCCATAAAAACAACAAAAATTTTATTATATTTATTTAATAGAGAAAGTTTTTCTTAATTAATACTAATTTGCGGAAATTAATTATATTTTTAACTTAAATTTTAATAAGTATATTAAATATCATTTTAATATAGTGAATATATAATAATATAGTATTCAAATGTAAAAGTGATTCTCTTGGATAAAAAAAATGAGAAGAATAGCTGCTCTAATAATTGGCGGTCTTTTATTTGTATTTATTATTCCATTAGGATTATATTTTCTATCAGATTTTTTAAATAACCTTGTTGGGATAACTAATTTTATACCATTTCCAATTAATCTAATAATCGGGATTACCACCGCAATGTTTGGTGTGGCTTGTAGTGTTTCTGCAAATATTTATCTATATAAACATGGAAAAGGTAGTCCAATCCCTCATAAAAGTGTTCAAACAACTGAATTGGTTGTAGTTGGAATTTATAAATATTCGAGAAATCCTATGCTATTTGGTTATATTGTCTTTTTAATTGGAATTGGCATAATTTTGAATTCAATCTTTTTCTTAATCATTTCAAATCTGACTATTACTCTTTTTGTACTTCTTTTCTTAAAATTAAAAGAGGAAAAAAATTTGATAAAACGATATGGAGACCCTTATTTAGAATATAAACAGAGAACGTCTTTTATAATACCATGGTTTCCAAAAAAGAATAAAAATAAAAAATAACATATTTCAAGAGGAGTATTTTATTGGGGATGAAATCTAATTATTAATAAAAATGAGTTTAAAGAAAGGACATTTATTAATAGGTGATTATATATCCGAATTATAAATCATTTAGGATACGTAGAATTTTAAATATAACCCCTGAGCTAATGAAAATCTTGAAGGCATTCGGGCTAAAGTTTAATTATTTCGATATAGAAGTTATATCTACAGATGAAGTTAAAAAAATGAGTAGTAATAAAAAGGGATTAAATTTTAAAGAAAAAAATAAAAAATGATCAGAAAAATATTATTAAATTAACTTTTTACAATTAATACTATCAAATTTAAATACAGATATTTTTTATATATATTAACTAATGATTTAAGTGAAATTTACAATGCCAGAAAATAATGAAAAAGATGAAAAAAAACTAGGAATAGTAGAAATTGAAAGTTTAAAAGATTTGGTACATTTAATAGTAAGACTACCATTCCAAATTGTTAATCATATGGAATTATCTGGAAAACACTTATATTTCATTTTATTAGGAAGTGGCGTTCCTGGAGTTTCAACTACTTTGTATTATATTCTTTTGGATGAGAAAATTAAAGAAACATATATCGTGTTTAATAGCATTAAAGATACAATAACATACTCAAGTTCTTTTGAGGATAGGCGAGGTGGTATGGTATACATCCCAATTATTAACATAAAGAAACAGAACTTAGTTAAGGAAGATCTACTTAATTTTTAATTTTTAAATTTTTTTGTAATATACTTTTATTATTTTTAATAAGTAGATATTCAATTTAATAAATAAAATATAGAAAATGAGATAATCCAGATATAAGGTTACTAAATTAAAAATTTTAATTATTTAATTATTTATTTAGAATTATATAAATTAAATAAACTGAAAAAATAAAAAAAAATAAATATATTGGTTTTTTATTTTGTCATTTCCATTAATCGTTCATCTGCTTTTACCCAATCAGGGTACCATTGATAATATTCTTGTGGATTAGCTTTTCTAAGTCCAGCATAATTTGCTTTGACTAAGATTATTTTGTCCTTATGTTTAAAAGTTACTACAAGGCCTTGTTTTTCTAATTTTTCAATGAGTTCATTAATTACGCTACGTTTCCATTTCGTTAGTTTGCGAATGTCATCAATTTTCATATGTAGTCCAGGATTTAATCTATAATCTTCTGCCAGTATTTTTAATAAGTTTTCCTCTGTTGGTTCTGTTTTTAGCCAATGAGATGGTTTATTTGTAATTATAGGAACGCCCAATTCTTCATGTAAAACAAAATGATGGTCTAATTCCAAAAATCCTTTTTCTAAAAGAGACCCTCTATAAATAATTACTTTTTGAATTTCTGTAGTCCCTGCTACGATTTCACCTATTTTTGCTTCTCGTACCATTCGTTCTATTGGATAAAATCGAGTTAATCCATCACCACCGCTTATTTGGACTGCTACTGATCCAATTTCACGTGCTGAAATTGTGCTATATAATTTTGCAATACTTGACCATACGCCCAATGCCATTTCCCTCATTTTTAGTTCTTTTCCGTGGTCTAACAAATATGCAGTGTGATAATTCACTAATCTTGCGATTTTAAATTTGGTTATAATATCAGCAAGGTCGAATTGTAAGTTGGTCAATCGATTTACTTGAATACCGAATTGAACTCTTCTTTCCATATAATTGCCTAATAATTTAATTACGTCACCAAATCCACCGCCAACTACAGCAGCGCCGATCAAACGTTCAAAGTTTAAGCCAGCCATCATAACTTGCCAACCTTGGCCAATATCACCGCATCTTTGTGAATCAGGTATTCGTACATCCTCGAAGTTCAAATATCCGTTAGGTACATTATCGAAGCCTATCAATGTATTAATTTTTTCAAGTGTAAATCCTTTAGTCCCGCGATCTATTACAAATGCAGTTAAATGTTTATATTGGCGTCGGTCAGTTGGGTCATCGCTTGTTTTACAATAGACTAAATATCTACCTGCAGCTCCTGCACCGGTAGCAAATCTTTTTTTACCATTAATAACCCATTCATCGCCTTCTTTTACTGCGGTTGTATAAGCGTTTGCGGCATCAGAGCCAGCAAAAACTTCAGTGATCCCTACAGCACCTAAAACTTTACCTTCAGCAATCTGAGTAAGGTATTTTTGTTTTAGTTCTTCAGTTCCGAATTTAATTAATTGGTGTAATCCACCTAACATAGAGACAACGAATAGATGTCCAACAGCATAAAGACGACCTAAAGCTTCAGCAACAATACAGCATCCAGTTGCTCCCAAGTCAAGTCCGCCGTATTCTTTGGGTACACCTGCACCCATATATCCTTTTTTAGCAACTAGATCCATAACTTCCCATGGAAATCGGTGCTCCCAATATGCTCTTTCAGCTTCTTCAATATGATCATCACAAAATTGACCGACATCTTTAGCAAGAGCTTTTTGCTCGTCGGTCCACCACCAAAACGGTTCTAAACCAGCCATTTTTCATTCAGACCCTTTAAATTTAAATTTTTAATTAAAAAGTTGGTTATAATAAAAAAGATCATATAGTTTAAGAAATTTTTTACAAATGAAAATTAATTAAATTAAAGTAAAAGATTTAACTAAAAAGTGGAACTTAAGAATAAAATATAGAGAATATTAAGGTAATCATAGGAAATAATAATGAGAATAATTATGTAATTAAATATTAAGGTAAAAATAATCATATAATTGAATTATAAGTTAAAATATATAATATTATTCATAAAATATTAAAAAAAGTATCATGTAAATTGTTGTAGGATGCAATAATTATTTAATGAATTTAGTCGATCTTCCAATTCCAAGAGATAGGATATCATCTTTAGTAATTTTGTAATCTGGGGGAGTATCTTTGTTGATATCCAAATATACGCCATGTAATACTTCGTCAGTACTCATGCCAAGAGATTGAGAGAAGATACGTTCGCCTTTAGGGTATGATGGTTCAAATTTACTAGTCATCCATATTTCTTTTGAATTTAAATCAGCAATTTGACAATTAAGTGTTTGGTAAGGTGTAACAAGCCCATTTTTTTCGAATTTATTAATTAATGCACTTTCATAAATTTCTGGAAGGTCACTTTTTAGCCAGTTTATCCAGAAATCACCCAGCCCTTGAATATACAGGTTATGGCCAGCTGAAAGGCCAGCAAGAATTACTGTAAAATTAAATCGAGGAGAAATTAATAAAGTTTGAATAAAAGGTGGATAAGGTACATATTCAAAATATGCATCAGGAAGTCCCCATATACGAGGTGCGGTTATCCCATCATAGATATTGGCAATGGATTCATAATTGGAAATTTCAATACCTAAATTACATGCAGCACTCATCCAAACAAGGACGACATGATAAGTAGAATTAGCCCATTGAGGAGTACGTTCATTTCGGATATCTTTTAATACATCAATAATTTTTTGACCACTTTTACGTAAAGTTTTATATTTATTTGGGATATCCTTTAGTTTATAGCCTAATTTTATATGTCTACGGTTGAGAATTTCATCGTCCTTTTGAATCATGAACCAATCAACAGGAATACCGCTCTCCATATGACAGTTAAAAAAAGTACCAATTTCACCGGTGAAATCATTAATTAGAATAAAAGTAGAATCAGTGGAATCACCATATAATAATTTAGTAGTACCAATTTGAAGATCAGAACGTATTCCAAAAACAACTGGGAAAAAGAAGAAGGTAAAAACTTTTTCTGGGTCATTTATTTTTCCATTAATAATCTCTTTAGCAGTATAAATTGCTTCATCGAGTCGTTCACGAGCAAGATAATAATATTTATCAAATACTAATTCCATAGCATTTTTAGAATAATTCCAGCCAAAATCCCGGATAATAGGCCACATATTAAAGCTTAAAGGAAGAAATCTTTTTGTTCTAAGACTATCAGGGATATCACCATAATAAGTAGGCATTTTAGTTCACAACAATCGTATTTTAAATTGATTCAACAAAATTTTTAATGATTTGATTTATAACACTTGATTTTTCAATATGGACATCATGACCAGCATTTGGGATAATTTGTAAAATACTTTTTTTAATTTTTTCGTTTAAGTAGATTGAATATTTTTGAGGAGTTAATAAATCTTTTTCCCCACAAATAATCAAAGTTGGAACGGTAATTTTTTTCACTTGATCCATTATATCAAATTTGTTGCAAATATTAAAATCGGCAATGTAAGTTTTTGATGTTGTTCGTAAAGATTCTGCTTTAACAAATTCAATTAACGGTTTTGATTTAGAATACATTGCTATAGAACTAATTTGGTTTATTGCGCTATTAAAATCACTTTGTAAAGATTCAAAAATAAGTGAGCTAACTTTTAATTTAGCCCCAGTTCCAATTAGGATCAAGCTATCTACATTATCATACTTTAAGAAATAAGACATACAGATAGCACCACCCATTGAATGGCCCGCCAATGTAATTTTATTTCTGTCAAGATGGAGGATTAATTTGTCAATACATTTAAGATATAAATCCATAGAAAGTTCTAGTTCAGCAGAGGAATTAGCATGACCTGGTAAATCAATAGATATAATTCTAAAATATTTACTTAATTCTGAAAACTGAAACTTCCATAAATTAGAATTTTCACCAGCTCCATGGATAAAAATTATGGTTTTTTGATTTGAAGTAGAATTTGGGTCAGAATCTTGATAGAAAATATTAACTCCATTGATTTCTAAATATGGCAGATTAATTCACCTCCATAAATATTTTAGATGAGAATGAATAGAGTAAATTAAAGATTTTGAATAAAATTTCTAATAATTTTGTTTATTAAAATATATTTTTCAATATATACAAGATGACCGGAATTTGGGATAACATAAAATTTACTATTTTTAATATATTTATGTAAATATTTTGAATTTTCAATCGGAGTAAGGATGTCATCTTTACCACAAATGATTAAAGTAGGAATAACTATTTTATTAAGTTTATTTCTTACATCAAATTGATTTATCAATAGAAAATCTTTTAGAGTAACATCGATAGGAGTTTTTATAATTTCTGTTAAAGCCAATTCACTCAGTTCTTCAAGATTTATCACTATTTTATCAGTTGTTTTGAAAAATTTTAAAGCCTTTAAGAAATTATGGTTAATATCCTCAATTCGTAATATTATATGTTTAAATGTAGGGGCAGTACTTATTAAAATTAGACCTTGTAGACACTTATATGTAATTGCATATAATTGGGCTATTGCACCACCCATAGAATGTCCAACTAATACCGTCCAATTAAGATTTAAGTGAATAATTAATTTATTAACAATTTCAAGGTAAAGACTAAGTGAAAGTTTTTCAATAACTTGGGATCTTCCGTGTCCTGGCAAATCTATTGCAATTATTCTATATTCTTTAAAAAAATATTGTATTTGATATCGCCATAGATTCAAATTTTCTCCTGCTCCATGAATAAATAACAATGTTTTATCGGGATTTTTTGAATGTTTCCCATAATCTATATAAAATATTTTTCTATTTTTAAAAATAAAATAAGGAATTTTTAGACCTCTTAATTAGTTAATTTATAAGCCATTAAATATGCGTCCTCTCCATCTTTATAATAACCTTTTAATACCTTAATTTTTTTAAAATTATATTTCTCATATAATTTTATGGCGCTGGTATTAGAAATTCGTACTTCAAGATAATATTCTTGCACTTGATAGAAACGAGCCATTGAGTCCATTCCAAATTTTAGTAGACGTTCACCGATTTTTTGTCTTCTAAAGTCTTCAAGGACTGCAATAGAAATTAAATGAGCAATTTTGATTCTTCTTAGTGAAATAGCAAAGTTAGAAAATGTTTTTTCGACTCTCCACATGCAATAGCCAATAATTGAACCATTTCTAGTATTTTCAGCCACCCAGAAACCTTGTGGAAATTTGTAATAAACTTCTAAGAAAAAGTATGACGCATAGTTCTCGGGGAGTGCTGCTCTATTGACTTTTACTACTCCATTAAGGTCATTATCATTAAATAACCGTAATCTAATATTTTCACTCATTAAAAAATCAGTATCAAACTATCTTTATAAAAGTTATTTATAGTTAAGAGTTGGGAAGATTGAAGATTTTAAGAATATATAATTTAATTCAGAAGAAAATGAAAAATTGAAGGTTTTTTAAAAAAATATTTTCATTTAAATTTCAAAATTAACTCAAATATCAATATATAAAAGTTTTTTATTTTCAAATTTCACAATTTGAGTGTATCCAATATTTCGGAGTAATTTTAATGCGTCTTCAAATTTCCAAGCTATTTCATCAGGTTTATGGGCATCTGAACCTAAAGTTATTTGAATATCATTTTCATAACATTTTTCAAGAATATTTTGGGATGGATAAAATTCATTCACCGGTTTACGATCACCGGCAGTATTTAATTCAATACAAACATGATTTTTTTTCAATAATTCAATAACTGGATCGATTAAAAATGAAATATCATCTTTCGGACGAAACCCAAACTTTTTAACTAAATCAAAATGACCAATTATATTAAAAATATGAGATTCGACCGCTTTTTTTAAAGCGAAATAATAATCTTTATTAATATCTAAAATGTCAATTTTATCATATTTCGGAAGATTTTTAGGGTCATCAATACACCAGTCATTAATAACATGGACAGACCCGATTATATAATCAAATTTAAATTTATCTAAAGCCTTTTTTATAATTTTGTCTTTATTTATAATATAATCAGCTTCGGTGGCAATTTTAATCTTAATATCAGTGTATTTCTCTTGTAATTCTTTTAAATTATCAAGATATTTTGATACTTCATCCATTGACATACAATAACTTGAGGTGTCAATATTTTCAGGTATATAAAACATAGGAAAATGGTCGCTAAAACCAATTTCGTCCAGATTTTTGGAAATAGCTGATTCAACATATTCGTAAGTTTCTCCAATGGCATGGTGACACATTTTTGTGTGTACATGAGCATCGATTAATCCTTTTATCATTTTGTTTCACATTAAATAAATTTATTTATAATTGAGAAATCATTTTTTATTAAATTTTTTAGAAAAAAAAATTTAGAATTTTTCTACACTATAAATCTCAGGGTTTATTTATGAAATTTCTTTGTTTTTTAATAAAATATATCAAAATATTTTTTCCATAAAATTAATTCAATTACTGAACAACTTAAATCGAAAAATTATAAACAACTTAAATTTTAAAAAATTCAATAGAAAATAAATTCATCTAATATAATTAATTATTAGGATAAATAGTTTATAATATAAATTATTTATTGTTTAATAATATTATCATTTAAAAAAATAGTTTACGGTGAAAAAATAATCATTTAAATATTCAGAATATATTAAAAAACAAAAATTTATAGAAAGTGATACGAAATTGAATGGACAAATATTTTATGATATCATATATTTTATATTGCTAATAGTATTAGTACCATTTTTAATAAAAATGGGGTTAGCCGCAAAGCATTTAGGAAATAGAGAAGGTGCATATAATTCAATTACGGCTGGTATATTACTAACTTTCATTTCATTCTATTATTTAATAGCATCATTAATTGGAAATCCTTTAATAATATATCCATTCAATGTTTTAATGAGTGTATGGGTAGGGTTAATAGCCGCATTTCAAGGTTTATACATAATTTTAAACAAAAAAATAAAAAATAAGAAGTATGATTTACATTTTGTAAAAAATGAGGATTTTACTTTTTATCATGAAATGAAGCGGAAAGTTTCACATTTAGTTGGAATATTATTAATTGTTTGTTATTTTTGGATAAGTATCCCGTTATTTATTGATATTCAATATTTATTGAATTTAGTTGAAAAAATGGGTATAAATATTTGGGGAATGGTAATAATTCCAGTTAATATGATGTATGTTCCTAGGATGATCACATTATTTGCAATGTTTTGTACGGGATATTTTATAATTATACCAGATATCTTGAGGGTCTTTGATTTTAAATTAACGATGTTTAAGATGTTTGAAAAAATTATGAGAGAAAAAGAGAAAAACGCCATTGGACCCCATGTTTGTTTAGTAATTGGATGTTTAATTTCTACATTATTGATTCCAGAAGATTTGATAGTAGTTTCAGGGATAATTATTGCAATTTTTAGCGATTCTGTAGCATCATTGGTAGGTAGAAAATTTGGAAAACATAAATTACCGTTTTCAAAAAGGACAGGAAAATCTTACGAGGGACTATTGGGTGGTTTTTTAACAGCAATATTAGTATCGTTTCCAATATTACTATTAGGTTATAATTTAATGACTTCAATTATATTATCTTTAATTGGTGGATTAGTTTTTTCAGTTATAGATATTTTAACACCAATAATTACTGACAATTACCTTAATCCTATTTTGATTTGTACTGGGATGTATATAATTTTCTTATTTATTTAAAGAAAATATAAATTAAGGAATTATTTCCACTCCACTATATTTAAAATAATCAAAATCTTTAATATTAATTATACCTGAAGCGATTAAATTTGAAACTTCACCTTTTTTTTCAATTAATTTATTGATTAAGTTTTTAATTGTAGTACAAATAATATTGTAGCCTTCGTCACCCCAAGGTTTGAAATAGTTAGCAAACAGACACCGCCCACCACAAATATCATAAACATCGCAGCTTATACAAGGTTCATTTTTTATCAAAAGTGCATCACGCAAGATTTCAGGGTCATTTATTTCATTAATATTTCCAAGCCAAAATGAAGATAATTCGCCGGTTATAGGGCATGCTAAAATATTTCCATTTGTATCGATTGTGTGATAAATCCAGCCAGCACCACAACGTAATTTTGTGGTTTGATTTAAAAGTAATGATTGCATTATTGCCATAAATGGATAAATCCTTTGTACTCTATGTTCCCGCATGTTTAATACCCATTCATTGATTAATTTATTTATATCAGAGTTATATTTTTGAATCCAACTATGGATATTATTCCATTTTTCAAGATCGTCAAACATAAAATTAATTTGCCAGTGAACCCCATCAAATTTTGGGTTTTTGCTGTATAGTAGCCAGCGGACATCACGATAAACGTCTGATGATTCGCTTAGTGTCATTCTAGCTATTAGTTCACCCTCAAAATGAGGTCGAATATCTTGTAAATTATTAATAACTCTATTAAATGTACCTTTACCCCTATTTAAATCGGTGATTTCCTGAGGTCCATCTATCGAAACAAGAATTATTGAAATTTTTTTAAGATAATTTTTAGGAATTTTATTTAAACGAGTCCCATTGGTTTGAATTATAAAAGTTTTTGCACGAATATTATCAATTATTTTCTCGATTAAATCTATTCTAAGAGTAGGTTCTCCTCCATAAAATGCAATAGTAGCATTGTTGTCTTTTTCAATAAATTCTTTTAATCTATCTAGTGAATACGTAATTTCATAAGGCAGATTTGTAGGAAATCTACAGCTTCCACAGTATTCGCAACAGAGATTACATTTTCGTGTAAGGAAAATATTATAAATCATTAATATCTACTCGACATATTGAAACTTTAGATTTGATTAATATCATAGAAATTTTAGAAAAATTTAAACTATTTCGTTTCAAATTCATTTAAATTAGAAAGATCAATTTATTAAATTTAACAATAGTGAAAAATTGAATTTACAGCAAAAAATGTATTAATTTTAATAAATGTAAAAAGAAAAAGGTTAAACAATCAAAAAATTTAGAAAGTGAAAAAATCTTGTCGATTGATGAAATAATAATAACGAAAGCGATAACAGAATCGTATTTTAAAGATTTATTAGATAATTTAGAATTGGACGTGGCAATAGCGGGTGCTGGGCCTGCAGGAATGACATGCGCAAAATATATAGCAGAGAAGGGCTTCAAAGTTGCAATTTTTGAGAGGCGTTTAAGTATAGGTGGAGGTATCTGGGGGGGTGGTATGATGTTCAATAAGATAGTGGTACAAGATTCAGCAAAAAAAATATTAGATGATTTCGGAGTGAAAACTACTCAATATGCAAAAGGATATTATGTAGCAGATTCTATCGAAATGGCTACTAAATTAGCAATAGGAGTGCTCGATGCAGGTGGAAAAATATTCAATTTAATTTCGATAGAAGATGTAATGTATCGAGAAAAGAGAATTACCGGGATAGTAATAAATTGGTCAGCAATTGAAATTGCCAAATTACATATTGATCCTATGACTATTAGAGCTAAATTTGTAGTTGATGGAACGGGACATGATAGTAGTATTTGTCGTGTTGTTATCGATAAACTAAAATTAAAGTTAAATACAGATTCAGGGGCTATTGAAGGAGAGAAGTCAATGTGGGCAGATGTAGGAGAAAATATTCTTCTTGATACAACTAAAGAAGTTATACCAGGTTTGTTTGTAGTTGGAATGGCAGCAAATGCAGTTTCTGGTGGACCAAGAATGGGACCAATTTTCGGTGGTATGTTATTAAGCGGTAAAAAAGCTGCAGATTTAATTTTGGAACAATTAAAATAATTTTTTAAATTTATCTTTTAGGAAGACATTTAATGATAGACGGTGATAAAGAAAAAATTATTGGAAAATTAGTAATTGCCTTAAAAAAGTTGCAGAAAATTAAAAATGTTTCAGAATTAATGCCAGAAGTAAGAATAAATTTAGCTTATGGTTTTAAAAATCCTAAAAGTACCGATGAGGTCGCTGCAATTCCAGGTCGAATAACAGCTGTAAAGGACAAAATAATAATTCCAGCACTTCCAGATTTCGGAGCATCAGATCATATGGCAAGAAATCTTATTGAATTTGCAAAATATGACGACAAAATTAGGGCTGGAATAAATATTAAATATTCAAAAGAATTTGTTAACTGGTTAAAAGATTTTTGCCCAAAAAATGGTCTTAAAATAAGCGTAGTAGACCGTTTAAAGGAACCTAAAGAAGTTCAAGAAAAAGATGGCGCCTCAATTCCATGGAAAATAGGAGAAGCTATTAGATTGTCCAATAATAAAATTCCAGAAGTAATTGTCGAAGGCCCAGCTATGGGTAAAGAACCATTGATTATTTTGACAGGAGAAGACCCAATTAAAGTCATCGATCTTTTAAAATTAATACAGAAAAACTGGCTAATATATAAAAATAATCTGTGATATTAATGGTAAATAAATTTACTCTCCAAAAAGTATTCTTATTAAAAGATATTAAACCAGAACAAATGAGAAAATACATTGAATGTGTCGATTTTTGGTTTGAAATGATTACTCAAGGAAATATGGACGTCAAAAAACTAGAAATCGAAGAGGTTAATAATACAAACGATCGGGTAATCAACCATGATACAATTGCAGAAGTAGAAATTGATTCACTTGGCTTAATTAAAAGAACAATTCACCTTACTCAGACTATTAGGTTTATTGAAGAAGGAGAACGAATAGAAGATAATATAAAGATCAACGGAGTTAATGTCGTTATAGAGAAAAGTAATTATGTAAAAAATTTTGATTGCTATATTAAAATTGAAGAGAAACCAGGTAAATCAAGAGTAACTTTCAACTTAAACAGGATGGTCCTAAATAACGAATTATTAGATTTATTGGGAGATAAGATTGCAACAAATAGATTTAAGAGAGAAGTTAAACATGTTTTTAAAAATATCCAAGATTATATTGATTCAAGGAAAATTAAAAAATTCGATGAGAAATGTAACTAGTTAAATCATTTTTTAGTTATAATTTTATTTATCATAGTGCCAATTTTTTCGATTTCAGTCTCTACAACATCACCAGATTTTAATCGTTTTGATTTTAAAATACCATCTGAAACTTTACCAGGATTTCCACTGCATAATACGGTCCCAGGAAGTATTGTCTGATCTTTTGATGTATAAGAAACTAACTGAAATACATTCCAATACATATCGCGAGTATTTCCTTTTTGCTCTACAACCCCATTTACTCTAAGTTCCATTTCCAATTCTGGATGTTTATTTTTGAATTCATCAGCAGTAATTATGAAAGGGCCCATAGGTCCAGATGTGTCAAAATCTTTACTTTTAAACGGACCTAGCCTGAGTAGTATTTCAGGAATTTCAATATCTCTGGCTGAGAAATCGTTCAAAATCGTATATCCAAAAATATACTCATGAGCTTCGTCTTCAGATATATCTTTTCCTTTTCTACCAATAATAATTGCAAATTCTACTTCATAATCGAGCCATTTTGTAATTGTTTTGGGGATTATTATATCGTCATAAGGTCCAACTATTGAATTAGGGTTCTTTTTATATCCAACCGGATATTTTTTCCAAAAACTTTTTTCAGCTAATCGACTAAGGCTTTGGTCGAAATGATGCTCGAATGTCAGAAAATCTACCAGATATGGCGGCGATATAGGTTTTATTATTTTTATTTCATTAATATTATACAAAAGTTGTTCATTGTTAATTCCTCGGAAATTTTCAGAAGGGTTTATATCTTTAAAATAATTGGCTAAATCGTTTAATGCTTCAAAAGTTAAAGGGCCACCTTGAATTAGGTCAATCATTGTATTTCCGAATCTAATATTAGCTATTTCTAAAGGTTTAGTTTCTAATGTCTCTTGTTCTAGATATTTAGCATATGCCGATTTTAAATCTAGAATCAAATCATCCGAAATTAACAGACCATTTGCTTTAATTTCTCGAAATTGGTTTGGTATTTTAAACCTCGTTAATTTCAAATTTATCACACAACAATTTAGAATTTTTTTAATAGATTTTTATATAAATAATTTCTTTAATAAAAGTTATATTAAATCAATTTGATATTTTTTATTGAATTTTATTGACTCGTAAATAAAAGGTTGAAGATATGGATAGTGCATTAGACAAATATACAATCGATGAGATTAAAGAATTAATCGAAAAAAATAAAAAAATTGAAATTAATGACGAAAAT
>Ga0190360_1000369_pt1 | contig 25666 bp, 19 predicted proteins | sample 48721834_MG_FD_161271 | JGI IMG/M metagenome (GOLD analysis project Ga0190360, IMG submission 161271) | Hydrothermal vent microbial mat bacterial communities from Southern Trench, Guaymas Basin, Mexico - 4872-18-3-4_MG | ecosystem: Environmental > Aquatic > Marine > Hydrothermal vents >...
GGTCCCGCAGGCATTCATGTCCATGCATGTTCTGGTCTGTATTCCGTCAGGGGAGCATTCAGTCCATCCAGAACATACCCAGTTCTCCAGACACTCGGGTTTTACAGGTTTTGTATACTCGCAGCTTTTAGTCTCTATTGGTTTACTTTCAAAAGTTCCGCACTCGTTCTGGTCCGTGCATGTTCTGGTCTGTATTCCGTCAGGGGAGCATTCAGTCCATCCAGAACATACCCAGTTCTCTTCGCACGGCAACGCTGTTATCGCCCCTGTAACAGCCAGACCTTCGCTCGGGTATGTGGAAAGGCAGACTCCACAGTCGTTCGGGCAGGTCGAACACGTCTCAGCCCCGTTGCAGTAACCATCCCCGCACCAAGGTGCCTTTCCGAAAAGACCGAAGAAGCTAAGGTGCGTGACATTCGCCTCGATGTAGTTTCCTGCTGCATTAACCGTGGAATTCAAAACTTCCCATTCAGAACTGGTTTCATTGTACTGGTAGAGTCTAAGGTTTTCTTCATAAATTCCTGCATTCGAAAGTTCCTCGTCCGTGTAGTAAACCCTTATCATAACCCAGGAAAGGGCTTCCGCAATATCATGGCTGACCTCTATCTCAACGTATTTGCCGAGCTCTGGAATTCCAACATCTGCTGCCTTGCCGGTAGGGTCCTGTTCGTACAATGCAATTCCTACAGATTCGTTTGATACGCTTTGGTTTGTCTGTATCTGGAGTGTAGTGTTTGTGGTTTGCTGTAAATCTATCGTGGTTTGGTTGTTCGCATCGCTCGAAACGGATGTGTTTGTGTCCATATTATTTGCTCCCGTGCTGGAGTTCAAGGTGAGGTATCCGCCGTAGGTGTTGTTTATATTCCCAATCGAGTCTACGGCCGTTATGTTGAAGTAGAGAATGCCCTCATTCTGGGTATAGAATATTCCCGAAGATGAAAGATACTTCCATGTCTCCCCGCTTTGGGACATGCTCCGGTTGTAATAGTATGAATAGGAGGAATTGAAAGCAGTCGCGTTGTAGAAGCTTATGTTGACCCAGCTGACATTGCTTGTGGCGTCAGACACCTTTGCAAGGCAGAGCACTGAAGTTCTTGCACTTGCAGCAGGGTCTATTACAGCAGGCACAAATTGGATATTTGTTATTGCAGGGGCTGTTCTGTCCACCGTGACAGTCACGTTCGACGAGTATCCCGTGTTGCCTGCCGTGTCTGTAAGTTTTGCCTGGATTACATAATCTGCACCGTCCGTTTCCTTGCTCGTATCCCAGTTATAAGAGCACTTGTACTGGTTGGCAATGCCTGTGGACACACAACTGTGCGTGTTATCCCAGGTTTGACCGTTATTTGTTGATACCTTCACATAGAAATGCGGAGGTATCTGAGGAAGATTTGCATCCTTCACGAGAACGTCAACAGAGACAGTGCCCTTCACGAACGTATTGTTTCCTGGATTTGATATGGATACTTCTGGCAGCACGGTGTCAATCAGGAAAGATGTCCAAGACGATGAATAAATGTACCATTTTCCAGAGTTCTCGGCATAAACTTCAAGTCTTGCATAATATGTCCCGTCCTGCGGGTTTGCCTTCGTGAGATTCCACGTCACATTATAGCGAAGTTCCGGGTTTGAGTTAACGTATCCGTATCCGTAGCCAGAGCCAAATGATGTGTTTGTGGTTCCCCAGGAACCGTTATACCCGTATCCGTAACCCCATAAGGGTCCACTGCCATACCCGGAGGAGTTAAGAGGGACGATGGAACTTATGTTATCACATCCTGTTATTTTCGAGCCGTTTGAATAGAAAACGCAGCTCTCCACCAGTCCATTAGAGCTGTTTATCTTCAGCGTGAGGTTTTGTACGGGTATCCTTTCGCCGTTCTCCACATCCACGGAAACGGTAAATGTGACATTTTTATCTTGTGCATTGTACTTCCCGCTTGATTTGTCCACGGAAACATTCACAACAACGGCAAATATCGGACCGGAGAGAGCCAGTAATGCTATTATGGAAACTGTAACAATAATGCTGATAACATTCTCCCTGTTTACCCCCTTCATGATCATAACCAAAATTTTAAAGCCTGCAAACCCGTTTCTGTTTAGGGACCCACGTGCCTGCAATTTGCTTTAAAATGAAAAAAATGTTGTTATAAAAGTAATGTTGATTAGATAAACGCAAATCATGTTTTTAATTTATCCAGTAAACACAACTTTAAATAATAGCATATCGATACTCTTACCCGATGAAATGCAAACCTTTCGTGATACTCCTCATCCTTATGGCATATGGTTTCTTCCTGAGGATATACAATCTTGGAAACCAGTCCCTCTGGATAGATGAGTGTTATTCAATTACAGCGGCAGTAGGGATGATGGAGAATCTCGTCCCCCACATGCCCTCAGGTGTTCTTTACCTCCGCGGCATACTCCACACATCTATGGTTTCGCTTAGCATGTCCCTCTTGGGAATAAGCGAGTTCTCAGCGAGACTCCCGAGCGTAATTTTTGGAGTACTAACCATAGCAATCGTTTATCTGTTCTCGAAAAGGATGTTCAATGAAAGGGTGAGTCTGCTGACAGCACTCGTTGTAACGTTCTCCGTTGTCGAAACAGCATGGTCAAGACAGGCAAGAATGTACCAGCAATTGCAATTCTTCTATATCCTTTCTTTATACGCATTCCACAGGTACCTCAAAAACAGGCGAAAGAAATTCGGGATACTAACAGCGATATCTGTCCTGGCAGCAGGCCTAAGCCATTCGTTGGGATTCTCCCTATTGATCATCATCCCCCTCTACGTCCTGCTCCTGAATATAAAAACTCTAAGAAATGCGGACTTCAAAAATATCCTTACAGAAAGGAGAACTATCCTGGCAATCTCGCTTTTGATTGCAGGTCTGTTTCTCGCCGAGTGGTTTTCAGGGGCTTTCGCCTATGTTTTAAACGCAGGGATGGATTATTCGCAGCAATATCTCAGGTACCTGAAAACGTTTTTTCCTGTTTTTCTTTATCTCTCGGTAATCGGGGCAGTTGCAGCATTCAGGGAGAACTGGAGGGATTCGCTTCTCCCGATCATCGCTTTGGTGATACCACTACCTTTCATTTCATTCGGGATAAAACTTCTCGGTTACAGGTATATATTTTTCATAATTCCCCTGATGTTTATGTTCTTCTCAAAGAGCCTTGACTGGGTAACAAGATTTCTGGCAGGGAATAGGGAACGCATACAGAATATCCTTTTTATCCTTCTCTGTGTGCTTATCCTTCTCGTCCCCGGCATGAACGCCATCCCCACAGATACGTATTATCTTGAGCCTAACGCACCTCAGCCCGACTTTAATTCAGTTTACGATTACCTTAACGAAAACAGAAACCCGGGCGACGTACTGGTTTCAAGCTACCCGGAGATTGCCCTGTGGTTCAACCAGACCCCTGACTATTGGCTCGCTTTCGCGATCTCGGGTTTCTCTCCCGAGAGGTGGATGGATGGCACCCGGATATATTACAAAAGGACCATGACCCCTGCAATAAAAAATTTCGATGACCTGAAAAATGTGATTGAAACCAGCGAAAGCGGGTGGATTGTGATAGACTCTCTGGCGGGTTCGAGGATCCCGAAAAGCTACTGGAGAATCCTGAAAGAAAAGACAGAGTGGGTAGACAAAGCTTCGAAACCCGGATTTGCAGGGGCTGTGAATTTGTACAGGTGGGGGGAGTAAAGCAAAACTCACTCTATATAACCTAACGCTTTGAGCCTTTCTTTCACCTTTTTCTCATCTTCTTTGCTGGATGTTTCCTTCTTCTTTTCCATTTCATCTTTCATGCTGACTAAATGAAATCTGTCATAATAAAAATTTAGTTGATTTTATGAACCTTTTGAAACTGAAATATTCACTTGGTAAACATCACTTTAAAGAATTATCTTTTCAGATTTGACATAATGAAAATTACAAGATTGCTAGTTATACTATCGTTTTGCATCTCGCTCTTTCTGGCAGTGACCAATACCGTCTCCGCATCGAATCCAGTCTCATCAGTAGTCCTGCCGACAGAAGAGAATCAGACAGCATTCAGTGTGGAAATACCTGGAAACATCACCGGAATTCCAGTCGTTTCCGGCAACAAGCCAGTTCCTGTCTTTCTTGCGATAGACCGTATATCCACACAGGAAAACGACAGGATAAACTTCATTCTTGTGTGCAGGAACGAAGGGAACGAAAGCGGTAACAATGACTGCGTCTTTCAGGCCCGCTCCTCAAACGCCCTCATACACGAAGAAGCATGCGGAAATATCAATTCTCCCGGTCAAACAAGCATGTGCAGAGGGAGTTTCATAGCCAAAGGGGACGTTTATTTCACCCCCTACGCCTCTAACCGGACAGAAAAAAACCAACTATTGTTCAAAATCCCTGACAACGGTCTGGAAAGGGGAATATTGGTTTTATTTAACAGCCCTTCACTGGACCAAGAATCCAACCTCTCCCGAATTCCTTATTATCATGCCCTTGTTAATGGGTCTTTCCCATCTGCAGATTACGGTCAGTATGACTGGGTACTAACCGGTCTGAAAGGCATTGAAGACCAAGAAGGCAACCCCATCGACAAATACCCGGTCAATACCAAGTCCTTTCTGCGAGGAGAAGAGGTAATTGTTTGGGAGTATAATGTCAGTTCAGTCTATGATCCCGGCATGGTGAACAACAGCGTATCCAACCCCGGCTTCGAAAACGGATTAAACAATTGGACCTTGGAAAACGGCAACTGGTCTCTTTCAGACATTTCTCACACCGGCAACCACAGCCTTTACATTTCCAGCAATGAAAACCACGAGGAACGTTACGCTTATCAGAAAAAAGTAAAACTCAATCCCAACACGGTAATCAACGTTTCCGGATGGATAAAAACAAAAAATATTGAGAGGCGTGGCGACGGGAAAGGCGTATACATGCGAATCAGACTACGACAAAAATCCGGGACAATCAACGAATACACCGCCGAGCTGAGCGGGACCAATAACTGGAAGGAGTACAATCTAACCCTTAACACCAGAGCCGCCACAGAATTAACCCTATACTTATACCTTCACAAATCAACCGGTGAAGTCTGGTTCGATGACATCTCCGTGAAAGAGATCTCCAATCAAACGGATGGTGAAATAATAAATGTGGGCGAGTACGAAGACACCGTATACACTCTTTATGATGGAACGGAACTGAGAATAGAACCTCTTCTCAACCTGGACTATTCTGACGAAGATATGAACACACACGGCGTGATAGCCGGTGACGACCTCCCGGTCACCCAGACCCTTAATATCCAGTCACATTCCTCCCAAAGACCCCAGCCCCTCAACCTGACTCCAAAAATCAACCCTCAGGACTATATCAAAGGCTCCTGCCCCGAGTGTTTTGAAACCCTCATCATAGAACCCGGTTCTTCCGAATCCTACGACCTCTCTTGGAAGGAAAGGGGGATCGAAGTGAAATACATCGGGGATTATCAGAATGCCTCCGCAATATCAACTCCTGATAAGCAGCATCTCATCAGGAAAGTGACAGTAAGAAATGCTAATTCAAAAAGAAACTTCGCCCGCATAGAAGGCCTTGTTTACATGGACGGCACCTGCAACAATCTCCTGGAAACCGCCGAGAAGCTGGACTGGACGAGCAAATGGACAAAAGAGCATTCGTGCTACTTCCATGTCCCGGAGCTGAAACACGGTGAAACAATAACAAGAGAAATCGGCTATTTCGGGGACTGGATTGACCTAGAATTGGGTCCGCTTGAGCAGGACCCTGACAAACAATCCAGCCTAGACAGGCAATACCTGAGAAGGGAACTTATAATGAACACAGATAAGGACATTTCCTGGAACATAGCAATAAATCTCTCGAATGAAATGCCCGGGAACTGTACGGACTGTAATAAAATCATAACTATAGGGAACATTAAACCCGTTCTTAGACTATCTTTTAATGAGGGGAAGGGGGATGTAGTAAAGGATAGTTCGGATTATCACAACAATGGAATGCTCAAGCCCAATGAGAGCAGTGGTCCGGAATGGGTGGATGGGAAGTTCGGAAACGCTTTGTATTTCGACGGAAAGGATGATTATGTTGAAATACTAACAAACGATAATCTCAAACCATGTTATTTGAGTGTAGGAGCTTGGATATTCCCAATCAATACAACCGATGATGATGAGTATATAATTGCTAATGCAAATCTTGGTCAAAAGAAAGGATTTCATCTATCAAGAAACAATGGCAGAGCAGCTTTTTGGGTAGGTAACGATGCTTCAGACGAGAGGATAAGTGGGGGGAATCTTCCAGAAAACGATTGGCATTATTTAGTAGGCATTGTTAATGATAGTGGTACCTTTCTATATGTGGATGGGGAACATGTTGCTTCAGGTTCTATTTCAGAAGTTGTTCATTCTGATAGAAATTATATAATAGGCCAAAATACATGGAGTCCGGGTAGTGGGGATCGTATGTTTAAAGGTAAAATAGATGAAATTCAAGTCTATGACAAGGCACTATCCGAACAGGAAATTAAAAATATTTATTCGGGAACAGATGAAAAAAAGAAGGTATTTATCCATTCCTCTGTAAGCAGACTAAATTATACTATACCAAAACCCATAAAAATAGAAACTGATTATCAGTTTTGGAAACAAAAAATCATTGTAAACAACACGATTGATTTGAATTTTTACAATATAACTGTTGCTTTCTCTACCAATTTATCGATAAAAGACGATACTTTGGAATCTTCAGAGAATTTGACAAATCTGACTTTTAATGATTCAAAAATCTCTTTCACAATACCAAAAATAAAGGCAAATACCAATAATTCTTATGAAATCTATTTTACTACAATGAAAGAAAAATCTCAAAAATCAGAGTTTAATCTCCATGTTACTGGTTTTATTGTAAATAAAATAAATGGATTTTTATCCTATTGCTTTCAAACCAAAAATCTTAACGAAGGTCTTATGCTCTATCTGCCATTTGATGGAGGTAGAATGAACAACGTCATTGACAAAAGTCCCTATAATCACACGGGTATAATCCATGGAAACCCCAAATGGACGGTAGGTAAAGAATACTTAGCCTTGAAGTTTGAATGTAACGGAGATTATATTGAAATTCCTGATAACAATTTGACTGATATTGCAGATAAAATGACTGTCTCTTTGTGGTTGCGAACCGGGCTCAATCATGATGGAACTTTTCTTTATCAGGATGGTTCTGGTATCCATTATAGAATAAGAAATGATGGTCATCTCAGGGCATTGATTAACACGGAAGCAGGCGGGTCATGGTTAGACTACGCAGGTATAACGGATAACGAATGGCACCACATAGTTGTAACTTATGATGGTAGTGAAGGTAGGTTGTATGTGGATAATAATTTGGCCGATTCCGTTTTATTAACAGGAAATCTAAAAACTAATGCCAATTCGTTGTTAATCGGAACGAAGCTGGGTGATTGGTATTTCAACGGCATGATAGATGAAATCCGAATCTATAATTATTCACTATCAGAAGCGGAAATAGAAGGATTGTATTATGGTAAGGAAGAAATCATTTTGTTTCTTCATAATCCTGAATTTGATTACTTGTTGTTATCATTTATAGTCCTTATTGCCGTTATAATTTCAATTATAGAATTAGGTGTGAGAAGAAGATGCAAACCATAGAAAAAATAAAGAAGACGGTAAAGGATAATAGAAAATTACTATATTCTATTTCAAGAAACATTACAATGTTTTTTCTTCTAACAACTTTCTTAGATTTTTTGAATTTTTTTACGGTTTACCAATATCTAAATATTAAATGGTTTTTTTTACTAGTTCTGTTTTTCGATTTTTTTGCTGCAATATTTTATTTAAGATATGAAGAAAATACAAAGAATTTTAGAAATACTTTAAAATACCTTTTTACATTTTTCATTTTTCTAATCTTTGTTTCCTCTTCACGAATAAGCATTGATGTAAGTTTATGTCTTTTTCTAGTCATGCTCCTCTTAGGTATACTTTTCTTAGATAAAAAACACCACTCTCGTTATGCTGTAGAGAGAATCTCTGAGGGGTTTGAGTTTAAAAATATTATCAAAGAACTTCTAAATTCTCCGTTATCTACATTTGTACTTATTTTCTCTTATTTTCTTTTTCTCCACTTAAATACAGGTTTAATATTTGGGTATTTAGGCTTAGAGATTTTTGTTGATTTTTTTGGTGTTCTTAAAAACTTTGGAAGCCCAGGTATCCTATTCATTCCTGCAATAGTTATTTTTATTTGTCTATTATTATATAGAATAAAAATCAATTTGCCTATAATTAGAAAAGAGATTAGAAATCCAATTTCTAAACATTTAAGAAAGCTAAGCAACCTGAACTTATTGATCATGGCCTTGATTTTTATTTTGGCATTTCTCGTCAGATTTAAATCGATAGATTCTACGCTTTACGTGGCTGACTCTTTCTATATGCCCCTAGTTGCAGTAAACGCCGTTAAAAATGGTATTCTGCACCTTAGCCTTAACTATATTTTCCCTGCTTTGGAGCTAAATCTTCAATTCCCGACTGGGGTAGTATATTATCACGGAATACTTTATTCTATCTTACTTTCTTTTTCCCTTAAATTTTTCGGTTTTACTGACTTCGCGCTGAGATTTCCAGGGATATTGTTTGGTTCATTAGGTGCTGTTTTTACTTATCTAATAGGTTCGAAGGTTTTTGAAAGAAAGGCAGGGATTATCGCTGCTATCATAATCGCTTTCTCTGGGTGGTCGGTAACCTTTTCTACATTTTTACGGAACTATAGTATATACGTCCCGCTTTTTCTGATAACATTATTTGTCTTCATGAAATATTTAGAAAAAAGAAATTCTACTTATTTCTCTTTATTTCTTATCGCTTTGGCTTTGTTAATCCATGCACATGAGCAGGCGTTCGTAGTATCTATATTTTTGCTTTTCTCCTTTGTAATTAGTCATTTTAAGAACGAAGAAAAAATCACTAGAATATTAAACTTGGCTTTAATTCTTTTTGCAGGACTTTTTATTTTTTTAAACCCTATAAATCAGTCTAGGACAATTTTATTTCAATTCGCACATTATCATATTGCTTATATTAGTCCTTTAATTGCTCTATCCTTCATTGGCTCTTTGTTTTTAATCAATTCTTCAAAAGGCAGATACCTAAATATTATCTTTTACAGTCTTTTAATCTCCCTTCCTTTTATGATAAATTATATAGGTAGAGTTCTAAGACCGAGATATACCGCTATATTATATCCTCTATTTATCATTTTCTTGGCAGTCCTTGTTTCTAAAACCTTGCACACATTTTATTATAAATCCGGACTCAACAAAAAAATCGACAAGAAAGTTTTTGTCTTCTTTTTGATATGTTTAAGTTTAGTAGTCTTTTCTTTGAGCAATAGTTTCATTCTACCCTTTACAGAGTATAGTAGAGAAGGTCAAGACAGGGGAGGCATATGGCCTACAAAATACGTAGATGGGAATTGGGAAGACCCCCCTCCTCGTTTTAGGTCCACCGTGGTTTATAAAAAATATCTTCCAAATTTCTTGAATGATAAAACAGGGAGAGTAGCGATTATTTCTCCGGATCCCACATCTTTGTATTGGTATACGAAGATTAATGAAAACACTAAAAACAACTTAGTGATACCAATCTCAATATTTACTGAAAATTGGTGTGGTGTAAAAAACAGCACATATACAAGAATTAATATCAAGGAAGTGAAAACCCAAGAGGATCTCGAAACGATAAAAAAGAAATATAAACACGGACTTATAGTCATAAACGAGGCTGAGGTAGGATATAGGATAAACAATAAAATGTTGAAATGCATTAAAGAGAATTTCGATGAATATGAAATAGAAGAAAATCACATAAATGTTTATGTATGGTAACCATAGAACAAGTGCCCCTTATATCGAGAGATAACCTTATGAGTATTACCCGATATAATATTGTGGGTTTATAGACAGAAATAGCGTAACCCTAGAAAGTTTATATATGAAATATAAATTGAATTTCCTTTATTATTCATCTCCTCCAAATTTTATTATTTTTCTTTTTAGCCATCCTAAATCTAGGTGTGTTTTATTTTCAAGCATCTCGACCAAGAATATATCCTCCCTTTCAAAGTTTTTTGTAATTACATTTAGTAATAAATAAAAAATCGTAAACAGAAGCACTGAAGTTACCAAACTCAAAAATCTAAATGAAATTGGAATGTTATTGTAAAGGAGCACCACAGAAATCCCTGAAACGAGCGCAAGAAAACAATTTAATGTATATTTCTTTGAGAAAGGGGAGATACCCATATACCTTTCAACAGCGAAAATATAGATTATTCCTATCGAGAAAAAAGAAGCTCCAGTGGCTATAGCCGCACCTTCTATACCAAGGAGGGGGATTAATAATATGTTCAGGAAAATGTTTACAACTACAGATAGTAAGGCGGCCCATAAAATAACTTTGGTATAACCTCCGCTTTTTAATGTTTCTCCTGTTTTTCCGTTTAAAAGATGAACCAGATAGCCCAGAGTTAATATCTGCAGTGCATATTTAGCACCTATATATTCATTCCCAAAGAGTGCAGATATCACCTGAGTCGGGTATACAAGAAACAGAAATATCAATGGAAAAACCGACACGGCGCCCCACTTATTTATCAGCGGTAGAAGTTTTTTCAATTCTTTAACTTTGTTTTCCTTCAATAGTTTTGAACACAAAGGGAAATAAATGTACCCTAAAAAAGACAGGGGGATTAGCATAAAACCAGCAAGTTTATACGCAACGTTGTATATTCCCACATCCGTTGATTCAAGAAAATAGCCAATCATAATTGTATCGAAATTATTCATCAAAATGGCTAAACCTCCTGAAATCATCAAGGGAAAGGAAAAGAACAACAATTCTTTTTTAAAGGACGATTTGATAGCTGTTATTTTTTTTATTGATTTACCTGTTGTTCTAAAAAGAAGATAGGAGGCTGTTACTGTTCCTATAACAAATGAGAGAACCCAGAAAATACTCACTGTAGCGGGATTTAGAAATCCAGTTAAAAATAATATTGACAGAATTGTTAATAATCCTCCCATTCTAAAGACTTCAACCAATACCTTTTCCTTTGCCTTATAGTATCCACGCAATGACGAAATTAACAACTCAAGTAAAACCGAAAATGGGATTGCAAAACTGAAAATCTTTATTATATATGCAAGTTCAGCTTCATGAAAGATGCCGTTTGCAATAAAATCAGAACCAAAATAAGTTAGTAAAGAAAAGACAATTGTGACTGGCAAGGAGAGGGTTAATCCAGATTTGACAATGTCTAACTTCTTTTCGATATTCTTAAATTGTGCTATATACCTTGTTAGTCCGTTAGGAAGCCCTAGCTGAAGTATGCGTGTGGATACAGCGACTACCATAAGGGCAAGGACTATTAATCCATATGATTCGGGTCCAAGTGATCTGGCTATTAAAACCTGGGTTAGGATTGCAATAACCTGAGTGATTATAATTCCTATGAAAATATAAAAACTCCCCCAGATTATCTGATTTATATGCCTTCTTAGTTCCTCCATTAATTTATCTTCAGTCATGGCAGTAACCTATCCAAGAAGTTCTCTTAAAACTCGCCCATCCATGTCTTTAGGCTTATTTAGACCATATAATTTGAGTATTGTGGGTGCTAAATCTAGTATAGATATTTTATCCATTTGCTTACCACTGAAATCTGGTCCATATGCAACAAAGAGACCATATTTTTTATTCTCAGCCTTCCATTTACACTTTTCCGGAATCTCGAAAATTCTATTTTTTCCTAAGCCGCCAGTAATATGTATGTTTTTTGCCTGGTCCATAATCAGACTTGGAGCTTCTGCAAGATATTTCCCGCTATAGATTTCCTCTCTTTCGTAGACATTTTCCAAAACCTTCTTTCCTTCTGGTGTTTCCAGTTTTCTGAGTTTTTCCTTGATTTCCTCTTTCTTGTCTTCGTTCAACAGATATATTGGTCCTTGTCCGCTTGCTATCGCATCAGTTTTTTTCCAGTTTATTATTCCTGTTTTGGCCTTTTTTTTCATTTCTTTACTTGGTATTTTTCTTAGCGTGGTTTTCGGGATAATTTTTTTCAGAACAGATATTAAACCCAAGAAATCTGCAAGTTTCGTTAAATTTTCTTTATTGAATCCAAGCCTGGAAATAGTTTTAGCAACCCAATAATTATAATTGTATTTCAAATATCCCTCTTTATTCAGCCACGTATTTATATTGAAGGCTGTATCTATTTTGTTCGAACCGTGATCACTCATAAAAATAAGGTTAACATTCTTGTCCTCCATTAATCTTCCAACATATTTGTCCACGATTTTCCAAGCTCTTTTAGTTTTATCATCATCCCACAAAAAATGCTGGAGGACGTTAATGTAAAACGTAGTTATCTGAACAAAATCAAATTTTCCCCTTTTTATTAAATCCAGTGCAACCCTGAATCTCAGCTCGATGAGTTCAAGGATTTCCTCAGCAGATTTTTCTCTGTCTGTTTGTATTCCATGTTCCGGGTGTACCCGGTAACCATATTTTTCTTTTAATTCTTTCTCAAGTTCCGCAGGGTAGGTTATTTCCTCTTCAGCGGAATCCAGCCCTCCGGAAATCATAACACCATTGACCTTTTTTGGCGGATAAGTAAGTGGCGTCCCTATGACACAAACCTTGTAACCGGCATCGCTGAGGTAGTCCCATATCTCTTTATGCATGTTCTTCCTTTCATGAGGATAGTAAACCTTCCTCCTTTCCAAATCGATATTCTCCCACCAGAATATTCCTAATTTCCCAGGATTCTTGCCTGTGGAGTAGCATTTCCAGTTTGGTGATGTAACCGGCGGTAAACATACTTCCATATCCGAAGAAACACCACCCTCGATACATTTCTTAATGTTGGGCAAGTCCCCGTTTTCCAGCCACGGTTCTATCAATTCGAAATGAGCTCCGTCCAAACCTATTACAATTAACTTTGTATGTTTCATTTCATGTCACCCACATATCTAGGAGCCTCTCTGCACCAGATTGTTTCATATCCATTCTCGGCTATAAATCTGCATATTTTCTCGAACGTTCTGAATTTGTCAGAAAGCCACATACATTGCGGGTGGAGAAGCAGCGTGGCTACTCCACCTGCTTTATTAATTTTCACTATCTGGGATTTTATGATATCAAAATATCTGTCAATACTATAAGCTTTATTGGTAAACACATCTACTTTCTTTAAATTCATTTGCTTTCTCATTCTCCTTTCAGGACCGTAGTACACGTGCTCATGATCAGGCATTACATTTATAGGTAGTGAAATTACATCCGAGCTATTCATTTTTTTTGGCCAGTAATCCGTAACGCTCAATTCATCCGAAACTATTTTTATCCCCTCCCTTTCCAAAATTTTTAAAGTGTTTTCATCGGATTCGTATGCATGTGTACGCCAGCTTACCGGTCTTGCTCCAGTTTTTTCTTCTATTATGAAGAGAGTTTTTCTAATGTCGCTCTTCTGATAAAAACAAGGTCCGTAAACAGAACCTGTTAATAATTTAAATATTTTATGAATCCAAATGGGTCTAAATGCACTCCAAGTATGCCCACCAATTTCCATATTACTAAAATTTAAAATTTTTTTGATGTCTTCCTTATCTTCTTTGAACGCTTTTCCCGTGATGAACAAAGTTACCTTTAAATTGTATTTTTTTGCAATTTCAAGATATTTTTTTGCTAACTTAGATTCTGAATCTTTGTACATTAACTGACCAGGGGTTCCTAAAAAATGGTGAACATCAGCAGTTAAGCATATCATACATTACCTCCTGCCCATATTTAAGGTTTCTCTGCCTTTTCAAAGACTGCTATATTCTTCCTTCTTAATGGCTCCTTTTTTTCTTCCAGTTTGGCCAAGAAAATGAACAGGGGCTTGATGGCTTTTCCGTATATCCAATGCTCCACGTATTCCTTGTTCTGGTTGAATAATTTATTTTGAACGGAATTGAGGGTGCGGATTATTTTTTTCGTGGGATTGTAAAAAAATCTCAGTCTGTCGTAATAGTTAATGTCATGTTTATGTTCAAATCCGTTTTTTTCAAACAAATTTAAGAATTCATCTCTGCCATATACCCTTAAATGCCCGTTTTTCATGTCTTTATCCGTGAATGGTGGCGACGGGACGCTTGCAATAACCACGCCTCCTGATTTAAGCACCCTGTTGATTTCTTTCACGGCCTTTTGATCATCCTGCAGATGCTCTAAAACTTCTAAAATGACAATACAATCAAACATATTATTTTTAAAATGCAGATTCTGGGCATCTGACAAAAAGGTCTTGGCGCTTAACAGCGCTTTGCATTTCTCAAGAGCTTTGGCAGACAGGTCAACACAAAAAATATTGGCATCAGGTCTTTCCTTTCTGAACAACAAAAGTTCTTCCCCATATCCGCTTCCTATGCTTAAAATGTTTTTGCTGTTGGGAGGTATATGTCTTGATATTTCCTTTCTTCTTAGGATATGCCCCACATCATGAATAGGTATCTTATTTATATTATCCCAATACTTACCATAATCCTTTAGTTTTATTGGCATATTCATTTCACACCCAAATTTTTATAGAAGCTGTGTATTTTTTCCCCAACAACTTTCTTTGAAAAGTTTTTTCTAACATAATCATATGAGTATCTACCAAGTCTATTTCGTAATTTTTCATCTTCATAAAGCACTCTAATTGCATCTCCAATTTCCTTTGTTGATCTTTCGTTAATTATCAGGCTTGTTTTATCTTTATCGGCAACATATGGAAGTCCGCCCACATCCGTGACAATGCTGGGTTTTCCACATGCCATTGCCTCCAAGAGAGCCATCCCGAATTGTTCTTCGTTATTGGGCATCGTTATGCTCGGCAGGATGAATACATCACTGAGATTATAAAGATTTTTGATTTCTGTATTTAGAATAAATTCAACATGATATATCTTGGAATTGCTCCTAACATGTTTATTATAATATTTCTCATCTAACTTATTTTCGCCGACCAGAATCAATCTAAGGTCAGATATTTCTTTGCTTATAGTCTTAAACGCTTTTATGAGATAATAGATTCCTTTTTCTTCCGTTAATCTGTGCACAAAAAGAATGTTAAATGTCCTATCAAGTTCTTCAGGCAAACCGACCTTATGGCTGTCTTTAGGAGCTTTATCAAAATATTTGAAATCAAGAGCATTCGGGATTACTGTTATTTTATCCGGATTAACACCTTCATGAATCAGAGCCCTTTTTCCAAGTATTGTTGTAGTTGTTATTGCGGAAGCAGAATTATTGACAAACTTCTTAATTCGCCATGTAATGAAATTTCGCTGCCTTAGAGGGTAAGGTATATTATCACCCGCTGAAAATACAAACTTTTTACCTTTGAGTTTTGACCAGAATGCGGCCTGAAAAGAGAAGAAATTAAAGTTTTCGCTTGTATGGATTATGTCAAATTCGCTGGTTATTTTTCTGATTCCCAACAAAATTGATTTTGGAAGTTTCATATACCCCAGTCCTTTCCATAATAAATATTTCTTATCGAATAAATCTATTTTACCATCAAGCCAATGAAGTTCTCTGACGGGCATATTCAATACAGAAGTATCAAACCTGGAAGGTTTGCTTCTGAAAGCAGTTACATCAATATATTCATAATTATTATGGAGCCATTCCCAAGGCAAAATCCCATTTGGCCTAAGGTAAGGACCTCTTATCAAAGCAATTTTAATGTTTACCACCTCTTATCATTAACTGAAACAAATATTCAATCTTTTTAATGTGCTCTTCTGGAGAAAACTTTCTTGCTTCCTTTAGGCAATTTTTAGACATTTTTCTTCGAAGTTCTTCATCTTGCAGTATAATTTTAATCTTTTCAGCCAAATCTTCAGAATTTCCAGGTTCCACCAAAAAGCCATTATAACCATCTCTCACAAGTTCTTTTTGGCCGCCAATGTTTGTTGTAATCACGGGCGTTCCCTGGCTCATCGCCTCCATTATTGTTAAGGGCGAATTCTCTGCAATTGTACTTGGCAAAACAAAAACATCTGTATCCCTGTATTTTTGCTTCAGTTTTTCATGTGGTGTATTATATCTGAAAGTAATGTGATTTGTTAGTCCTTTAGAATTTACGAACCTGATCAATGATTCCTTCTCTTCCCCTTCCCCGATAATCTCAAGTTTTACATTGTTAAAATTACTTCTGAGAATATCAAATGCTTGAATAACATTTTCGATTCCCTTTCTCTTGGTAAGGTTTCCCACAAACAAGATTTTTTTCTTTTTTCCTGACTTGAAGTTTTTAGAAACACTCCTTTCCCAGAAAATAGGATTTCTTATTATAATCATTGGTTCAAACCCTGCATTTTCTTTTAAGAATGAACCACTAAATTCAGAAGGTGCAATGAATGCATCAACATACTTTCTTATTAGAAGTCTATGAAGTGCGATCTTGCCGAGGTACATAATTGAATGCAGTTTCTTTTTTAGTCTAGGACGTGATAAGAAGCACCCCGAGGTTATGCACTTAGTGGAATATCCGTATTTACATACCTCCTTGTTTTTTAACATCAGATCGTTTCTAGGGCACAAAAGTCTCATATCCCCGATTTTCATTATCAAGGATGTGTTTCTTTTTTTGATTTCATAAAGTATCGAGGGCGAAACGTACCCGAATAAGTTGTGGCACTGAACTACATCCGGCTTGAAATCATCCAGTATATTTGAAATTTCTTTCTTTTTACGCAGATTATACCAGCTACTGAAATATGTTCTTAAACTGTCTTCTTCGTGATCATCTCCGGTGAATATTTTAACTTCATGACCTCTTTTTCTGAGCAGTTCTTTCAGATTGTAATTGTATATCTCTGCACCCCTGCTTTTATTTTCGAAGTCATTCACTAGTAGGATTTTCATACAATCAGCCCTCACCCAAAACTTTTTCATAAACCTTCAATGTTTCCTTTGCACACTTTTCCCAGCTGAACTTCTTGGCCCTTTTCAAACCATTCTTTCTCATCACCCTCTGAATCTTATCACTCTTTAAAACTCTTTCCATAGCCTCTGCTAAAGCATTGACATCATATGGATTGACCATAATACCTGCATCTCCAACGACCTCAGGAAGTGAAGAAGTATTGGAAGTTATAACAGGAGTTCCGCAGGTCATAGCTTCAAGAACGGGTCGTCCAAAACCCTCATAAAGAGAAGGGAAAATAAATAAGGTTGCCATTTTATAAAAACCGGTAAGTTCCGAATCGCTGACATGGCCAACAAAGGTAACCTTTTTTTCTAAATTTAATTTTTTAACAATTTTCAGACTCTCTTTTCTAAATTTCTTTCCTCCAGCAATGCCAACTTTAATTAAATGAATATTTTTAGCAGAATTGTTTATCTTCGCAAATGCTTTTAAAATTCTGATAAAGTTCTTCCTAGGAGTTTCCATCCCCACAAATAATATAAATTCTTTTTCGTTCGGAAGTCCATATTTATTACAAAGTTGTTCTTTGGGTATGTTAGAGTTTTTTATTTCTATGCCTTGGTATATACGATGTATTTTTTCTTCATTCACCCCAAAATTAATCAAGTCTTTTTTTGTATACTCGGATACTGCTATAATTGCATCGGCTTCTTTTAATCCACGATATTTTAGGCGGTTAAAGAGGTGGTCTGAAAACATTTGCGGTGCCTTGAAGGGGATTATATCATGACAGGTTATTATCTTTGGGGAGATATTAAGAAAGGATAATGTCTGTACTAGGATGTGGTTTATATCATAGCCCTCTCTTGACAAGACATTTTTATTTCTCATGCCAAAAAGTAGATAGTTATCAATTAGGGGTATCTTGTAGTCATTTTTAATGATACGTATGTTTCCGTTGCCTTTTTTAACTTTTCTAGATTCAAAATCAAAGTGAGTTTTATGTATAGACTCATTCCCCCTTAGATTCACAAGAGAATTATACAGACTTTGGCTATATTTTCCGAACCCGGTCTCACCGAAATGATAAGAAATTAGATTAATCTTCATTTTCAACACCTCGTCATTTTCTCAAATAAGTCTAATGTTTTTTTAGCTGCCTTTTTCCAGCTAAATCGTTTAATGTTTCTAAATCCTCTCTTTACGAGCGATTTTTTGTATTTTTTATCTAGGCTCACTTTTAGGATAGCATCGGCGATGCTTTCTGTACTGTTCGGGTTAACATAGCAAACACTATTCCCGCCCACTTCGGGGATTGAACTAACATTTGAAGCAATTACCGGAACGCCGCATGCTTGTGCTTCCAACACAGGAAGGCCGAACCCCTCATAAAGGGAGGGGTAAATGAATATATCTGCCAAATTGTACAAGTAGGGCATCTCATCTTCAGGGACAAATCCTATCCTCTTTAATCTTCTGTTGCTCTCCAGAATCTCAAGTTCTCTCTTATTCTTCCAGCCACATCCTCCAGTAATGACGAGGTCATGAGTTATCACGGCGGAAACATTCTGAAAAGCCTTCATTAACCGAATAAGGTTCTTCCTTGGGGATATACCGCCGGTAAAGAGGATGAACCTATTTTTAAGATTATATTTTTTCATGAACTCTTCGAGTTTTTTTCTGTCCATAATTATCCTGTATTTCGTGTCTGCCGCTTCATGAACAACCTTAATCTTGGTAGGCTCCACGCCGAGGATTCTTATGATATCATTCTTGGTATTTTTTGATACAGCAACTATCATATCAGCTCTCTTGCAGGAGCTTTTCAACATCTTTTTCATATATACTGTGTCTAGAAAGGGATATGCACCGTATTCGGGCATGAAATAGGCAAGATCATGTACAACCACTATTGTCTTTGATTTTAAAAAGAAGGGGACAACATTCTTAGGAAAAATAATCGCGTCGAGCTGGTATTTGTTGACATAATATGGACATAACAAAAAATCGCATATAACCTTGTTGTTCGGTTTCATGATTATTTCCTTCACATTGCCTTTTTGAGAGCAGTCGAAGTATCCCATTCCGTTGTTGTGAAATATATAAAGCTCATTACTCAGAGATACATTTTCAATGATAGCCCTTGTCACTGACTCTATATACTGCTTGACCCCGCCTGATTTTTCTGAAACTCCCCTCGCATATATGCCTATCTTCATTCTCTGGACACCTCGTCATATGATAGTTTTTCGAGCAATACACTGAGGTATACGGTCTCGAGGTCTTCCTTCCCCTTTCCCGAGAATTTATTGCACAGTCTAACGCTTTTCAGTTTTTTTCCCCTTCTCTTTTCTGCCACAATTCTAAGACCGTTCTCTTTGAAGAGTCTCACAAAATCCCCATACCTTAGACGGTTCGTGTATGATAAACCTTCCTTCGTCATGAACGCATTCCACACCCATTCTGGATATTTGTAGAAAAGGAATGGTTCATTGAAATTATAATGATCACGAAGGTCTATGTTGTGCAGCATGTATCCAGCTGGTTTCAAAATGCTTGACATCTTTTTGATCGTCTCCTCTATTGGTTTTATATGCTCAAGAACACTGTTTGTGAATATGAAATCCACCTCTTCTACATCGGTTCTTATGATATCCCCCTCTATGAACTCTATTCTTTTCCCATTCACTTGACTGTTTATGAAGAACAACGGACGATTATACTTTTTTGAGATGTATTCCCTCTCCAGCTTAGAATATTGTTTTTGTTTCTCTGTTTTATTAATCCTCGGGAATTTGTCAATCAGTATTACCTTCTTTGCTCCGCACATCAGGAAGTTGTACGCATTGATGTAGGAGTTTCCGGGACCTATTTCCAAAACAACTTTGTCCCTGATCGTTATCCCATGCTTCTTCAGCAGGCTTGCACTTTCTTCAAACATTCTGTCGAGCTCCCTGAAATCGCTTGAGTAGAGATTCCAGAAAAGTCTGTCATTTACCATTTTACCTATAGGTCCTGTTTTGCAGTATCCCATTCTGATCAGGAAATCAAAATTGTTCCAGAAAAATGATGCTATTCTATTATCCACCTGCATGAGCACCACCCTCCTGCAAACATACCGATTGGAATGCTTTCATGTATTTTTTCACTATCCTTTTCCAGTCATATTCAAGCTCGGTTTTTTCACGTGATTTTCTCTGTAGAGTTCGACGAAGCTTCGGGTGTTTAATCAGCATACCCAACTTGTTTGCAAAATCTTCGGTATCTTTTGGATCAACCTTTATTCCCGCGCCGTCTATAATTTCACCAGTGCCGCTGTATCTAGACGCTATTATTGCACAGCCTGAAGCCATTGCTTCCTGGAGTGCAACAGGACAGTTATCATGACTTGAGGGGAATATGTATATTTCAGATCTTTCCAAAAGCTCCTTGAACTTGCTCCCTGTTACCCAGCCCAGAAAATTAACATCCAGTTTACTCTCTTCCGCTATTTCAACAAGTCTTTTTTTATACGGACCCTCACCGGCTATGCTTGTTTTCCAACTGGTATCTGCCTTTTTAAGAGCATCCAGAAAATATTGCATGCCCTTTCTTCTGAATAACCGACTTGTTAGTAGGATCCTCTTTTCCTTTTTTCTTTTGTGGTTGAATTTGTCATAATCGATCCCATATGGGATAACGATTACTTTTGCATATGGATATCTAAGTTTTACCATCTTTGCCAGATAATTGGAGGGTGATATTATGAGTGACGCATTTGATACTATCTTTTTCCAAAGTGGTGAAACTATCTTGTGCATAATATTAAATCTGTCTGGATTATAACCAGGTACATCTGAACCGTGAATGGTTACCGCGTATGGTATTGAATAAATTTTATTCAGCAGGTAGGATATTATTCCTGTGGGTATGATAAAATGGGAATGAAGTATATCATATCTGTTCTTTTTTATGAGTCCTGAGGATATGGCAAGGGCAGACGGGAGAAAGCTTAACATTTCATGTGAATGACAAATCTCCTTGGATTTTCTGATACATGACACGCGGTAAACTGTGACATTCTCTGATTCCTTCTGGATCTTTGCTAGGTTCTTAAATCCCATCGTAACTATATCGACTTGATGTCCGAATTTCCCAAGTTTTTTTGCCAAGGATTTCGTTACAGGTGATGCTCCCCCACCCAGCGGAGGATACTCGTAGTTGAGCATTAAGATTCTCATTTTATTTCTGATTTCTGTTTGTTTTTCATTCACATCCATCGATATAGACCCATCATTCAAATCCGAAACTTCTCTCTTCACTCAATCACCTGGTCAGTTATGCACATCTTTCTTTTTGGTGTGCTGAAAATTGGAAAATCTTCTTTGTGCATCTACATCCTCTCCTTGTACCATCTAATAGATTTTTCGATTCCCTCAGAAATTGTCGTCTGTGGCTCGTATCCTAATTCCCACTTTGCTTTTGAAATGTTAGCAATAAATTTTTCAACTTCGCCTGTTCTGCTTTCTTTGATTACTATTTTGCTTTTACTTTTCATGTGTTTTTGAATTAATTGTGCTACCTCTATAATTGAAACACCTTTACCAGAAGCGATGTTAAACACATCATTTTTCACCTTATTAAAATTTTCTATGCATTTCAGAATTCCAGAAACTGTATCATCAATATAGGTAAAATCCAATAACTTTTCCTTACCGTAAACAATCAGATCTTTACCTCTTCTAGCTAATTTGATGAATAAGGGAACAACTCTGTCGCTGTCATCGTACATTCCGTAAACATTTGAGAATCTGGTAATGATAAAATTTATACCATAACATTGATGATAAGCATGAACTAGGGCTTCACCACCAACCTTGGATGCTGTGTAAGGACTTTCACAGTTTCTAACATAGGCTTCGCTTTCTGAATGAATTGGTTGTTTTGAATTGCCATAAACTTCTCTACTTGAAGCGAAAATAAACTTTTTTATGTTATTTTTTCTGCAAAATTCTAATGTGTTAAATAAGATTTCAAAATTATCCTTTGCCAAATTTGGATTCACTACCAGATCATAAACTCTGGCATTTGCAGCTAAATGGATTACAAGGTCAACATCTTTTGGCAGTTTCTTTAGGACCCGCTTGTCACGTAAATCCCCAATTATGGTCAGTTCATTAATTTCATCATTCCATTTATTCGTTCTTAAATCTAAGCCGACAACTTCATAATTCAATTCTAGTAATTTTTCACATAATCGGGTACCAATTGTACCGCTACTTCCTGTGATCAAAAATTTACCTGTTTTCTTCACCTCACCACCTATCGGAGGGAATTCGTAATTAAGCATCAGTATCCTCATTTCATGCACCTTCCTATTGCCATAATACTTGGCTGCAGAAAATTCGGCAAGTATTCAAACCTCATTCTACTTAAAATCTTACCCATAAAACCAAGTTGTTCAATTTGATTTGTCGGTATTTTTTTTGCTTTAACCAATCTTGTTTCAAATCCATGTTTTTTCATTTTGGACAATAATGTTCTAGGAAGCATAACACTCGGATGATAATCAAGTCTCTTACCAAGAAGAAGAGTAAAACGCCTTTTGCATAGAATTAAAAACCAGTCATGAACAAATCTATTAGGTGTTTTTATTGCAATAATACCACCTGTTTTAATAACCCTCCTACATTCCTCAAGAAACTTGTCTGTATTTTTTAGATGTTCGATTACCTCCACTGAAATTACAGCATCAACAGAATCGGATTCTAATTCCATATTTTGGACATCACAAATAATTGTTTTTTGAAATCTTTTCATTTTATTCCCAAATTTGATACTTTTTTCATTCATATCCATAGATATGACATTAAACCCTTTCCGAGAAAGAGCCGCTGATAAATAACCAGTACCACAACCTGCATCCAATACGACAGAACCTTTATCAAGCTCTTTGATAAATTCCTCTAGAAAATAATCGGGAGTTGTTAGTACAGATCTGTCATTTAAATCCAAGACCTTTTTGTTTTTTGTGTTTAAGTTACATTCAGATATAATAATCTATCACCTTTTTTATATTATCGAATTGTTTGTGCCTGACTGCGAGTATGATATAATCATAGTCTCCATTTTTGACGTGGTTTTTGCCGATATACCCTACGAATCCTGCTCCGCCCGTGACCATAATTTTTTCACTGATTTTCACCTCACCACCTCCTCAATCGTGTAGGTCTTTCTTCCCATTCCGCTGTAGTAGTTCTTGAGGGCAATGTCGGCGAGCAGTCCCGAGACAAAGAAATTGACCCCAATGATTACGGTGAGGAAGGAGCCCACAGGGAGGAAATCTCTTGTTAGGTCCATGCCAAAGAAGAGCTTCTGGTAGAATGAATATAGTAGCCCGATAAATCCAAGGGAAAAGAGCACCAGACCCAGGCCTCCGAAGATGTGGAGGGGGCGATTTGAATACTTCTGCCAGAACCACACGTTTATCATGTCTATGAAACCCTTTCCGAGTCTCTGCCAGTTGTATTTGGTTTTTCCGTTCCTCCTTTCCCTGTGGTTGACTTCTACTTCTTCTATCCTATGACCCTTCCATCTGAGGAGAGGGGGGATGTACCGATGCATCTCACCATAGAGCTCCAAGTCCTTCAGGCAATCCCTTTTGAATGCCTTCAGGGCGCAGCCGTAATCATGGGTTTTCGCATCTATGAATTTTCTTCTCATTTTGGACGCTATTTTCGAGAATATACGTTTTTCTAGTGGGTCTTTCCTTTTCTGACGCCATCCCGAGACGCAGTCAAATCCCTCGTTGAGTTTCTCCAGAAGTTTTGGTATGTCTTTCGGGTCATTCTGGAAGTCGGCGTCCATCGTTACGATTACATCCCCCCTCGCATAGTCAAAACCTGCCTGCAAGGCAACACTCTGGCCGAAATTCTTCTTGAACTTGAGGATTTTTACCTTGTTGTCATTCTCCCTTATTTTTTTCATCTCTTCGAAGCTCTTGTCAGCGGAGCCGTCATCCACAAATATTATTTCATGATCGTCTGTTATTCCCTTCATCACATCCTTGATTTCCCTGTGGAGAGGAATGAGATTGCCTTCCTCATCGTGAACAGGGAGAACTATGGACAAGTCCATTTTCACAAACCCCCCTTTCTCAGCCAGTTGATTGTTTCATCAAGTCCCTTCTCCAAGGGATACATGGATTTGTAGGCCAGTGAACGTTTCGCTCTTTCCGTGTTTGCGAAACTCTTTTTTACATCCCCTGGCCTGGGAAGGGTGTATTTTAATACCGAAGTTTTCCTGTTTCCGTTAATTTTTTCTGCAAGGAGATTCGCAAGCTCTGTTATCCTCGTTCCCTCCCCGGTTCCTATATTGAAGACCTTGCCCCAGGCATGCGATTTGGAGGCAAGGATGTTTCCGAGAACTATGTCCTTCACGTAAACAAAATCCCTCATCTGTTTGCCTGTACCGTGAATTTCAAGCGGTTTCCCCCTGAGGAGGCGGGAGATGAATTCATATATCACACCTTTCCTGTTCCTGGGGCCGTAAACGTTAAAAAATCGGAGTGCAATCGTTTTCAGGCCATATGTTTCATGGAAAACCCTGCAGTACTTTTCACAGGCAAGTTTCGAAACTCCATAAGGGGATTTGGGATTCGTTGGGTGGTTTTCGTCTATCGGGGTGTATTCAGGATCACCGTAGACCGCCCCGGATGAGGAGAAAACAATTTGAATGTTATTCTTGTCGGATTCGAGGGCAGCGTTCAGTATGTTCAGCGTCCCCACGATGTTGTTGTGCACGTCGAAATGCGGATCTTTTATAGAATCAGGAACCCTTGTCTGGGCAGCCAGGTGGAACACGCAGTCCACGTTTTTGGTCAGGGTCTTGACAAGCTCGTAGTCCCTTATGTCGCCGTTAACTATACCCACGTTTTTGTCCCATTTGGGCCTGTTTTTTCTGGAACCAATATCGAGAATTATGACCTCGTTTTTTTTCGAGAGTTCGTCAACTAGGTGGGAACCTATAAACCCGCAGCCACCTGTAACAAGGTACCTTTTCATCCTTTTAGGGAGTGAATTTTTTCATTAAAAAGGTGTCATTTATTATGTAAATTCGTTGTGCTGATTGGATTAACAAGGTAAAGAAGTTTACGGATTGGTCATGTTTACGTTATGATTCCGCCTGCACAGACATCGTTTTTTCTTTCCAGAACAAACCTCCCGAGATTTCGGATTTGGTTGAAATTCTCTATCACAAGAGGTTTCTCCGTCTTTATTGTGATGTCTCCAACTTCCCTCTCCTCAAGGGTTTTGGAGTCCCTTCTGAGGATTTTTAATGTGGAGGAGTCTGTGACCTTCTCTATCTTTTCTATCATGCAGGCGGATTCCTGAGTGGCGCATTTGAAGGTTACACGCTCGTTCTTTTTTAAGGGTTTGTTGTCCATCCAGAACACATGACCTTTTATAGTGCATGTTGTTTCCGGGGCATTTGCCGGGTCGACTATCATGTCCCCCCTGTCCAGGAAGAGGTCGTCTTCGAGCGTTATCCCTATGCTTTCCCCTGCCTCCGCCTTGCTCTTTTCTTTTTTGTATGACTCGATTGATTTGATTCTGGTTTTCTCGCCTGAGGGAAGGGCGAGGATGCTGTCCCCAGCTCTCAGGGTG
>Ga0190360_1000372_pt1 | contig 25513 bp, 22 predicted proteins | sample 48721834_MG_FD_161271 | JGI IMG/M metagenome (GOLD analysis project Ga0190360, IMG submission 161271) | Hydrothermal vent microbial mat bacterial communities from Southern Trench, Guaymas Basin, Mexico - 4872-18-3-4_MG | ecosystem: Environmental > Aquatic > Marine > Hydrothermal vents >...
TATCGAATCTTTAAAGGCCCGGGAGAAGATGAAAGGGGGTTTTCATGAAAAAAGTCTTTTGTTGGGGACTGGTTATAGGGCTGGTTTTTCTAGTCGGTTGTCAGAAAAAAGGCGAAGAAAGTCCGGAGATGAAACTGGCTGCCGCCTTGGCGCCCTTGCCTGAGTCTATTCAGAAAGACCTGCATTCGTTCGGAACTTCCCTGAATAAAGGTGAGTCACTCCAGGCTCTGGCTTCTTTGCGGGCCGCCTTAAGACATTTCTGGGAAGTGACACCCTTTAGTTTAACCCAAGTCAAGTTCGTCAATTCGGATAATAATAGTTACGGTATCTATGAACCAAGAGACAATCAGGCTTTTAAAGATGGTGAAGTGATATATCTCTATCTTGAACCCATCGGTTTTGGAGTAGAGAAGAAACCCAACGGGAAGTTTGAATTTGGTTTTCAAGCTGATTTTTCCGTAGAGACCGAAGAGGGAAAAGTTCTCGGCGGGCAAAAGAAATTTGCCACCCTTTCTTTTTCTTCCTGGAATTATAATACAGAAATCGCCTTAACCTTTACTTATACTTTCAGTGGTTTGGAGAAAGGCCGCTATAAATTAGCCACCACGGTCAGGGATCAGGTGTCAGGTGAGGACGCAGTTTGCGAGAAATGGTTTGAGATTATTTAAATTTTTTTAGAAGCAAAGATCTGCTTGGCTGGCCAGAGATTGAGGTTGGCCGGCAAAAGGAATTGATTAAGCCAGTCTTTTCGGGGAGAAATTTTTTGGAAGAAAGTAAACCCTTGGTTTCCTCCAAAGAGAGGAGGAGCTTCCTGGGGAAAATTATCATTTTTGAGAATTACTAAATGAGGAGGATAAGGAGGGCGATTAAGAGGATAACTTTTCTTAAGATAAGGTGGGAATGAAAGAAAAGCCCAGGTTAAGTGAGTGAAATTTTAGAGGAAATATCTGGTTAATTTGATGAATTGACCATTGAAGGAAAAAATAAGCCTTAAGCCTCATTGAGTTTTGAAGTGTAAAAGACCTCTCTTATCTAGACTTCGACCAGAAATATTTCGTCAAAATCCTTTCTTTTAAGGTCATTCTGGAAGTGTTTTGGTTGTGATATAATTTGTGGCCCTAATGTTTGATAATTTTCGCCAAGAGAAGAAAACCCTGCCGTTGCTGTTTATCCAAATTGGGCTCTTTTTGGTGATTTTGACTATGTCAGCTTTCTTAGTGGGAGTGGGAATTTATGGGGTGACCTATTTTTGGAATCAGCTTTCCACCAAACAAAAAAAGGAACAGGCAGAACTGCAACGTCGTCAACAGCTTCTTCGAGAAATGATTGAGCTTAAAATTACCCGAGCCGGCTATCTGGTGAAGCAGAGTGGTGGCGAAACTCTTTATGTTCCTACGCTTGATTTAGATATTACCAATGTAGGTGATACCCCTATCCATGAACTTCTCGTCTCTGTTTCTTTTAAATTAAATCAGAGGGTATTTTGTCATTGCCAAATTCCTATTCTCTCCCTTTTACCCCAGCAGAATGTCTCGGTTGTAGCTAATTGTGTGGAGTGGGTAGGTTTTGGTTCCCTTTATAAAGGATTGCCTTTGATTCAAACTTCTCAACAAGTGACGTATGGCATCTGGCTTACTTACCAGGAGATTCAGGTTAAGTATTTAGAGGAACCTTTAATTTTTCAGATATTACGCCCCCAATTAAATATAAAGTAGGGGTTCATAGTCCTCATGGCTACCTTATGGAGAGAAAGAATGACGCTGGGGGGCAACTCTATACCTTATACCTTTCTCAGATCGGACGAGCAAATTCAGCCAATTGGAAGGTCAGCTCTTCGCTTGTTGCTTGTGGACCCAGCCGAGATTTATTGGAGCGAAAGTTAATAATTATCAAAAGTGACAAAAACTTAATCCTAAAAGGGAGGTGATCTCCAAAGAGAGGCGACGGAAGCAGTAAGCTAGGGTGAGTTAAGTAAAAGGTTTTTTCTTGGAGGTGAGTCATGAAATATTCTAGCGAAAAGAGGGAAGTCAATCTCCAGAAAAACAAAGGCATAAACAGCTGGTGGGTAGTATCAATCTTGCTTTTTATGATTTTCAATTTGGCTTGCCGCAGTTCGCAGGAGAAAATCTCGTCCCCAGCCAGAGTGAAAGTCGGAGCGGAGGTTTTTCTGGCTGAATATCTCCATTTGGTTAAGGGAAGAAACGTCGGACTGGTGACCAATCCTTCGGCCGTTGATAGTCAACTCCGACCAATAATTGACCTTTTTTTCCATCAGCCCGAAATAAAACTAGTGGCCCTTTATGGACCCGAACACGGCGTCAGAGGTAACGCCCAGGCCGGAGAGTATGTGCCATTTTATATTGATCATAAATATAACCTGCCAGTGATCAGTCTCTATGGTCAATCTCGCCGACCATCGCCCGAAATGCTGTCGGACATCGATGCCTTCATGCGCTCTTTTGATACCGTTAAAGAGGGAAAAACTCTGGACAAAGACCATATTCAAGGTCTAGATGTGTTGATTTTTGATATTCAGGATGTTGGCACCCGAGTCTATACTTATATTGCCACTATGGCTTATTGCTTGGAGGCCTGTGCTGAAGCCGGAGTGGAATTTATTGTGCTGGACCGCCCCAATCCGATTACCGGTGTATTGATGGAAGGACCTCTTCTGGAGTATCCTCAATATAGTTCTTTTGTCGGCCTTTATCCCATTCCCCTCCGTCACGGTTTGACCGTGGGAGAGCTGGCTCTTTATTTTAATGACCGATTTTTAGCCAAAAAAGCCCGTCTCCGGGTTATTCCCACGAAAGGCTGGCGGCGCTCAATGTGGTTTGATGACACCGGATTGCCTTGGGTTATGCCTTCCCCGAATATGCCCACTTTACAAACAGCCATTGTTTATCCAGGTCAAGTATTTCTCGAAGGAACCAACGTTTCAGAAGGCCGAGGGACAACCCGACCTTTTGAATTTTTCGGTGCCCCCTGGATAGATGGATATGAATTGGCTTCCCGGTTGAATAAATTGAATCTTCCGGGCGTTAAGTTCAGGGAAGCTTGGTTTACACCTACCTTTTCTAAATATAAGGGCGAGCTTTGTGGGGGCTGTCAGATTCATGTAACCTCAAGAGAGGAGTATCGTCCTCTGGCCACTACTTTATGGATAATTAAAACCATCAAAGAGATGTATCCCCAGAAATTTTCTTTTTATCCTGAATATTTTGATAAAATCATGGGCACTAGTAAAGTCCGCTTAGCGTTGGAGATGGATCAACCTTCTTTAGAAGAGATTATTCTTTCTTTTGAACAGGAAGTTAAACAGTTTGCTGAAGAACGGCGGCCTTATTTGCTCTATAAGGATTAGGATCGGCCAAAATTGGCCTGGCTATCTCATTTTGCGGATACGAACTTCAATTTCTGGAGTATCTTTTAATAATTCAACCAGTCTCTGGGGGTCAGTCTGGCCGTAGTGATAAGGATAGAGAATTTTAGGACGAAAAGCTTTGGCTGCATCGGCGACCATTTCCGGAGTCATAGTGTAAGGAAGGTTCATAGGTAAAAAGGCCACATCAATATTTTTGAGGGCCTTCATTTCCGGAGTGTTCTCAGTGTCTCCGGCTATGTAAATTCTTTTGTCCGCTAAATTCAGAATGTAGCCATTGCCCACACCTTTAGGATGAAAAGGGACTCCAGGACTCCGCATGTGCTTAATATTATAAGCAGGTATGGCCTCAATTAAGATGCCTTTAATTTTTATATTTTCTCCATTATGGAGTATTTTTCCTCCAGGTACTTTCTCGGCACATTTCTCTGTATAAATGATCACGGTAGAGTCGGTTTTTATTTTTTCTATAGCTTCAGGATCGAGGTGATCGAAGTGTTCATGGGTAATCAAGATGAGGTCGGCTGGGGGAAGTTGACTGTAATCCGCGTATTTGGAAACAGGGTCAATGTGAATAACCATATTTTTAAAGGTCAAATAGAGAGTGGCGTGTCCTAGAAAAGTTATTTTGAGAGGCCCTTCGGCAGTAGGAATTATATCTTCTTCAAATTTAGGGGAGGTTAAAGCCAGACTGAAAATAAAAGTGCTTAAGACCAAAATAATAATTCCACTTGACTTCATCTTACCCTCCTTACATATTTCTTAGTTTAATTTTAACATAGAAGAAGTTCTCAGAGAAACGTATTTTTAAACGGGGGAGAAGCGAGGGCCAATAAGAATTGTCTTCCAGAATGATGGGGGTGAGAAATAGTTGCGGTTTAGTTCCAACTGATTTAATGGGCGGAATTTTAATTTAAAGTGCAACCTCGTTCTTTTCTCATGAAGACGATGTTGAGAAGAAGAGATTGGCGGAAATTTAATTTAAGGAACAACCCCAATCTTTTACTTGTCTTTTAACCCGATCTCTGATCTCAACTCAATTTTTACCTGAACCTGACTTAAGAATATCTTCCCCAGTAATTACCCTTGCAGGATTTGGTGAGCTTGGAGCAGTTTCTCCTTAACTGCCAGTTGATAAGGACAAGCTTGGTTACAATAGCCCGGACATTCTGAACAAAAAACTGGTTTTCTTTCTTCTTCTAGTTCTCCATAATAACGGAGGGCTTCTCCTTCCATCCGATAATCCTGATAGTACATGGCTATTCTTAGAATATCATTAATCGCTACTCCATGAGGACAAGCAGAGAGGCAAGCTGAGCAGCTAATCCGGCAGTATTCTTTGGTAACAGCTTGTTGGTAGGCAGCGATTATTTTGAGATCTTCTGGACGAAGGGGTTGACCAGAAACAGCTACATATTCTTCCACATGGGAGTAGCTACTCATGGTAACCAGACAACAATCAATGTCAGGATTTCTGAGAACCCAGCGGATGGCTGCTTGGGGATAGCTTTGCCGGGCATTGACTAATGGCTTTAAATTTCCCTGTTTTCCCCCAGCAAAGACTTTCATAGCAATGACCCCAATGCCTTTCTGCCGGACTTGATGGATAAGACTTTCAATCTGGGGACCTTCTAGGTGGTTATAAATTACCAAAACAATTTGAGGAAAGTCGTGAGTCAGGGCCTGTTTTAAAGTGAGTTGGGGATTGTGAGTCGAAATGCCTGTGAAACGGATCTTGCCTTGTTCTTTTAATCGGGAGTAAGCGGCCTGAATTTCTTCGTTTTCTAAAAGCGAGAGGTCACTAATATTATGAATCATAGCAATATCTATATAATCCGTGCGGAGTCTTTTTAAACTAGCCTCAACTCGCTGGATAATCCGCTCTCGACGAAATTGCTTGGCCAATCGGGGAGGAAATCCATGTTTGGTGGTAATAATAACTCGGTCCCGCACGTCATGGAGAGCCTCACCAATAAATTTTTCACTTTGAGTCCGCAAATAACTTTCAGCTGTGTCAAAATAATTAACTCCTAGGTCATAAGCGTAGCGGATGACATTGGCATCGAAGAGAGAAATAGCTCCAAAACTTATATCGGAAACTTTCAGACCAGTGTGACCAAGGGGATTATATTTTTTGATTTTAATTGGTTCATTGGAAAGTTTATTTTCTGGAGAAGAGGCTAGGGTGGCTCGACCCCACTTCCAACTGAAAATTCCCAAAGATAAAGCTTCTAAAAAGTGACGGCGACTAAAAGGGGCCATTTTTTTCCTCCTTACTAATTACTGGTCGTTCTTAACTACTAGCTCCAAAGGTAAAAGAGGCTTTAGAACTTTGGCTAGATGCCCGTATTCCGTTGAAAGAATGTAAATAATCAAATGTTTGTCTTGAAGGTCGGGCATCATAAAGATAGCCCCGGGCCCTAATTCTTCCCGAGGAGGACGAGCTACGTAAAATTTAACTGCTAATTGCGTGCCAGCTACTTTGAGAATAACCTGTTGGCCGGGTTGAAGGTTAACTTGGCTGAGAGACTTGAGAATGATATTGGTCTCAAGGGTTAAGCGGTTATTTCGGGCAATATTATAACTGACAATATTGCCTTTAATTAATCCTGGGCTAACTTTCACTTGGCCAATATTCAATTCCAGAGAGTCAAAAAAGTCAGGGGGGAGGTCTAGGTTGAAGTTAACTTCAGAGATTTCAAATAATTGGCCTCTGGTGCCCACTTGAGAAACAAACCAGGATGAAGGCAGATGGACTGCTTCAAATGGTTTATATTCACCAAAGTCGTGATTTACTTCGTAATGACCTTTTTCGGCATCGTAGCCTCTTAGAACCAGCCTTTTTAAACGGAAACTTTGAGGATCCAAATAAAATCTGACTTCCAGAGGCCCCTGACGAATAAGCAGCACATGGTGTTGTTTCAAACCGAATTTCTTAAGCCCTTGATATTGAAGTTCTTTTTGAAAATTCTTCAGAGTGAAAAAACCGCTTCTTAATCGAGCCATTACCTGATAGCTGGCTTTCAATAGTTCTGAAAATTGAGAGATGTTGTTATAGGAATTGCGAATAACTTTTTCTTTATTAACCAGGATAATTTCACTGATGGCCGGGGGTTGACCCAGAGTAATTTTCATTTGGCCGTTATTGGAGAGATAAAATTTCTGATTCCTGGCCGTAAAAGCATAATTTTTTATTCTGGCTAGCTGAGCGGGGTCACCGGCAGTCAGAATATTCTTGGTGATTATCTCCTTTAAAGAGAGAGAAGGGAGGGCAGGAGAGATTAAGGCCGTGGCCACTAGAAAAAGAAGGAGAGTAATCGCCCTTAAACATCTCCTCCTCATTATCACCTCCTTAATGAAGTAATTTTATTTTAAAAGCTAAAGATGAAGATAGCAATGGCTGTTTTTTTTGAGCGGAAAATCTTAAAGTGGAATTGGCTTATGTTTTTCTTTTAGCTGAAAATTTGTGTTTAATAAATAATAAATTTCTTTGATTAATAATAAATACAAAACAAATTGGAAAAAGTATAAAAAGAATCTTGGAAAAAGTATAAAAAAAATCCCTCACAAATAGGCTAAAGAGCAAAAAGGAAACTTAAGGAAGAAGCTCTCCCAGCCATGGCGGAAAAAGACATTGTGGCTTTCCCTAAAAGAGAATAGCCTAAAGAAGAACTGTGCTTTTTGGTCCAGGAAAGGATGCTCGAGCCAGGAGCGAGGTCGTTAGAGAGGAAACCGGCCAGATAATTAAAAAGTGAAAAACATAGGGGAAAATTGACTAATGAAATTATTTTTTTTACCTTGGAGGGTAATTTAATCTTTTAGTGAAAATTTGGCCTTTCAGTAGCCAAGAAAATTTGGAGGCCAATTTAGTCAATAGCTTCCAGGACTGGCTAAGAGAAGGAGATGGATATGAAAAGAGGACTTATAGGGAAAAGAAAAAGGATGTGTCGATATTTTCTCAGGGGAGGATTGTCTCTTATTTTGCTGGCCGGACTAAGTCCTTTATTAGTTGCCAGTGGTCAGTTTAAAGGTTATGTTATTGGAGAATATTACCTCGTGGGCCAGCATCATGATGAAGATTTCCAGGGGAGGCATGGTTTTTGGTTTCGCCGAATTTATTTCACTTATGATCGTTCCCTGGCCAAAGAAGTAAAAATGAGGCTTAGGCTAGAGATGAATAGTCCCGGCGATTTTACCTCTTCTCTTCCTCTTACTCCAGTAGTTAAAGATGCTTATCTTTCTTTCAAAGTCTTTCGACAGTTAATTACGGTCGGACTTCAGCCAACACCCACCTTTGACCAGATTGAAAAAATCTGGGGATATCGAGCTCTGGAGAAAACACCGGTCGATCTTTATCGACTAAGGTCTGCCAGGGATTTTGGCCTAGCGATTAAGGGGAGCTTGTCCCAACGTTATCAAGTTGAATATACTCTGATGTATGCCAATGGCTCAGCCATCCGGGGAGAAATTAATCGAGGCAAAATGTTTTATGCTCGTCTTAACACTCAGCCCTGGCCCGGTTTTTATGTTGAACTTTATGGCGATTATGAAACCCAGGCAGATCAACGAAGAGCTTGGTTCGGCCAGGGCTTTGCGGCTTTTCAGGGAAAATGGGGCAGAATTGGTCTACAAATAGCTCACAAACATTTCTCTCTAAACGGGCAGGCCTTTAATTATCAAATTTTTTCTCTTTTCTTGGTCTTTCCCTTAAAAAATCGGGTAGAGTTGGTCAGCCGTTTGGATGTCACAGCTGGCAATGGCTTTGAAGAATGGTTTAGTGGGGAAAGAGTGCCTTATATTCCTCTTGCGACTAATAGCCCACCTCGATTAGTTCTGGGGGCTTTAAGTTGGCAGGTCGCCAACGATATCTGGATAATTCCCAATATTAAATATGTGTTTTATCACTCGCCGCATCTCCTTGAGAACCCGGGGAATGATTTTTATTTAAATTTAACCTGGTGGTATAAATTCTAGCTCAGCCGAGCGAAAATCAGCCAGAGCCTTGGTGGAAAACACAGGCAAAGGAGGTCTCAGAAAATGAAAAAGAAACAAATGAGTTGGACAATAAAAATAACTATCGGTTTTCTCTCAGCTTCAGCTGTTACCTATTTAATTCATTATTTAATCTTTCATGATGTCCATCACATCTTTATCTATATGCTGGGGGATTTTGGTTTTCTATTTTTGGATGTCTTACTGGTAGTTCTCTTAGTTGAAAGATTGCTTTCCCAACGAGAGAAGAGAATGATGATTAAAAAACTAAATATGGTCATTGGCGCTTTCTTCAGTGAAGTAGGCCTAACTTTGTTGGAACTGTTTGCCGATTTTGTTGAAGATGCTCCTCAGCTTGAGGCACGCTTGAATATCACGGCTGATTGGACGCAGAAAGATTTCCGGCAGGCCATTAAACAAGTTAAAGAATTTCCCTTTCGAATTAATTTCGAGAGAAAAGACCTCATTCCTCTGCGTGATTTTCTGGTTTCTAAAAGAGAATTTTTACTCCGTCTGTTAGAGAATCCCAACCTATTGGAACATGAAGGTTTTACTGATTTACTTTGGGCCGTTTTTCATTTGAGTGAAGAATTGGAATTCAGAGGAAGTAAGTTGGCTCAGATCCCTGATAGCGATTATCAACATCTTTGTGGTGATTTGAAAAGAGTTTATTCCCATTTGCTCCAACAGTGGTTGCTTTATGTTTCTCATCTTCAGGAAAGTTATCCCTTTTTGTTTTCTTTAGCCCAACGGGTCAATCCTCTAAATCCTCATGCGTCAGTGATTATCTTTGCTTGAGGAGAATGGTCATTGCCGGGCCTATTTTCTTGTTAAGTAAGAAAATAAAGAGGTTTTTTCTTCACGAGAGAGATGCTATAATAGTGCCCTTTAATTTTTGGTTCCTGTATGTCTATTAAAGGAGAGGTGAATGCGAGAGATCGAAATTAAAGGCAAAAAAATCAAGTTAAATGAAGAAGGTTTTCTGGTTAATCCCGAAGAATGGGATGAAGAGGTGGCGCGAGAATTAGCTCAGCTGGAAGAAGGGATTACCGAATTGACCGAAGATCATTGGGCAGTAATAAATTATATTCGCAATTATTATCTTGAAAAAAATTTGGCGCCCATGGTTCGAAAAATTTGTCAGACCACCGGTTTTCCATTGAAATATATCTTTGAACTTTTTCCTTCGGGTCCCGCCAAAGGGGCCTGTAAAGTGGCCGGTTTACCTAAACCGGATGGATGCGTTTAATTTACTTAAAGTGGCTTAAAGTTGCCTGAGGCTTAAGAAAAATTGGTTTGCAGGAAAAGATGAATGGTTTTCTGGGTTAAATTAGGAGTAGTTATTTCTTTTCTTTACGCCGCAGCTTTCTTAGGATATCTTCTCTGGCGAAATTTTTCTTTTGGACATCGTCTTTATTATGCCCATTCCCGAGGAGATGAAAAAAAGGGCATTTTTTATGCTTTGGGACCGGGATTACTGCCTTGGACTAAAGAAAGCGCTTCTCGCCATTTGGGAGTGTATTTGACCGGGATAGCCTACCATACGGGCATAGGAGCTGGTTTTGCTTTTTTGGGCATCTCTCTTTTAGGGTTTGACCTCGGTCATCTTGGCCGCCTCCTTTTCCAAGTGTTTTTAGGCGGGGGGTTGATAAGCGGTTTAGGACTCTTGTTGCGGAGAATAATCCAGAAGTCCTTACGTTTTATTAGTTGTGGGGATGATTATGGGGCTAATCTGGTGGTTGATCTGTTTTTGGCGCTGGCTTTAGGCCATCTTTTTGGCTGGATTTCAGAAATATTATTTTTCGTAAGTTCAATTGTTCTTTTGATTTATTTACCTTGGGGTAAAATACGGCATTGTCTCTTCTTTTTTGCGAGCCGAGTGTTTTTTGGCCGATTCTTTGGTCGGCGGGGAGTTCTTCCCCGTCAGTCACCCCAGCCTGTTTTTTCGGGTGAGAGAAGATGAATCAACTAGGAATAAAATCAGAGGAGTCCTCTGCCTTTGAGTTCGATCAGGAGAAAATTAATCAAGCCTTAGATTTTTTCCGGAGTAAGTTGGATAGTGAATTAGTCACAGCTTTTTCTACTTGTGTTCACTGTGGTCTTTGTGCTGAGACCTGTCATTATTATCTAGTCGGCCGGGAACCCCGCTCGACGCCAGCTTATAAATTATCTTTAGTTAAAAAGCTTTTTCAGCGGGCCACTTCTTCTCGAGAAAACGGACAAGAGGTTTTGAGTAGGGCCGAGATTGAGGAGTTGGTCGATGTTATTTTTGGCCGGTGTTCTCTATGTGGACGCTGTTTTTTGAATTGTACGATGGGCATCAATATTACCCGGGCTATTCGAGTGGCGAGAGGTATGTTGGCTTATTTAGGATTAGTGCCTGATGGTCTGGCCTCGACTGTTCAGACAGCTGTGGCCAAAGGGAACAATATGGGAATTGCCAAAGAAGACTGGCTAGAGACAGTAGAATGGCTGGAGGAGGAACTCCGGGCAGAACTCAATGATCCTGAGGTCAGGTTGCCAGTGGATGAGAAAGGGGCGCGAGTGCTCTATACGATTAATCCTCGTGAAGCAATGTTTTTTCCCATGTCGATCACCGCGGCGGGTAAGATTTTTTACGCCGCTGGCGAAAAATGGACTTTTTCCAGTGAAAATTTTGATGTGACCAATTACGGTCTTTATTCAGGTGAAGATGACATTGCTGGGGAGTTATCCGCGCGCTTAATCCGAGCCAAAGAGCAGCTGGGGTGTGAGGAAATAATCTTAGCTGAATGTGGTCATGGTTATAATTCTAATCGTTGGGAAGTCTTTGACTGGCTCCGCCAGCAACAGAGTCATCCCGTCAGAAGTATTTTAGAATTAATAGTGGAATACATTCAAAAGGGGAAAATTAAACTTGACCCCAGTCGTAATTCTGAACCAGTGACTCTTCACGACCCCTGTAATTTGGTTCGTCTGGGTGGATTAATCGAAGAGCAACGTTACATTCTTCAGAGAGCCGTGGCTGATTTTAGAGAAATGTCGCCCAATCGAGAAAAGAATTTTTGTTGCGGGGGTGGGGGAGGCCAGTTGGCTATGACTCGTTTTGCCGAACGAAGGCTCAAGGTCGGGCAGATTAAAGCCGACCAGATTCGACAAACTAAAGCCACCATAGTGGCCACTCCTTGTCATAACTGTATCGACCAGTTGATGGAGTTGAATAAACATTATCAGCTCAAGGTAAAAATAAAGACTATCACTGAATTAGTGGCGGAAGCGCTGGTTTTTGATTAAGTTTAGAGATTAATCTTTAGGGAGAAAGAGGGGCTGTTTTTTGAGGAAGCAGGGGATATTTAAGGTGGAAAATTATTTTTGGCCAACTAAGAGTCCAACTTTTGCGGCAAGAGCCAGGCAATTCTCCGGTTTAAATTTCACCCGAGAAAGAGCTAGAAGAGAGAAAAAATAACCGAAAAATTTTGGGTTAATACTTTCCACTGAAAAAGCCGGGATTTGACTTTTTTCCTAAATCTCGAGTGAAAATTCTATTTTTCTCTGCAGAAAAAATCTGGGCTAAGAAAGTAATGACCAAGGCCAAATTTTGGGCATCTCCTGATATAATTTTCTTCATATAATCTTCCAAAAAACCCGGAATAATCTTAATTTCCGCTGGCTTAAGGAAAAATCCTCTCCTCCTAGAGTACAATTTTCCTTTTATGTGGATTTTAAATAAATTAAATCGATTAGCGAGAGTCTTTCCGTAGAGACTCCAAGTAGATTGCCTTTACTTTTTCCTTTGGGAAGCTGCAATTTCCTTAACCGCACGAATAGCTGTTTGGATATCCTCTTCAGTATTGAAAGGCCCGACCCCGAAGCGGACGGCTCCATGGATTTTGGCCGTTCCCAATTGTTCATGGACTAAAGGCGCGCAATGGAGCCCAGTCCGACAGGCGATGTTATAGTCAACATCGAGCATGGTGCCGGTATGCATGGCTTCCAGTCCTTCTATATTAAACAGGAAGATTCCTGTATGATTAGTCAAGTCTTCTTGACAGTAAAGCACCACACCTTCAACATCTTGGAGTCCATCTCGAAGCATCTTAGTTAATTTCATCTCGTGGGCATGAATATTTTCTAGCCCCTGTTCCAGAACCCATTCCACCCCAGCTTTCAGACCAGCTACCCCCAGGGTATTAATGGTGCCGTATTCTAAACGGTAAGGATATTCTTCCAGGTGAGTTCGGACCGCTGAGCGGACACCTGTCCCTCCGGCCCGCGTATGACGGATATAAATTCCTTCCCGTACGTAAAGGCCGCCTATGCCTGTGGGGCCCATAAGTGATTTATGGCCAGTAAAAGCCACAATATCGATATTTTGTTTTTCCATATCAATGGGAATTTTTCCAGCCGATTGGGAGGCGTCAATGGCGAAGGGGATGCCCGCCTCCCGACAGTAAGCCCCAATTTCAGCTATGGGTTGAATAGTTCCGATGACATTAGAAGCATGGTTAACTATGACTAATTTGGTGTTTTTCTTAAATCTTTTGGGAAATTCGTCGGGGTCAACAAAACCTCGACTGTCAAAAGGGATATGGTCAACTTCTACTCCTTTGTCTCGATAAAGATGATAAAGAGGTCTTAGCACTGAGTTATGTTCAATAGTCGTAGTAATGACATGGTCGCCTTCGTCGACCATACCAAAGATAATGAGATTCAAGGCATCGGTGGAATTATAAGTAAAACAAAGTCGATTGGGGTCTTTGCCTCCGTTAAAGAATTTGGTTAATAGTTTTCGAGTTTCTTCTACGACTTCTCCCGCTTCCAGACATAGATCAAATCCAGAACGGCCTGGATTCACTCCGAAATTACGATAGAATTCATCCATAGAGCGGTAAACTTTTTCTGGTTTGGGAAAGGATGTGGCTCCATTGTCGAGATAAATGATATTTGTCATAAACGACCTCCCTCTGAATAATCTCGGAAAAAATATAATATATTTAGGTAAAAAACAACACCTTATCATCCAGAAAAAAATCAAATTAAAAATTGACAGAGATTTTAGTCATCCCTTAAAATGTATTTTCCAAAAGGAGTTATCATCATGAAAAAATTAGGAATAACAGTTTTCTTTTTGGCTCTGGTGGGGTTGGCCATTTTTGGCCTCCAGTGCTCCAGCCGGGAAATGCCTTATGATTTAATTATTAAAGGCGGTCACGTCATTAATGGGGCCGGTAACCCTTGGTTTAAAGCTGATATTGCCATTAAAGGTGATAAAATTGTGGCTATTGGTCGGCTCGATGAATCTTTGGCCAAGAAAGTAATTAATGCCGAGGGGTTGATGGTTACCCCTGGATTTATTGATGTTCATACTCATTGTGACCGCGGTATTAGCCGCATCCCGACCGCCGATAATTATCTTCTTCAAGGCGTGACGACGGTAGTTGGTGGAAATTGTGGAGGCCACCCTTTTCCTCTAGCCGAATTATTTAAGAAGTTGGAAGAGACAGGTATTTCTTTGAACTTTGCTTGTTTGATTGGCCATAATACCATTCGTCGCCAGGTTATGGGTTATAAAATGGAGGCCCCGACACCTGAAGAAATGGCCGAAATGAAGAGATTGATTGATCAGGAAATGAAAGCGGGTGCGGTCGGCTTTTCTACAGGTTTGGCTTATCTCCCTGGGATTTATTCTACTACGGAGGAGTTAGTAGAGTTAGCTTCTGCTGTGGCTCCTTACGGCGGGATTTATGCTTCTCACATTCGGGATCAGGGAGATAAGATTACCGAAGCCATTGAGGAAGCCATTACTGTAGGTGAAAGAAATGGAATACCTGTCTTAATTTCTCACATTAAATTGGCTAAGGACAGTGTCTGGGGCGAGTTGGAAAGAATTACTCGTCCAGTGGAGGCGGCTCGCCGTCGTGGGGTTGAAGTCTTTCTGGATCAATATCCTTATACCGCCACCAGTTCCGGCTTTACCAGCAGTTTTCCTTCTTGGGCTTTTGAGGGCGGCCGGGATAAGTTTAAGGAAAGGCTGGCCGATCCTACCCAATATCAAAAAATAAAAGACTTTATTATTGCTCGACGGCTTACCTCAGCCCGGGGAAGAGATAAACTGGAGACAATTTATATCGCTTATTGTAAAAAATTTCCCCAATATGAAGGCAAGAATTTAAAACAAATTCTCCAACTCAAGGGTCAGAAACCCACGATTGAGGCGGCCGCTGATTTGATTATTGATATTGAAAAGAACGGTGGGGCTCAAGGAGTATTCTTTCAGATGGACGAAAAAGATGTAGAAGCATTAATGCGTTTACCTTATCTTATGCATGCTTCTGATGGGGGAATTCAGCAGAGGGGCCGAGGTGTTCCCCATCCTCGTAATTACGGTACCTTTCCTCGAGTTATTGCCCGCTATGTTCGGGAAAAACACATCTTAAGATTGGAAGAGGCCATCCGGAAAATGACTTCCTTGCCCGCTCAAATGTATCGATTGACTGGTCGCGGCTTGATTGCTGTGGGGATGTATGCTGATTTGACTATTTTTGATCCTGAGAAATTTGAGGATAAGGCTACCTTTGCTCAACCCCATCAATATAGTCAGGGATTGGAGTATGTAATAGTCAATGGTACGGTTGTGGTGGAACACAATCGCCATACTGGAAAGAAACCAGGCCGGATCTTGTATGGACCAGGGAAAACCAAGGAGGAATCCTAATGGTAGTCAAGAAAAAGTCTAAAGTGGAAGCTACCATCTTAGAGGATGAAAATTTAAAATATGTTTCTCGGAAAATATTGATCGGTCCGGAGGATGGCTCCCACCGGATTGTCATGAGACTTTTTCGGGTGGAACCAGGGGGTTATACCCCTTATCATCTTCATGATTTTGAACATGTAGTTAAAGTGGAAAAAGGTCAAGGAGTCGTAGTGGATGCTGCTGGCCGGGAGACTCTTCTCGAAGAAGATTCATGTGCTTATATTGCCCCTAACGAAAAACATCAGTTTCGCAATCCTTTTAAAGAACCTTTTGAGTTTTTATGTATTATTCTCAACCAAGATCGATAAAATTACCATCAATTATTAAGTGGTGAAGGGCTTAATCTGAATGAAATTCAAAGGGAGTAAAGCTGTCGAGTTTTTATTGGCTCGAGGCAATTTGCCAGTTCTTTATTGGTTAAAAAAAGATATTCTGGAGGTGCCGGCCGATAGAGAAAGAAAAAACCTGAAAAAGTTTGCCGAACGGATTAGAATTCTTGAAGCTCAATTGCCTGAAGGTGGGTGGGAAGTAAAAAAGTATAATAACCAAGAGGATAAATGGGCCAAAACCAGAATGATTGTCGAGACATTGCGCAATCTTCTCCGTCTTTATCTTTACGGTTGTACTCTTGAAGATGCCGGAATTAAAAAAGCTCTGGAGTTTTTATTGGCCACTCAAAGTGAAGAAGGAGATTTTCGCGGCGCTTATCTTAATGAATACGCCACTACTTATCATTGCCTTATCCTGGAAGTTCTGGGACTCTATGGTCTGGACAGAGATAAACGTACCCAAAAAGGTTTTGAATGGTTAATGAAAAACAGACAGACTGATGGAGGTTGGGCCATTCCTTATCGGACGGTGGATAAAGAAGAACTGAGAAAAAGATATACTAATCCCCATCATAAAAACTTACCCCCGCTTCCCCCGGATAAAAGTAAACCTTCTTCCCATTTGGTGACGGGTATGGCTCTGCGAGCTTTGGCTCTTTCTCCTACTTGGAAGACCCGTCCTGAAACTAAAGAGGCGGGACGCTGGTTGATGGGCCGCTTCTTTAAAGAAGATTATTATGAAGATCGCCAAGAAGCTTCATATTGGGAAGAAATAAATTATCCTTATTGGGCAACTAATATTGTCAGTAGTTTGGATGCTTTGGCTCGCATCGGTTTCTCTCCTGAAGAACCAGCTATTCAGGAAGCTCTAGCCTGGCTAGCTAAGCGTCAGAATAAACATGGTTATTGGTATGCCGGCTTGAAAAAGGCAGGCGTGGAAGATCATCTTTGGGCCACTTTTGCTGTGTTGAAAGTCCTGAAAATGTTCAATATTTTAGAACTTTAGTCTAAAGGGAAGTTTAAGGGAGGGGTTTAGTGGATTTTTTCTTTGAGTTTTTCCTCGAGTTCAGCCAAAAGATGAAATAGAGAGTGAAATTCAGCTACTAGCTCTATTTCTTTTTGACTTTGGCGACCGTTGTGGATGACTTGCAGAGGAATGTTAAACAGGGAAGAAGATTGTTTGAAGCAAAAGCGAATGTTGCGGATGAGATTTTTGAGTTGCCAAACAGGGAATCTCCGGGCGAGATAAATTCCTTGGGCTTCTTCAGCATAATGGAGAAAAACATTAGCCCATTCAGGATGGCCGAATTTGAGGAGTAAACTGGCGATGTCTTTTAGATTACTTTCGAGTTGTTTTATCCGCCATCTTTCTACTTTTTGCATGAGCGCTTATAATGGCATATTTAAAGAAAAAAAGCGAGTCCCAGTTGTTGAAAGTAAGAGGTTTGAGAGAGAAAAATGAATTATTTTCTTAGTTTAGGCAGTAATCTTGGCCATCGAAGAAAAAATCTTCAACAGGCAGCTCGGCTCCTTATTACTCAAGCAATAAAAATAGTTAAGAGTTCCTCACTTTATGTCACTGAACCTGTGGATTATCACTCCCAACCTTGGTTTTTGAACTGCGTTCTTCAAATCGAAACAGAGTTGTCTCCTGAAGAACTCCTGTCTCTAACTCAGCATATTGAGGACCAATTAGGCCGGCAGAGAGATTTGATTAAAGGTCCCCGGACCATTGATATTGATATTCTGCTGGCCGAAAATTTAATCTTCCATACTTCGGATTTAATCATTCCCCATCCTCGGTTGGCTGAAAGAAATTTTGTCCTGGTGCCTATGGCCGAGATAGCCCCGGAGGTCATTCATCCAGTTTATGCCAAGAAAATTATCACGCTTTTTCATGAATCTCGTGATAAAGCAAAGGTGGTCAGACTTTCTTCGTTTGTCTTTTGAATTTCTTTGTTTGTCTTTTAAATAAGCTTTTTTCTAGTCAGGCCCTTCTAGAAACTTGGCTTATTCAATCAAATTTGTTCCCCTGGATAATTCATAAAAAGGGATTTTTTCCTTTATAACGTATTGATATATAATATGTTAGAAAAAGAAGTGAGAGGGAACAACCAAAAAAGATTGGACTAATCACCTGCTAAGATTTTTGGCTGTTCTTGGATCAATATTTTTAATTTATGAATAGACCAGGTTCCCAAAATTAAGATATATAAGGGAAATTTATTTTATTGACTTGGGAGGAAAATAGGTATAGGAAATAAAAAAGAGAAGGTTTTGATTGAAATTAATTTAGCCGGGAGGTGGTTATGAAGGCTAAAAGATTATTGAGTTTTATTGGGGTATGTTTCTTAACTTTAGTCTTTTTTGCTGGACTGGCCGCTCAGAATGGCCGTTTTACCTTGGAACAAGTTATGAGTTATGCCTTTCCCTCTAGCTTAACTCCCGCCCCTCGAGGTGATCTAGTCGCGTGGGTTTTTAATCATCAGGGGCGAAGAAATATTTGGGTGGCTCAAGGTCCTGAGTACAAAGCCCGCCAGCTGACTTCTTACAATCAGGATGACGGCCAGGAAGTAGGCCAGCTCAGCTTTAACTATGATGGCAGCTTGATTATTTACGTCCGTGGCGGGGCTCCCAATCGAGCTGGTGAAAACCCCAATCCCACTTCCAATCCCCAGGGTGCTTCCCAGGATGTGTGGGTGGTGCCTGTTTCAGGAGGAACTCCTTGGAAAATAGGACCGGGGTCTAATCCTGTCCCTTCACCCACCAAAAATGAAGTAGTTTTTCTCCGCAGGGGTCAGATATATTACGCCCCACTCAAAAAAGGCAGTCAACCTCGCTTGCTCTTCAAAGCTCGAGGAAGGAATGGCTCGCCGGTTTGGTCTCCCGATGGCCGCCAGCTGGCTTTTGTTTCTTCTCGCGAAGACCATAGTTTTATTGGCGTCTATGATTTAGATAAGAAGCAGATTACCTGGCTGGCTCCTTCTGTTGATCGAGATAGATATCCAGTTTGGTCACCGTGTGGGAAATACATAGCTTTTATTCGTTTCCCCGGAGGATTATCTATGGGCTTCTGGGGTGGTTATCCTTATTCCATTATGGTCGCCAGCTTGGCCACAGGGGAAGTCCAAGAAGTCTGGAAGTGTCCTAATAACACCGGAGGTTTTGCTCAATATTATCCTGCAGAGACACTGAGATGGGCAGCGGATGGATATCTTGTTTTTTACTCCGAACATGAGCATTGGATGCATCTTTATTCACTTTCTCTAAAAGATAAAAAGTTAATTTGCTTGACTCCTGGGAAGTATGAAGTAGAAGACAGTTTTATGACGGCTGATGGTAGTAAGATTATATTTAACGCCAATAAAAACGACATCGACCGTCGTCATCTTTGGGAAGTAGCTGTTAAGGGCGGCCCCCTGAAACAGCTTACTTCTGGCGAAGGGCTGGAATGGGCACCGGTGGTTACGGCCGCTAGCCAGGATCTGATATTTCTATGCTCTGATGCCTATCAACCGGCGGCTCCGGCCATTCTTCCTCGAGGGCAGACTAAACCAAAATTATTAGCTCCGGAAATGATTCCGCCCGAATTTCCTCGGCAGAAACTAGTCAAACCTCAGCAGGTAATTTTTAAGGCCCCTGATGGTCTGGAGATTCATGGCCAGTTATTTTTGCCTCATGGAGCTAAAGCCGGAGATAAGCGACCAGCGGTTATTTTTATGCATGGTGGACCTATTCGGCAAATGCTCCTTGGCTGGCACATGCGGGGCTACTACCACAATGCTTACGCCATGAATCAGTATCTTGCCTCCCAAGGTTACGTGGTTTTATCGGTTAATTACCGTTCTGGTATCGGCTATGGTTATGATTTCCGGACCGCACCAAAACAGGGACCTCGGGGAGCTTCAGAGTATCAGGATATTGTGGCGGCTGGTCGTTATCTTCAGCAGAGGCCTGAAGTTGATCCCAACAAAATTGGCCTTTGGGGTGGTTCCTACGGTGGTTATTTAACTGCTCTGGGTTTGGCCAGAGATTCAGAATTGTTTGCCGCTGGGGTTGATCTCCATGGAGTCCATGACTGGTCATTAAGGGCCCGTAGGAGAAATGGGGGAGGCTGGGAAATCAGAGGAGAAGATTTGATGAGTATGGCCTATCAATCTTCTCCAGTGGCGGATATTGATTTTTGGACCTCCCCGGTACTTTTTGTCCATGGAGATGATGACCGCAATGTCGATTTCATTCAAACTACGGATTTAGTCCAGCGCCTCAGAAAGCTAGGCAAAGCTCATCTTGAGTTACTTATTCTCCCTGACGAAGTCCATGGTTTTCTCCGTCATGCTAGCTGGCTCCGGGTCTATCACGCAGCGGCTGATTTCTTTGATCGCTTCCTAAAAAACAAAAAATAGATTTAAGGCTGTTTTCTATTATTCTGGGTGCAAAGGGAGCTGATTTTATAAGGGAGGAGCTGAAAGCCAAAGTAGGTTAAAATTTGTTTTCTATGGCTGGAAAGTTGAACTAATTTCAAGTTCGAACTAATTTCAAGATTAAATTTTCTGGGAGAAAAAAGAGCGGAGGTCCTTTTTTCTAAGAGAAAAAATATTTTTTCTCAGATAAAAGAAAAAAGAATAAAGATTTTCTTCTTATTGGCTGATTGAGCCGGGGTAAGTTTTAGACAAGGTCATTCAGAAAAGAGAAGTTGTTTTTCTTCAAGGACCGAAGTATATTGTCTTCGAGTATTTCCCATGGTAACTAATTATCTGATCACAGGTCCTCCTGGGTCAGGGAAAACCACCCTTCTTCGCCGCTTAAGTCAGAAATTAGTCGATATTCCCCTGGGAGGATTTTTAACCCGAGAAATCCGCCAACAAGGGGTCAGACGGGGTTTTACTTTAGAAAGTTTTCAGGGAAAGAAAGCAGTTCTAGCTCATGTTTCTTTTCCTCGGACGATTGCAGTGGGTAAATATGGCGTAGATCTGGCTGCTCTGGAGGATTTTGTGGAGGAAATAATGGCCAGCCAGCCTGTCTCCCTCTGGATAATCGATGAAATCGGTAAAATGGAATGCTTTTCCAGTAAATTTACACAGGTTGTAGGCCAACTCCTTGATTCCCCAGTGCCTGTGGTAGCTTCAGTGGCTTTAAAAGGGGGCGGCTTTATCGCTGAGGTTAAACAGCGCCCTGATGTCCAGCTTTTTCATCTAACTCCGCAAAATAGAGAATTATTGGTCACCGAGCTGGAGAAATTAATAAGAAAAGCCTTGCCCTTGAAAAAAGAAAAGTGAGAGAGCAGGAAAAAACGTGGCCAGGAGAATTCACCTGGCCCAAGTCGGAATCAATTCTTCTCCTTTAACCTTAGAAGCTGAAATAATTATTTGAGATGAAGATGACTCTCCTTGCCATTGATTCCGGTCAATATTTTGGCGCCAGACATTTTAATGTCGGAAACTTTGTTTTGTGTTCCACAACCGTCTATATATAAGGGGTCTCTAAATATGGTGGGTCTCAGACACCTTTCATTGTGTCGCATAATTCTTGGGTGTCAGACACCTTATGTTAGAGTGTCAGACACCATCCTCAAAAGTATCAGACACCTTTCATGGGTGTCAGACACCTTGTTATTTAGCAAACAACTTATTATTATCCGACATCGGTTTTTGGGCCAGAACTTACACTAATTCAGTTTTCTACCAGAAAATAACAGTCACCACTAATCTAGTCTCTGACTCCCAATTTTAATTTAATGAGGCAGAACAGACGAGAAGATGGCGTTAAATAGTAATTTAAAGGTTCCATAAGGTTGCCCTCGAAACTGAACGGGGAAGCCCAAAAGAATAAGTTTGCCCTGACCATAAGGGGCTTCCACAATGGCGCTTTTACCTTTTAGGAAACGCTCTCCGTAAATATAGCCGCTGAGAAGAAGATTATCCCGAGCGTAACGAGCCACACTTCGAGGAGCCTTATTTTCTTTAAAAGTGGGTAGAATAATGAAGGCACAGGAATGAGCGAAAATTCCTCCCGCCGAAGGAGGCAGACCGAAGGCCAGGGGATGAGTGGGGTCAAACTCCAGCCTGAGAATGGAGCCATTGCAGATGAATTCACTCCGTTTTACTTCCTTTAGAACATTTTTCACAGGCAAACCAAAGGATTCAATAGCCAAATTACAAGTACTATTGAGAAAGATGATAGTTCCTCCCTGGCGGGCAAATTCTTTGAGGTTTTCCAACCCAGCCAGGCCGATTCCCCCTACATACTGAGGGGGCATGGTGCCTTTTTTATGTCCATTAATGATAGTTTCTGGCCGCCATGTATCAGGTAGAATAATGACATCATAATTTTGATGGAGAAGGCCAGCTCTGATTTCCGCATCGTGAATAACTTTATAGTTAAATTCATATTTGTCTAGAATATATCGCGTCCAGCCTTCATCACTACTGGGCACCCAGGATTGGTAAATAGCTAACCGGACGGGGCGAAGGGAGAGCAATTTACCTTTAGGTTTTTGAGCAAGAATGAGAGGCGCTAAGTTCCAATCTTTAACTAGTTTTTCTATAACTTTAAGTTTAACTTTTTTAGTGGGAGCAACGACGGCGCCAGCCGGTATTTTTTCCGAGCCAATTTTGATTTCTTGGGACGTTCGCCAAATTTGGCTGCCAGCCTGGAGAAGTCGATTAATGACCGCAGCTGAGGCATTTTCCTGAGGAGAGAAGAGGTAAGCATAACCTTTTTTGCGCGGTAAACGTCCTTTCTGGAGGCAGACTTGAGTTACTTTGGTCATTTGAGCCACTAGCGGGGTATTGGCTTGCCTGATATCAGCTCCGAATTGATAAGGCAGCGTCCAGCCCATCATATCGTAAGATTCAAAAGGCGCTCCTTCAAAATCAATAGGACGAACTAGTCCTTGCCAGAGGTCCGGGTATTTTCTCATGTCGGGATATTTTTGTTTTTCGAAAACATTTTTGACAAATAAAGCAAAGGGCTGGGTCATAGGAATAATATAGGTTCCTTTAGGGTAAGAGAGGCCGTCACAAGTGAAAGGTTCTAAGCTGCGGTAGATTTGAACTCCCAGGAGAATCATCCGGTTGAGTAATAAGGAGACGGTTTGAGGGTCCCGTTGTTGCTCAGGAATAATCCAAGCATAAGGAGGTTCCTTCTGAAAACGGTTGATTACGTCCCGACCCATGCGATATTTATTGTAGAGAAGCTCTTCTTTATATTTAGCCGCCGTCTGGAGTACAGCTAGAGAAGCAGTTAGACAGTAATCCACCGCATCTTTAAGTCGCCACCAACCACCCTTCCAAGGACTGGGGTAGAAAGCCGACATGGTTAAATCTTGATATTCCGCAGGGAAATCGCGAAGGGTATAAAAATGAGGAGTGGCGTAACGATAGAGAGCCGTTTCTGTCAGAATTGAGATAATATTGTGAGAGTCTTGAACCTGAGTAAGATATCCTGGATACCAGGTATCAAAAATGTGGCGGGAGATAGCTCCTTCTTTACCTTCGGCATCAAAAGCAGCCCCCATGGCTGAACCAATGAGGTTTTGCCAGCGGATAATCAAGGGATGAACGTTAGGGTTGGTAGGTTCAGAATTAGGCGGAATCCAGATGCGAGCCGGGAAAGGGGCGGTTTGGTGGTGGTTGTAAAATATCACTGGGAACCATTCGTGATTCACTAAACGGGCAATATTTTGAGTTTCCACTAAATTGGCCAGATAGGAATCGCGATTATTGTCGTGGCCGGCATAGATGTGATAAAGACGGGGTAGAGGAGATACTTCATAAGGAGTCCCCAGGTTTTGCTGATACCACTCAGCTAATATATTCATCCCGTCAGGGTTGGCAAAAACTAGCAAAAGAATGACTTTGTCCAATATGTGGAGGGTTTTTTCATCTTGGGCCACAGCCAGATTGTAGGCCAGCTGGATGTTATGCTGGGCGGGAGCGCATTCTGAAGCGTGGAGACCACCGTCAATATAGACGATAGCTTTACCTTCTCGGGCGAGTTTTCTGGCTTGATCAGGTGAGAGGCCTTTAACCAACGACAGTTGCCGGAGAATTTTTTTGTATTTTTCTAGATGGGCGATGTTGTCTTCTGAGGAGATAACCACATAAATCATTTTTTGACCCATCGAGGTGGGGCCAGCATTGAAGAGCTTTACTCGAGGGGAACTTTTTTCCAAAAGTTGCAGATATTTAATAGCCTGGTCATAATTGGCGAGATGGTAGTCGGCACCGATTTTGAAGCCGAGAATGTCCTCAGGTTTGGGAACGGTTTTAGCTTCCAGACAAATCACACTTCCCAAAAAGACTAAAATTATCAACCAAATAAAGAGCTTTTTCATTAGATAACCTCCTTAATCAGTCCTTTTTTCTCTAACCTTTTAAATTTACCTTACCCCATTTTGTTTCTTTAGAAGGCATTTTTAATATGATGAAGGGCATAATCCTCCAGGGAACGTAGTTCGACGGCAATAACGTCAAAACGAATCGATTTGAGCGGAAGCTTCTTTTGAGACAGGAATCCCTGGGCAATTTTTCTAATCTGACTTTGTTTGCGCGGAGTTACTGACTCTTCCGGAAAACCAAAGGCAGTTGTTTTTCTTGTTTTGACTTCGATGAAGACTAAGGTGTCTTTATCTTGAGCGATAATATCAATTTCCCCCCGGCCAAATTTATAATTTCTTTCTATAATCTGATATTTCTCCTTCTTTAAATATTCCACCGCCAGATGTTCTCCTTGTTTTCCGGTAGACAAATTATTAAAAACCTTCATTTGATGAATTTAGATTCTGGAGAAAAATCCCTGAGGTGTCCTTAAGAGGAAGTGGGCTTTATCCGCTTCCAGCGGACTCCTTCTTTGGTATCCTCCAGAAGAATGCCTTGAGCTCGTAATTCATCTCTAATTTTATCAGCCAAAGCATAATTTCTAGCTGCCCTAGCCTTTTGCCTTTCTTCTATTTTTTTTAAAATTTCTTGAGGAAGTTGTTCCTCCTCAAGGGCCGGCAGTACAGCAAGGACTTTATCCAAATCTTGGAGAGCTTGGTCTAGAATTTGCCGGTCGCCTCTTTTTACCTGCCCCTGGGCTAAGAAAATGTTACCTTTTTTGACTAATTCAAAAAGAGCGGTTAAAGCCTGGGAGATGTTTAAATCGTCGCTTAAGGCGGCCAGAAATTTATTTTTAGCTTCTTTAACTAAAGTTTTAATTTCGGGTGTTTCTCCTGGAGGGAAGGTGCGGTGGTAAAGTTCATAAATAAAATCATAAAGACGTCGACGGGCCGCCCCGGCTTGGCGGAGACCATCAAAGGTGAAGTTGAGCATTTTCCGATAATGAGTGGCCAAAAGTAAATATCTTAAGTCAAGAGGGTCAACTCCCCGGGAGGTTAAATCACGGAGAGTATAAAAATTCCCCTTTGATTTTGACATTTTTTCGCCTTCAACAATAAGATGGTGGCAATGGAGCCAATAGTTAACGAACTTTTTACCGGTGTAGGCTTCGGATTGAGCAATTTCATTTTCATGATGAGGAAAAATGTTATCCACTCCACCGCAATGAATATCAAATGTTTCGCCCAAATATTTGGTACTCATGACTGAGCATTCAATATGCCAACCTGGGCGTCCAGGCCCCAATTCAGTTTCCCAATAAGGTTCACCTTCCTTTCTTTTTTTCCAGAGAGCAAAGTCCTGAACACTGTCTTTAGAGTATTCGTCAGCATCAATTCTCACCCCAGTTTTTAATTCAGAGATTTTGATTTTGGCCAGTTGGCCGTAGTTGGGGAATTTGGAAACATCAAAGTAAATTGAGCCATCTTTTTCATAGGCATAACCCTTGGCCATCAAGCCTTTTATCATTTTGACCATATCAGGAATGTGTTGAGTGGCCCGGGGATAGTAATCTGCCCGTAAAATTTTCAGTGTATCGATATCTTCAAAAAAAGCTTCAGTGTAGATTTTAGTGTATTCTTCAAGGGAAAGATTTTTAGCCTTAGCCCCTCGAATAGTTTTATCGTCAACATCGGTAATGTTCATTACGTGAGTGACTTTAAATCCCATAGCCAGTAGGAATCTTTTGAGAAGGTCT
>Ga0190360_1000374_pt1 | contig 25441 bp, 24 predicted proteins | sample 48721834_MG_FD_161271 | JGI IMG/M metagenome (GOLD analysis project Ga0190360, IMG submission 161271) | Hydrothermal vent microbial mat bacterial communities from Southern Trench, Guaymas Basin, Mexico - 4872-18-3-4_MG | ecosystem: Environmental > Aquatic > Marine > Hydrothermal vents >...
TTATTCGTGTAGCTAAAGAAGAAGATGATAATGCTACCGAAGTTTTTCTTCAGTGGTTTGTCAATGAACAGGTGGAAGAAGAAGCCTCTACCAACGAAATTGTGGAAAAATTAAGACTTATAGGCGATGCCGGTGGAGGATTACTTATGCTTGATCGTCAGCTTGGTGAGCGTTAACTTTGTAAAAAAGGAGAAAATATGACAAAAAGTGTAAAAGTTTATACTACTTCAACCTGTCCTTTACTGTGCTATGGTAAAAAATTTTCTTAGGGAGAGGAATATTCCTTTTGAGGAGCTGGATGTCGGCAAGGACAGGAATGCTCTAAGCGAAATGATAAAAAAACCGGGACAGATGGGAGTTCCCGTAGTTGATATTGAAGGAAAGATAATAGTTGGATTTGATAGAGAGGCCATTTCAAAAGAGTTGGGAATACCATCTTAAAGGATTTTTTTGAAATGGAAGATTTGATAATAATAGGTGCAGGGCCTGCCGGAATTACGGCTAGTATATATGCAGCCAGGAAAAAAATGGACCTTCTGGTAATCACCAAAGATATCGGGGGACAGGCAACCCTAAGCTCGGATATAGAAAATTACACTGGATATCAATTTATCACTGGTTCAGAACTTGTTAAGAAGTTTGTTGACCACATAAGACAGTTTGGTGTCAGGATAATAGAAGGAGAGACTGTAACTCGGGTCAAAAAAGGAAAATAACAGGTTCAAGATTACAGGTTATAGAGGGGAATATGAATCCAGAGCCGTGATTGTTGCCTCCGGAAGGATACCCCGAAAATTAGGAGTGCAGGGAGAAGATGAATTTAAAAATAGAGGTGTAACTTATTGCGCAACCTGTGACGCACCTCTTTTTGCTGGAATGGATGTAGCTGTCGTAGGAGGTGGGAATGCGGGGTTAGATGCCACACTTCAGCTTATAAAAAATTGCCAGGAAGATCTATGTCATCGAGATTCTTCCTGAACTTAGTGCTGATCCTGTAATGGTGGAAAGGGCTTTAGATAGTGGTAAAGTAGTTTTTCTCACTGAAACCGAGGTTAAAAGAATATTTGGTGATAAATTTGTTAAAGGTATCACCGTATTGAAGAAAGGAAAAGAAAGAAACTTTGCAGTAGCCGGAGTTTTTATTGAGATAGGTTCTCTACCAGCTAAACAGATCATCGTAGCTTGTGGCGAAGGAGCAAAAGCCATTCTTTCCGCCTTTGAGTATTTAAGTAAGCTTCAATAAAATCAGTATCACCTTTACTTCTGTTATTAAAATGTTTCCAGATAATGGTTTGGATAAGCATAAATAGGAGAATTGCCAAGGAAGATATTATGTGAAGGAGATGAATAATGAGAACAAAAAAATTAGGTTACACAGACCTCAACCTCACTACTATTGGGCTTGGAACCTGGGCTATTGGAGGAAGTGGATGGGAGTTTAGCTGGGGACCTCAAGATGATGAACAGTCAATAGCTGCCATTTACCGAGCCATTGACCTTGGGGTTAACTGGATAGACACAGCACCTGTGTATGGACTTGGTCACTCAGAAGAAATAGTGGGCAGGGCGATAAAGGGGATGAAGGAAAGGCCAATTATTGCTACCAAATGTGGCCTTGTATGGAATAAAAGAAGGAAGATATCAAACTGTCTTAAAAGGGAGAGTATTCTAAGGGAAGTGGAGGCAAGTTTGAAGCGACTGAATATTGAAGTTATTGATCTTTATCAGATTCACTGGCCCATACCGGACAAAGATATTGAAGAAGCCTGGCAAACTATAGCGGATCTGGTTAAAGAAGGTAAAATCCGTTATGCAGGGGTGTCTAATTTTAGTGTAAAACAGCTAAAACGTATTCAGCCTATTCATCCTGTAGCTTCCCTTCAGCCACCATACAACATGATTGATCGTGGGGTTGAAGAAGAACTTCTCAATTTCTGTTCAGAAAATAATATTGGTGTAATTGTTTACAGTCCTATGTATAAAGGTCTTCTAACCGGAAAATTTACCAGAGAACGGATGGAAAACTTGCCTGTAGATGATCATAGAAGAGAGGATCCACATTTTCAAGAGCCGGAATTAAGTATTAATCTGGAGTTGGTGGAGAGTCTTCGCTCAATTGCTGAAAGAAACGGCAAAACCCTGGCTCAGCTTGCAATTGCCTGGGTTTTAAGACGACCTGAGGTAACAGCAGCCATTGTTGGTGCCAGACATCCCTCACAAATTGAAGAAACCGCGCCGGCCGGTGATTGGGTGCTTTCTCAAGAAGATATCGAGGCTATTGATACTTTGCTTGAAGAAAGAAACAGGAAACTAAATTTGAGTTAGACGGCAAATTTAGTTAAGAGGGAGATAAATATTGGCCGTTTTAGTAATTTCCTGTTCTCCAAGGAAAAATGGTAATACAGAATTGCTTCTTGAGCATTGTTTAAAAGGTTTAGCCGACGCTAATGTAGATGGTAAATTTGTTCGATTACAGGAATTTCATATTGAACCCTGCAGAGAGTGTCTTTCCTGCCACATAACCGGGAAATGCGTGATAAATGATGACATGCAGGGTTTTTATCCTCAACTTATTACCACCCAGGGCCTTATCATCGGCTCCCCTATATTTTTTATGGGGATACCTGCTAAAGGAAAGGCATTTATTGATCGATGTCAACCCTTCTGGGCAAAAAAGTATCTTATTAAGGAGAAATCTTTTGAAAAAAAACACCGAATAGGTGGTTTTTTGTCACTTGGAGGAACAACATTTTCCTATCTTTTTGACGGGGCTGTAAGAACCATTAAGTCTTTCTTTAAAGTTATTGATATTGATTATAAAGAGGAACTTCTCATTAAGGGAATTGATCAAAAAGGAGAAATCTTAGAACATCCAGAAATCCTTGAACTCAGTCACAAACTGGGCTTTAGAATTGGAGAAGCAGTTAAAAAGGAGGAAAAAAATGAGCGAGATTTTTGGTAGAGAAGAGAACAATAAAAAGGATTTAATTTCTTTTGAGACAGGTTCTCTCACGAAGGAGGAGATAGAGGCAATTTTTAACACTCTTCCTGTGGACATTACTTTTGTGGATAAGAAAGATGAAGTAAGGTATTTTAGCCAGACTAAAGGAAGAATCTTCCCTCGAGCAAAAGCCATAATTGGTAGGAAAGTTCAACAATGCCACCCTCAAAAGAGTGTACACATTGTCAATAAAATTCTTCAGGATTTTAGAAATGGTAAAAGGGATTCAGCCGAATTCTGGATAAATTATGAGGGAAAATTAGTTTATATTAAGTATTTCCCGGTGAGAAATAAAAATGGTCAATATCTTGGATGTGTTGAAGTTACGCAGGATGTCACCAGAATAAAGAAACTCGAGGGCGAAAAAAGAATTTATGATGAAGGTAGCTAAATTATAATTTTTATAAATTACTTGAGTTCATTTTGAGGAGGTGACAGGTTATGACCTCAAGAGAAAGAATAAAAATGGCTATTGAACACAAAGAACCGGATAGGGTTCCCATTGACTTCGGAGCAATGCGTTCCACCGGTATTGCTACCATAACCTACAACAAGTTACGCAAAAAATTGGGTGTAAATCGAGGACTTGCCAGAATGTATGATTTTGTCCAACAGCTTGCTTACCCCGAAAAGGAAATTCGAGATCTTTTTCATGTGGATGCTATTGATGCAGGACAGGCCTTTCTAAAATCTGAAGATGATTGGCGAGAATGGACTCTTAATGATGGTTCAAAGTGTTTAATTCCGAAATATCTTAACATTGAGATCGATGAAAATTCAACAGTTTTACTAAAAAATAGAGATGGTTTAGTTCTGGGCAAAAAACCAAAAAGTTCACTTTATGTTGATCAGACTTTCTGGGTATATGGAGATCTTGATGCAATTCCAGAGAAGATTGACGAAAAAGATGTGGTTAAACACATGTGGGCAATTCCCACCCCTCCCTGGCATCTTGACATATTTAATGACAATGATTACAAAATGTTTATTGATACTATAAAACAGCTTTACGAGACAACTGACTGCGCTGTTATGCTGGCAGTTGGTTGTAATTTGTTTGAAACAGGGACTTTTTTACGGGGAATGGAAAACTTTCTGTGTGATATCTATGTTGATAAGAAGGGTGTGAAAAGGTTACTTGATGTTCTCGTTGAGCGGAATTTAAGGCTTCTGGAGAGGGTGATAAAGGGAGTAGGTGAATGGGTTGATATTCTACAGTTTGGTGATGATCTTGGTTCCCAAACAGGTCCATTCATGTCTCCCGAGGTTTTCAGAGAGATTTTCAAACCGCGATATAAAAAGATGTGGGATTATGTACATCAAAACAGTAGCTGTAAAGTATTTCTTCATTCCTGTGGATCTATCTATGAACTGATCCCTGATTTAATAGATGCAGGAGTTGATATATTAAATCCGGTTCAGACTCAGACAGCAAATATGGAACCGGAAAGACTTAAAAAAGAGTTTGGTAAGTATGTTACCTTCTGGGGAGGAGGATGTGATACCCAACAGATTTTGGCCAAAGCAACTCCCGGGAAAGTAAAAGACGACGTTAAGAGGAGAATTGAGATTTTTGCAAAGGATGGAGGATTTGTATTTAATCAGATTCATAATGTTCTTGCCGATGTTCCTCCTGAAAATGTGATTGCCATGTTCGAAGCTGCCTATGAATATGGCAAATATTGATTTTTCTGACAAAATGTGGCCTGAAATTGGGACACTTTTTTTCATGAAGACAAAGGCTCCCGGAGATACCTTGCAAGCAAGCTTTTTTGGCGAGCAGAAAGCTTCGCCATAGTAGAAACTTTTGCACTCACAAAAAGGAAAGACCTGCTGCACTAAAATAATAGGTGAAATAAACCTCTTGCGAGGGACACTTCCTGGGAGATACCCGGGAGTCTAAAGCGAAAGGTATAGGTAAAAACTGTCCCAATGTCAGAATGCGGCAAGTTGACATGGAGGTAAAGTTTGGTAGTATAATTTACACCTCAAATCCTTTAAGCAGGAGAAAATAAAGATACTGGTTTATTCCTCATGGAAAATGGTTCTGAAAAATTGTATTTTGGTAAAAGGAGGAATAAATGCGTGAATTGGTGGAACGTATCCTCAGACATATTGTAGATAGCCCTAATGAGCTTGAGGTGAGAGAGGTAAGAGGTGGGGGTACGGTGATCTTGGAAATATCGGCTGCACGTGAGGATCTGGGTAAAATAATAGGAAAAAACGGAAAAATAGCCAATGCTTTAAGAGTTCTCATGGGAGCGGTTGCCAACAGACAAAACAAAAGGGTAATAGTAGAAATCCTGGAGACATAAGGGTCTATGTTATTAAGAAAGTTAAAACCATAAAAAAGCCCGTTTTTGGGGCACACTTCTCCAAAAAATTTAATACTTTACCCCATATAATTTCTCAATAGTCCAGGTATACTGAAATATTTTTTTACCTAATTTCCCGAGTGGGATCTGAAGGTTCACATCAGAAAAATTTTTTTATTTTTTGTTGTATACTACAAACCCTCTTATCCTTTACGAAATTAAAGGGAGGAAGGCCAAATATATCAAGAAGCACATCTTTTAAAGGGTTTTTCTTTTGGACCCAAAATATTTTTTTACCTTCTATGGAAAACTCTCCTAACTATATACCACCAAGGAGGGTGATGGATTTTCCCAGGATATTCTCTTTTTTACTGTCAGCCATCTACTTAAAAACCTCCAGAAAAATTCATGAAGTTTCTTTTCTCCGTGACCCTTTTTATCATATTTTTTCTTCTTTGTCACCTCTTAAATCCACTTTTACCAATTTTAAATCAATAAGATGAGCTTATCTCAAGGTATTCTGGAATTTTTTCCGAAACTGGAGTTATGTAATATTGACTTCCGGTGTAAATTCAATAATATAATAAACGGCGAAATAATTCATTTATGGTGAGCGTAGCTCAGCCTGGTTAGAGCACTGGGTTGTGGCCCCAGTGGTCGGGGGTTCAAGTCCCCCCGCTCACCCTACGGGCTGTTAGCTCAACTGGTAGAGCAACGGACTCTTAATCCGTAGGTTGCAGGTTCGAGTCCTGCACAGCCCACCAGTTTTAATGTTTTATTCGGGTATAACCTACTTTGATATGAGAGAATGTGGTATTTTTTTATATTTGTGACCCCCCTGAACTTTAGGGAGTATTGTTAGTTTGACCTATCAAAAAAGTCCAAAAGGTCATTCAGGAAGTTAGAGAACAGGTAATCTATGAAATTGAATCGAGAATTAAATGGTTAGTGTATCATAAAAGGAGGTTAGAGATGCGAGAAAAGAGGTCAGAAAAAATAAGGAGAATAGGTGTAGGCATCCTGGCAAGTTTTTGTGTAGTTTTATTTTCTTTTAATGCTGCATTAGGCGAAAAAATTACTCTCACCTGGTACGAATGGGTTAGCCAGGAAGCAAAACCGGGCGTAATAGACCATATGATTGAAGGATTTGAAAAAGAAAATCCCAATATTGATGTGAAAAGGATCACTGATCCGTGGCCAGTTACACACGATAAAATTATCACCATGTGGCAGGCAGGTAGGTTACCCGATGTCTTAGCTGTGAACCGAAACTGGTTATGGGAATTTGTGTCACTGGGAATAATTGAACCTCTGGATCCTTACTTAGAACAAGAATCATCCGAATTTGCACAGGAGCTAAAAAATAAATTCTTTGAAGCAGCTCAGGGCATTTTTGCTGGAAAAACTTATGTGTTTCCTTTATGGGGAGGAGTTGCAGCTTTGGTTTACAATGCAGATATGTTCACCAATAAAGGTGTAACCCCACCCGAGAGTTTGGACGAATTTGTCAAGATAAGTGAAAAACTCACAGATCCAGCTAAATTTCAATACGCTACTGTTTTCCCCCTGAGTGAGAAAAATGTTGCAGGAGCTAATGTCTGCTGTATTGGACCCCTGTTATACTCAATGGGTGGTAAATATGTTGAGAATAAAAAGACAGCGTTCAACAAAGAGCCGGGAGTGAAAACTGTTGAGTTTTTGGTTGATATGGAAAAGAAAGGATATGCTATGCCTGGTTCCATAACCTATACTGCTGCAGATATGCGTGACATGGTTGCAGGCGGTAAGGTAGCTATGGTTTTAGATGGAGCCTGGTGTTGGGCAGTATACGGTGCTAAGGCCCCTGAACTAAATATTAAAAATGCCCCAATGCCAAAGGGCCAACGAATAGGGACAGTCTATAATGGAGGAAACCTGGGTATTCCCAAGCAATCTCGCCATAAAAAGGAAGCATGGGAGTTTATTAAATACATGACCAGTGATGATACAATATATTACTGGTACAAAAGTGGATATATGCCTTTAGCCAAGAAATTTGCTGATTATCCCGAATTCAAAACCGAGTATGCGGGATTTTTTGAAACATTCAAATCCACAGATAATTTCTTTCAGACAGGTTCCATTCCACAGGAAATACAGATGAATCGAATTCTTGTTTCTGCAGTCCATAAGGTATTTTTGGGGCAAAAATCTGCCAGAGAAGCTCTGGGTGAGGCAGCTGCTGAGTATGACAAAATTCTTGAAAAAGCTTATGGAGGATAATAAACTTAGAATATATTCTTGACGCTATACAGAGCAGACAGATTTAATCTGCCTGCTCTGTATTTTTTAAATTGTCTGGCTTGATTATAGGAAGTTCACAATGAAGTATAAACCCAGTATAGTGGGCTGGCTGGCCGTAATCCCGTTGGCGATGAGTCTTATACTGGTTACTACTGTCCCTCTTTGCTACGTTTTTATATTGAGTTTCTACAGATATTACCTGCCGGAGAAAATACAGAGTTTTATCGGACTTCTCAATTATTTGGAAATTTTAAAAACACGTGAATTCTGGCATTCCTTTTCTGTGACTATTGTGTTTTGTGGATGTGTAATATTTTTTCATTTAGCCCTGGGCTTAAGTATCGCGCTCTTGCTCAATCAACGATTTCCGGGGTTGGAAAAAGTCAGAAGATTTTTTCGTGCGCTTATTATGACTCCCTGGCTTATAGCTGGAGCAGTTGCCGCCTCCATATGGCTTGTATTATTTCATCCCTTTGGTGCTGTTAACAGCATGTTAATGAGTAGCCACTTATTAAAAAGACCTCTGATCTGGCTGGGGGATTATCGATTAGCTCTCCCATCGGTAATAGGTCTCTACGTATGGCGAAACCTGCCGTTTTTCATAATTATTCTTCTGGCGACAATAGAAAGCATACCCCAGGAACTTTATGAAGCAGCCAGTATTGATGGGGCGAGTAAAATAAACCAGTTTTTATATATTACATTCCCCTACGTTGTTCCAACTCTTTTGACGTTGGGTATGATAGATACAATTTGGTCTTTTATTCAATTCGATTTAATCTTCCTTACAACAGGAGGAGGACCTGCTGGTGCTACTCAAAATTTACCTTTACTGGTATACTACACCGCTTTTGAAGATTTAACATTTGGGAAAGCCGCAGCACAGGGCATATTAACTTTTTTATTTACGCTCACCTTTGCCATATTTTACATTAAACTTTCTGTTCAAAGAGAAAGTGAATGAGAGGGTTGAGTAAAAACTCGATGATAAATATTAAGAAATATGTGTGGCTTACTGCATGTATTGTAGTAATTACGATTATACTTCTACCGATCTTTTGGATGTGTTCAATTGCTATAAGGGAATCAGGAGAGGTTTTTACTATTCCTCCTCATTGGATTCCAGAAAAAATCACTTTGGTTGCTTTTAAAAGAGTATTAAACGACCCCGTATTTGCTCAGGCTGTGGTAAATAGTGTATTTGTTTCGCTTTCTGTGGCTTTAATCTCGGTATTCCTGTCAGCTATAGCAGGGTATGGACTTTCTCGATTTAAATTTAAGGGTAAAAATACATTTATTGTTTACATGCTCTCCACACAGATGATACCCCCTGTTCTTTTAGTTCTTCCCTATTACCTTATTTTACGAAAGACGGGAATCTACGACACTTACGCTGGTCTCATAATGACTTATCTCACGTTTACTTTACCTTTTTGTGCACTCATCCTTAGAGGTTTTTTCGCTAATATACCGGTGGATTTAGACGAGGCTGCGTTAATTGATGGGTGCTCCCGATTGGGAGCCTTTTTCAGAATAATTTTGCCGTTATCTTTACCAGGAGTAATAGCTACCACTTTGTTTAGTTTCTTGGTTGCATGGAACCAGTATCTATTTGCGCTTGTACTTACTTCGTCTGCTAATCGACGGATGCTTACTGTTCTCATTGGAGCCAAGTTGGGTCAATATAATATATTCTGGAATGACCTTATGGCTATAGATGTGATTGTTTGTTTTCCTTTAATTGCTGGCTTTTTCTTGTTACAAAAATATTTTGTAAGGGGAATTACTGCTGGGGCTATAAAAATATAATTAAGGAGAAAATGATGGAAAGCCTTGCTAACCTGAAAAATATAAGATTTTATTTGCCTACAAGAGTTATTTTTGGAGAAGAAACTGTAAATGAAATTGGCCAGGAGGCAATTCGGCTTGGAAAGAAAGCTTTGTTGGTAACCGGGAGAGAATCAATGAGAAAGCTGGGCATTACCTCCAGAGTAGAGGGTTTGCTCATAGATTCAGGAGTCAAAGTTGTTATTTATGAAAAGGTAGAACCTGAGCCAAGTATTCAAACAGTAAATGAAGGAGGGATGCTGGCAAGATCGGAAAATTGTGATCTAATTATTGGACTGGGTGGGGGTAGTGTGCTCGATGCTTCAAAGGGGATTGCTGTTATAACCACACAGGAAGGCTCGATAACAGAAGCTATCGAGAGTAAAGACAAAAACCAGTTTTTTGCGAAAAGAAAAATACTACCGGTCCTCGCTATTCCAACCACATCAGGAACAGGAAGTGAAGTAACCCCCTTTGCTTTATTTACTGATAAGAAAGAGAAAAGAAAAAAACCATTAGGTCATCCGGTGCTGTACCCCAAATGTGCCATAATTGATCCTGATCTAATGATGGGGATGTCTCCCAAACTTGCTGCCATAACCGGTATAGATGCACTTGGCCATGCGGTCGAAGCCTATATTTCGCGAAATGCTAATTTTTTATCAGATATGTTTGCCAAAGAAGCAATACACCTGATTTCTGAAAATCTTCTTCGAGCTATAAGAGATAGAGGTGACCGAGAGGCTCAGAAAAATATGGCTCTGGCCAGTACGCTGGCTGGAATAGCAAATGCCCAAGCTGGTACAGTAGCAGGTCATGCTATGGCAGTTGCTCTTGGAGGATATTTGGGTATTTCTCATGGAATAGCTGTAGGCTTATTTTTACCCTTCGTATTGGATCTCAATAAATCAGTATGTCCGGATAAAATAGCTCAGGTTACGAAAATGTTTATAAAGGATACACAGAAAATTTCCATAAATGAACGGATTAAAAAATGTGTAGAGATTTTTCAAACTTTTGTTAGAGATAGCGGGTTACCCATTCACTTAGAAATGAAAATTGACGAAGACCAGATTATGAGGATTGCAAAGGATGCTTTCACCAAACCGGCTATGAGTTATAATCCCGCTGAATTAAAATTAAGTGACGTAGTAGCTGTAATTAAAAATGTATTCTCTAAAGCATGAAAAGCACAGGTTAACGATCCCATTTTGTTTTTGTTTTCAGAATATCTCCCCTTTTATGCTTTTTATCTATTAGTTAAATAGCACTTGCCAGTCTTTTACTAATCTGGATGGCACATTCATCTTTCATCCTGATGACTTAAAACTTCAGGTATAAATCCCGCTCCAATATCCTGGATTTTGTGAGGTCCCGAAGAGGGAAATCTCATGAATCTTTTAGAAGTTTTTATCATGAGAAAAGCTGTGGCCCAGCCAAGGGAGAAGACAAATGTCAAAAGATAGCCATTTCCAGAGATTTTTTTGAAATCGAAATTTATCCCGGTGTACTAAATAATAAATGAGCCATCTTGTGAAGGAACTATTACAAAAAATTGCTAATAAAATTTTCGTTGATTTTACTGTGATACTTATATTTTGTTGACATTTATTATTGTAACATTATTTTCTTTACCTTTTATATAGGGAAATTTCCGAAATGACTTATTCAATTTTTGTTAATTAAATATAGGTTTTAGAAGTTTGACTTGAAGCTCTTTCAAGTTATAATTTACCAGTTAGATGGTCTTACCAGTATACCAAAAGAAGACTTAATCTGAAATGTTTGAAAAAGTCCAAACTAAAAAAGTTTATATGGAGATAGTGGAGCAAATACAAAAGTTGATTAAAGAAGGAAAATTGAAGCCTGGGGACAAACTCCCTCCTGAACGCATCCTGGCGAAAAAACTCGGGGTATCCCGCCCTCCATTAAGAGAAGCTTTGTCAGCACTGGAGATACTTGGGATAATTGAATGTAGAGGGGGAAGAGGCAATATAATTAAAAACAGTTTTGATCCTGATGTTCTTAAACAGCGATTCAAGGAATTGGAGAGCGAACAGAGCCCGTTTGAGCTTTTGGAAGCAAGAAAGGTAGTGGAAATGCAGATTGCCGGTCTTGCAGCAAAAAAAGCACTAAAGGAAGATATAGTCGCTATTGAAGAATCCTTAAGAAAGATGAAAGATTCTCTTTCCAATATCACCAAAATCTTGGAATACGATAGAGAGTTTCATGTTAATGTAGCCAGAGCTGCTCACAACAGTGTACTTTTTTCCATGATGAATTATTTAGCCGATGGCTTAAAAGAAAAACTATGGGTAAACCTGAAAGAGAAATGTTACAATCTTCCAGGACGTCCCGAGAAGTATCTTCGGGAACATATTGAGATCTTTAATGCCATAAAGAACAAGGATAGTAAAGGCGCCTCCAGGAAAATGTACACTCATCTGGCTGGTGTGGAAAAGGACTTACTCGGTTAGTTATGAGAAATTGGATTTTTATATAGAGAATTTATGATTCTTGTCTGATTTTCTTAAGCTATTTGTCTGTTAGCCGGTTTAAGTAGAGTAAAATTGTCAGCTAACTAATTAAATTTATTGTGAGAGGTGGACCGTGAGTTACCATTCTGAAAGTCTAATCGGTGGTTTGCACAAAATTGCAAGACAGGTACGGGTTGATGTAATTGAAATGATTCATAGAAGAGAAGCTGGACATCCAGGTGGTTCTCTATCCATTGTAGAAATTCTGGTTGCTCTTTATTTTCATCATTTAAGAATTAAGCCCGAAGATCCTTCTTGGCCAGAGCGAGATCGATTCATTTTAAGTAAAGGTCATGGATGTTCAGCTCTTTATGCTACACTGGCAAGAAGAGGGTTTTTCCCTCCAGAAAAGCTTGAAACATGGGGTCATATAGGTTCGTTTTTACAGGGACATCCTGATAGATTGAAAACTCCAGGAGTGGAGATGAGTTCGGGATTTCTGGGGCACGGGCTTGCCATTGGTGTTGGTTTGGCTTTAGCTGCTCGGATTAGAGGTTTTTCCTATCAAACATATGTTTTATTGGGTGATGGTGAATGCCAGGCGGGAATTGTATGGGAAGGGGCAATGGCTGCAGGAAAATACAAATTATCAAATTTAACTGTTATTGTTGATTACAATGATGTTCAACTGGATGGTATTGTACATGAAATTATGCCTCTTGAACCTTTCATTGATAAATGGTGCTCATTTAATTTTGAGGTGCTACAAATCAACGGCCATAACATGAGAGAAATTCTTGATTCTCTGGACATGGCCCTCGAGATTCATGAGAAGCCCGTAGTTATAATAGCTCGTACCACCAAAGGAAAGGGCGTCTCCTATATGGAGAATAAATCTATCTGGCATGGAAGAGCTCCAACTGAAGAAGAGTTGAAGATAGCAAAAACTGAACTTTTGAAGGAGGAAAATTGATGCAGAAAGTTTCTATTCGAGAAGCTTTTGGAAAAACATTGGTTAAGATTGGAGCCCAAAATCCAGATGTTGTGGTATTAGTTGCAGATGTTTCCTCTTCACTTATGACAGATTATTTTGGAGAAAAGTTTCCCGATCGTTTTTTTAATCTGGGAATTCAGGAGGCTGGAATGGTTGATGTTGCGGTTGGTTTTGCACTTGCTGGGATGATTCCTTTCACAAATACATTTGCTGGTTTGTATCTTCGAACGGTTGAACAGATAAGAACCTGTGTCGCTTATGCCAGAACTAACGTTAAAATTATCGGGGGATACTGTGGATTATCGGACTTCAAAGATGGACCAACTCATCATTCTATTGTAGATATTGCTGTTATGAGGGCTCTGCCCAATATGGTGGTTATAAGTCCCGCTGATGCTACAGAAGTCGAGAAGATTTTACCCCTTGTGGCAGAATACGATGGACCGTGTTATGTTCGTCTAAGCAGGGCAGATTTGCCTGTTGTTTTTGATGATAACCATCAGGTAGAGATTGGTAAAGGGATCGTCATCAAAGAGGGTGAAGATGTTGCTCTCATTGGTACCGGGGTTATGACCTGGCGCTGTCTTGAAGCGGCAAAAATCTTGTCAGGTGATGGCATAGATTGTACAGTTATAAATATCCATACCCTTAAGCCATTAGATGAGTCTCTCATAATAGAGACTGCAGAGAAAACGGGAGCTATAGTTACCGCTGAGGAACATTCAATCATAGGTGGATTGGGAAGTGCGGTAGCAGAAGTTCTCGCAAATAATTGCCCTGTTGTTGTTGAACGAGTTGGAATTGCTGATAGATTTACCGAAACTTCCTTAGATTTTGAATCTTTGCTTGATCATTATGGTATGAGTGTTCAGGATATAGTTGGAGCGGCTAAACGAGCTGTTCATAGAAAACAAAAAGTTAAATGAGAAAGAAGGAGTCTATATGGCAATAAAAGAAAAATTAGGGTTTGGCATAATCGGGGCAGGTGCAATTGCTCCGTTCCATGCTGAAGCAATTAATGATTTACCTGAAGCGACCCTTGTTGGGGTTTGCGATTCTATAGAGGAAAGAGCAAGATCTCTTGCTGAAAAGTTCAATGCAAAAATGTGGTGCACTGACTATAGAGAACTTCTGGAAAGGAAAGACATAGATGTCATCAATCTGTGCTTACCCCCTTCTTTAAATGCGAAAATTACTCAGGAAGCTGCCAAAGTGCATAAGAACGTAATTGTGGAAAAGCCAATGGCTTTAAATGTTGAGCAGGCTGATAGTATGATATCCTCCTGTAAGGAGGCAAAAGTTAAATTGGGGGTTATTTTTCCTTGTCGTTTTAGCGAGGATACTAAAAGAGTGAAAAACATAATTGAAGAAGGAAGACTGGGAAAGTTATTCATGGGTAACGCTTTTACCAACTGGTTCCGAACGAAAGAATACTATGAAAATGCTTCCTGGAGAAAGACTTGGAGTGGTCAGGGCGGAGGAGTTTTAATGAACCAGGCTATACACTCTATAGATCTTTTACAATGGTATATGGGGCCTGTGAAAAGTATATATGGATTAATGGATACATTTGTACATGATATTGAGGTAGAAGATAGTGCTGTTGCTATTTTGCAGTTTGAAAATGGAGCGGTAGGAGTGATTCAGGGGACTACTGCAGCTTTTCCTGGTTTTCCAAGAAAAATAGAAATTTTTGGAGAAAAAGGAAGCATCGTCTTAAAAGTGCATTTTCTGGAACTTTTAGCTATTATAGGTTCTGAAATGGAAATTAAGGGGGATTTAAGACAAGATTATGTAAATAAAAGACCCGGAGATTGTTCTTCAGGACCCGTTCATTTAACTTCTGAATATCACAGACTTCAAATAGAAGACTTTATAAACGCTGTAAAGGAAGATAGAAAACCATTTGTTGATGGAGAAGAAGGAAAAAAATCTCTGGAGATAATTCAGGCAATATACCGGTCAGCCAGAACAGGTAAGACAGTTAGGTTGCCTTTAAAAAGTAATAGTAGCTAATTACAATTTATTTTAAAAGGTTTCACTTTGATTTGATAAGTGAGATCCTTTTGGGCTTATATCTAAATTGTTAGGAGAGGAGAACCATGAAATACGATCTTACACCCAGAGATGTAGGAAAAACTGAAACTCCTTACAGGAGAATCAAGACAAAATTACCGGTCCCTGAATCCTTACCTGTTTTAGAAAAATTGGCCCGGTATGAACCCCGTCAGTTTCGTTCAATACCGCCTGTAGGTGTAGTTTGGGATAGAGCTGAAGGATTTCAAATTTATGACAGGTATGGTAACAAGTGGTTAGATTGGACTTCAGGCGTTCTTGTTGCTTCTGCTGGTCACGCAAGAGAAGAAATTAAAAAGGCAATAGTGGATCAACTCAATTCCTCCCTGCTTTTCAACTATGTTTTTCCCAATGAAATAAGACTGAAGCTTATAGAAAAACTAATTCAGATAACACCTGACCCTCTTAATATGGTTATTTTGCTAAGTACTGGAGCAGAAGCTGTTGAACGTGCAATAAAACTGGCACGAATTTGGGGTAAAAAAGTTGGTGGTAAAAAAAAGATAGGAATTGTTTCCTTTGAGGGAGCTTTTCACGGGAGAACTCTTGGTTCTCAAATGATCGGAGGAATACCTTCCCTAAAAGAATGGATTGTAAATCTTGATCCTGATATGCATCAGGTTCCTTACCCTGGTGACTTCAGGTGTAAAAATAAGGACTTTTCACTTTTTGAGGAGACACTGGCCAATAAGGGTTTGAAAAGTGAAAATATTGCCGCAGTAATTACCGAGACCTTTCAAGGAGGAGGGGCCTCCTTTATGCCTAAGGAATATGCTCAAAAATTGGCTGAATGGTGTAAGCGGGAAAACGTTCTGTTAATTATGGATGAAGTTCAGGCTGGTTTTGGGAGAACAGGTAAGATGTTTGGTTTTGAACACTACGAAATTGTTCCAGACCTCATCTGTTGTGCAAAAGCAACCACCTCATCTTTACCTCTTTCCTGTGTGATTGGCAGATCCGAGGTTATGGATGTGGATGACCCTGTCACGAGTACACATTCAGGTAATCCTCTATGTGTGGCAGCAGCCCTTGCTAATATCAATCTTATTGAAAAAGAAAATCTTGTTGAAAATGCCGCCAGAGTCGGAGAATTTTTCTCTGCAGAACTTAATAAATTAAAAGAGGAATATGGAGATATAATTGGTACAGTTTGTGGAAAAGGGCTTGTCTATGGTTTGCATATCGTTAAGAAAGGAACGATTGAACCCGATGGGGAGCTTGCTTATAAAATAGTTCGAAGATGTGTAGAAAAAGGATTGATGCTCTTCTCACCGGTTGGCTTTGGTGGAGCAACTATAAAGATATGTCCTCCTTTAATTATAACAAAAGAAGCAGTAAGTGATGGGATAACAGCTTTGAGAGAAGCGATAGAAGAAAGTCTGGAGCATCGTTGATAGCCATATATAAGCGAAAGGAGAGAACAAAATGAGGGTTGGTTTGCTTTCCTTTTCCGATGGACGGGAAAGGGTGCACAGAGATTTAATTCCGGAGATAAAAAAGGCCCAGGATGTTATAATTGATTTTTTAAAGAGACAGAAAGGCATAGAAGTCGTTGCAGGATCAAGTATAGTATACACACCCGATTTGGCTCGAAGAGAAGCAAGGAGGTTAGTTGCCCAGAATATAGATGCTCTTGTTTTTAATATCCCGGTATTTGCCTTTCCAAATTTTGCCTTGATTGCAGCCAGAATATGTAATATCTCACCCTTGATTTACTCTCTTCCTAACCCGAGACTCCCGGGGTTAGGTGGAATGCTGGCAGCTGGAGGTGGTCTCAGAGAAGCAGGAATAAATTGCGAGAAATTATGGGGCGATCTTGGCGACCCATTGATTCAGAAAAAATTTATGGCTTACTTGAGGGCTCAAACTGCTGCAAGAAAACTTCAAGGCCAGGTCTATGGGCTCATTGGAGGTCGGAGTATCGGAATGGTTACCGGGACCATTGATCCTTCCCAGTGGATGGAAATATTCGGGGTGGATGTGGAACATGTGGACCAGCTTGAAATAATTCGTCTTGCAGAAAAGATCCCTGAGGTAGAGGTTAATGAAGGATTCAAATGGTTGAACAGTCATGTTGGAAAAATAGAGTATGCTGGTGCTTTAAGTGAGGAGAGTTTAAAGTACCAGCTGAGATGTTACCTTGCTATACAGGAAATAGTTAAACAGCACCAGCTCGATTTTCTGGGAGTAAAGTGTCACTACGAACTAAGTGAGTATTACGTTACCCAATGTTTAAGTTGTGCAATTTGCTCTGATCCTTATGACTGGAGAGGACCAAAGCCTCCCCAGGTCTTTGCCTGTGAAGCCGATTCAGATGGAGCTTTAACTATGCAAATCCTTAAACTCCTATCGGGAAAACCCACAGCTTTTCTTGATCTCAGACATTATGATGAAGCAAATGGCCTTTATGTTCTTTGTAACTGTGGTGCTTTAGCTACGTGGTTTGCTGCTCAGGCTGAGGATCCAAATGAAAACCTAAAGAGGGTGACCCTTTGCCCCATTATACCAAAGTATGCTGGAAAAGGAGCTCATGTTCGTTTTCTGTGTAGTAGTGGTGAGGTTACGTTCGCAAGACTTATGCGCTCAAGCGGTCGTTATCAGATGGTGATATTTAAAGGTGAATTTGTAGAAGTTCCACTCGCCAGGCTTCAGGAAACTTGCCCTCAATGGCCTCATGCTTACGCAAAAATAAATATTGGTCCACAGGAACTTTTTGATATTTATGATTCCAATCACTGTCACGCTGTTTATGGGGACTATTTAGAGGAAATTGTTAAATTTTGCAAAATTCTGAATATTGATGTTCAGCTTATTGAAAGAAGAAGATAGTCAAAATGAATTCTTTGTATCAGAAGGTAATAGAGTATATTGATCGTCAAAAAACAGATCTGGTGGATTTTCTTTCAAAATTGATTGGTTTTCCATCGGTGAATCCAGGGATGCCGGGTCAAGGGAAGGAGTTGGAATTGCAACAGTGGCTAAGCGAAAAACTAAGACAATTTGGATTTGATGAGGTTGACTGCTGGTCTGCTGACCCTAAAATTGAAAGGCCTAATATTGTAGCCACCATAAAAGGATCAGGTGGAGGCAAGTCTCTTATACTGAACGGTCATTGTGATGTTGTACCGGTAAATGAAAAGGAACTGGAAAAATGGGATACTGACCCTTGGAGTGCTACTATTAAGAATGGCAGACTTTTCGGTAGAGGGGCAAGTGATATGAAAGGTGGTCTTACTGCCATGATATGGGCAGCTAAGGCAATAATTGATAATGAAATAGATTTAAAGGGAGACCTCTTTGTTGAATCTGTGGTAGGAGAGGAATCAGGAGAAGGAGAAACCGTTGGAACTAACTCTACATTGCAACGTGGCTACAAAGCACCTTTTGCCATAATAGGTGAGCCAACCAGCTGTGAGATTAAAGTAAGGACACCCGGTGTCTTTTTCTTTGAGCTTGAAATACAGGGAAAAGAAACTCATATTTGTAACAGGAATCAGGTTATTTTTCCTCAGAAACATGGTGTAAGTTCTGGAAGTAAAATAGGAGTGGATGCGATAACCAGTTCCATACAGTTTATGCAGCTTTTTCAGAAAATAGAGTTGCAGTGGAATCAGAGATGGCAAGACGAGCTTCTTCCGGAAGAAGAAGGGGTAGGATCTTTTACCATCGGCCCCTGTTTTATTGAAGGAGGTACTTACGGTGCAGCCGTAGTTCCAGGATCTTGTAGAATTGTTTATAATGTGCGTTACCCCTGGTGGTTGAAGGATGAAGATCTCTGGCAAGAGCTGAAGCGGTATGTAGATGCTCTGGCATCAACAGACGATTGGTTCAGAAAAAATCCTCCCAAATTTAAGGTACCAGTTATAAGACGCTGGCAACCAATGATTGAGACTCCAGTTGATCATCCTGGGGCGAGAACACTGGCTGCGGCTTTTGAAAAATTAACCGGGAATAAAGCACGATTTTCCAGTTTTAAGGGATTAACTGATGCTACTTTCTTGACCCGCGGAGGTGTACCTACGGTTTTATTTGGCCCGGGCAGCCATGACTGTGGTATTCATGGACCTAATGAATACATATCTATCGATGAACTTATACTGTGTGCAAAAATATACGCTGTTATGATATTAGACTGGTGCAGATAATTTACCTGTTTGTAAAGAAAGAACAAAAATAGATCAACCAATTGCCCAGTATATGCAAGGAGTTTATTGATGAATCGACGTGAGATGGTAATTGCCACCATTGATCACCAGAAACCAGAAGTAATTCCCCAACAGGTTACTTTTTTTGATATTAACGCTTTAAAAAAGTTTGTGCCAACTTTTAGTACTGACTGGAGAGAGGATGCGGTTAAGAAAATGGAGTTTCTCGATAGTGCTTTTGTAGAAGTAAGTAATTGTTTGCATCGTTCAAAGTATTTGCAGAAGGTGGATATTTTAGAAAGAGTAGCTTTTTATCATGCTGTTGCACCTTCTGGCGGACTTTATGTAGATGTTATAAAAGAAGATGATGAATCTGTGATAATCCAATTTGAAACTGGAGGTAAATGGGAGATCCATAAGGACCCTTTCTGGCGTCATTTTATTGATTATCCTGTAAAAGATGAAAAAGATCTTGAGAAATTGCATATGCCTGATCCTAACGATCCCAAAAGATACACAGGTGTTGAGGAAACAATTGCATACTTTAAGAAAAAAGGTTTTTTCACCCAGGTTGAGATTAATGGCTTTTTTTCGGATGTATGGTATCGGTACCACAATATGCCCGATTTTTTGGTAAACATGATAGAGAAAGAGGAATTTATAAAGGAACTTTTGAACAAAGTGGGATCATTTAATCTTGCTGTTGCTGAGAATTATCTTAAAAGAGGTGTAGATAGCGTTATGTTTTGTGAAGACCTTGGATCAAACAAAAGTATGTTGATTTCTCCTGACCTATACAAGAAGTTTTTTTATCCATGGCATAAAAAATTAGCTGACCTTTGTCATCAATATGGGGCTTATCTAAATATGCACAGTCACGGTAATATAAATGAGATCGTACCATTTATAGTGGAAGCAGGAGTTGATATATTAAATCCAGTAGGTCCTTCTGACAATATGGATCTCAAAAAACTGAAGAAAAATTATGGTGATAAGATTACTCTAATGGGTGGATTGAGCAAATTCATTGGTAACATGAGCAGAGAAGAACTCGAGTCCCATATTAAAAATGTGATAGAAACCGGGTCTTCTGGTGGCGGTTTTATTCTCATGTCAGAAGGTGGAATTCCCTCCAGTATGAACCATGAGGATTTCAAGTTTTACTGTGATGTGAGCAAGAAATATAGAAAAAAATGCGGTAAAAGATGAGAATTTGTAGGGGATAAAATGGACCGGAAAGGAGGTGTGTAAAAAAAATTATCAGGTCCATTAAAAAAGGAGGTTTTACACGATTTTACCGAACAAATATCAAGTATTAAGGGGGAAAAGATCAATGGGTAGAAGTTTTTCATACAAGGTTTTTTTAGGTTTGGGGTTAATGTTGATTTTGTTGATGATTATTGGTCAAACAGTTTTTGCAGCAGGGGAAAAACCCTGGGAAAAAATCGAATGGAATAAGCCAGTACCTGCTCCTGAAAGGTTATCTGCCGATGAATACATTCTTCCAGAAGGGTGGCAACAGGCAGTGAAAGGTGTTGAGAGGATACTTCACTTCAATGCCGGAAGTATGGAACACGATCCAGGTACTTTGGCTAATTTTAAACTTTTTGAGAAATTAACCGGAATAAAGGTCAATTATGTTGAGGTATCCGATCAAGTTCTCCTGCAAAAGACGATATCTGCTCTTGTAAGTGGTGATCCTAATGTTACTTCCATGTGTGTTTCAGAGCCAGCCTATTCCATGCAACATCTAATAGCTGCAAATTGGCTTGAAAAATGGGATGTAGTATGGAGTCCTGAAGTTCAGAAAATTTATCCACCAGGATTAGTACAGTTGCTTAAAGGACCAGATGGCCACTTTTATGGAACGGTTGATACTCAAAAATCAGCCATTATGTACGCAAGAGTTTCTTGGCTTAAAGCAGCAGGTGTGGATATTCCTGATACCTGGCAAGATGTAATTATTGCTGCTAAGAAGTGCCGGGAGTGGGCTTTACAAAATCTTGGTCCAACTTACTGGGGTATTGCCTTTCCAGGTGATCACTATCTACTTCAGCATTTTCAGTGTGGGGTTTACTCTCAGGGTGGGAGGTTAATGCAAGATGGTAAGATTAATTTATTGACTCCCGAATTCAAAAATACATGGAAGATGTTTGTGGATTTCATCAAGGAAGGTTCAGCTCCTGAGGCAATTCTTGGATGGACGTGGAATGATTACCAGCAGGCTTTTGCAATGGGAAAAGTAGCCATATGTGATGAGGGACTCAATACTAACATGGTATTTTTTAAAGATCCAAATAGATCCCCTGGGCTTCAGAAAGATGTGTTTGGTAATCCTGTGAAGGGTGGGGACTGGATTGCTTTTCCACCACCAAAGTGGAGTGACGAAATGCCGGAAAGTTACAGAGGAGCAGCTCCAACTAATTTTTCGACATTTGTTATCAATAGATTTGCTCCTGACAATGCTAAAGCAGCAGCAATGTTACTGGGTGAGGTTAGAATGAGTAAGCAAGGTGGAGTGAATGAGCTTTTGATAGAGGGTAATTCTCCGTTTTTGCCTACGGTGTTTGAAGATCCTGAGGTCCTGAAAAAGGTAGACTATGTTGATGTACGAAAGATATGTCTGCAGAATGCTGTGCTGGAAGTTTTTCCTCCCGGTGCTCAGCATATGATGGACATTTTGCTTGAATATTTTGGAAAAGCAGTCACTGGAGAGATGGATACCATGGAAGCTCTGGAGCAGGCCCAAAAGGAACTGGATGAGCTACTGTACTACTAATCTGAAACAGAGTTTTCTCGCAGTTAATTGAGTGATTTGAATGAAAAAGAAAAGTTGGCCCCGTGCGATTACAAATACGGGGCCAACTCCGCCTTCGTTTTCAAAATATTCAGAAGGAGGGGTACTTCATGAAAATCTCTAACAGTAAATTCGGTTTGTTTCTTTCTCTACCAGGAATAGTACTTTTGACACTTTTGATAATTGGTCCTTTGATTTTTCTTGTTTACACAAGCTTTCTTCGATATGATAATATACGTCCGGTGGTATTTTGTGGCCTTAAGAACTATAAGTATCTTTTCCGTCAACGAGTTTTCTGGTTGAGTTTCAAAAATACTCTGGTTTTCTGTGGAGGAACCACACTTTTAACTTTTGTCTTAAGTCTGCTTCTTGCACACTGTTTATCGCGAATTACCAGAGGATCGAGTATTTTCAGGTCTTTTGCAATGTTTCCCTGGGCAGTTCCACTTGTTGTTTCGGGTTTCATGTGGAAACAGATGTTTAATCCCTCTTTTGGTGTTATCAATGATGTTTTGTTAAGGACAGGAATAATAAAAAATCCTCTTGATATATTCGGTAATCCCACTCTGGCCATGATAGGGGTTATTCTTGCCGATTCATGGACACGTATACCTTTTATGACGATAATTATCCTTGCAGGGCTGGAGAGTATTTCACCCACCATATATGAGGCAGCCAAAACAGATGGAGCAGATGTATTTCAGACGTTTGTTCATATATCCCTGCCTCTTAACAGAAAAGCCATGCTAACAGGTCTTCTTATTACCAGTATATTTTCTTTTCGCACAATTGATGCAATTTTTTCCCTGACTTTTGGTGGTCCAGCAAAGGCTACATATGTTTTTGGGTTTTACATTCTTGATCTTATCTATAGATATTTCAATTTTGGTGTTGCAGCTTCACTGAGTATATTGATGATTATTTTCTTGATAGGAATTGGAAGTATTTTTGTTTACAACATCCTTAAAGGTGGCAAATTATGAAGAAAATAAGAGAGTTCCTGGCAACTGTACTGGAACATAAGGCCACTCCCTATGTAGGAGCTTCGGTGATCCTTTTTATTATTTTTATACCTATACTGTGGACCCTGATTACTTCATTTAAGACCCTGGAAGAGTCTTTCTTTTCTCCACCAACCTATATTCCTAAGACTCCTACCCTTGAGGCATACAGAGAGGTAATTTTTAATTCCCCTGTCCCTCTCTATATTTTGAATTCTGTAATTTATGCTACCAGTACAACATTTTGTGTTTTAGTTGGAAGTGTCTTTACCGCCTATGGGTTGAGTAGATACCCATATAAGGGAAGTGGTATGGTTCTTGGTTCTTTTCTTGCCAGTCGCATAATTCCACCTCTTAGTCTTTTACTTCCCTTCTACATTATTTATAAAATACTGGGACTGATAGATTCCAAGCTGGCAGTTGTAATATTTACTGTCTACCTCTGCTATCCACTATCAGTATGGATATTAAAAACTTTTTTTGATGATTATCCGCAGGATCTGATGGATGCTGCCCTTATCGATGGATGTTCACGTTTGGGTGTACTGTTTAGAGTTGTTATGCCTGGTATTGCTGTCGGCATAGCTGCCGTGGCTATCATCTCTTTTCTGTGGACGTGGCAGGAATTTTTATCTCCCTATTTGTTTCTTAATAGTGACCAGAACAAGCCCATAACCGTGGGTGTATATTACTTTGTTGGAGATGAACTAACTTACTGGAATTCTATATCTGCTGCAGCAATTTTTGCAAGCATTCCCGGAATTGTATTTTTCTTAATTGCTCAGAAGTTTATTATAAAGGGATTAACACTGGGTGGAGTGAAGGGATAAGGATAGTATAAAGAGAGCTTCAATATTGGAATAGTAAAAATGCGGTCAAAAGAGTTACTTTTAAAGACGTTAAATCATGAGGAACCCGACCGAGTTCCTGTTGATCTTGGGAGTACCAATGTTACCACCATCACTTGGCCGGCATATGTAAATCTTTGTAAATATTTAGGGTTAGATAAAGAAAAAGAAATCACGGTTGTAGATAGAATACAGCAAATCGTTGTACCAGATGAAGAGGTTTTGCTTCGGTTAAAAGTTGATACGAGAAGTGTTTGGTTGCCAAAGCCAGGCGCAAGGAAGGTAGAATTGGAAGAAGAGGATGCCTATATGGATGATTGGGGTATTGTAAGAAAAAAAGTAGCTGGAAGCTGGTATTATGACGTTATTAAATTTCCTCTGGAGGATGCAAATAGTATAGAAGACCTGTTGAATTATAAATGGCCCAATCCGAATAGTCTGAAAAAATTTGAAAAAGTAGAAAATGAAGCCAAAAAGTTGTATTCGGAGGGTGTTTACCCTCTTGTCATTGATCCCACAGGATCTGTTCCCTTTCAAAATTCCCAACTTTTAAGGGGCTTTGGTACTTTTTTAATGGATTTAGTACTGAATAAAAGTTTTGCCGAGTTTCTCATGGATAAACTGGTTGAATTTCAGATAAAACGGCTTGAGAAATTGCTTGAAGAAGTTGGAAATTATATAAATGTCATTAAGATTGCTGACGACCTGGGCACACAGAAAGGTCCTCTTATTTCCCCCGAACTTTATAGAAATTTAATAAAACCAAGACATAGACAGCTCATCCAGTTCATCAAGAAAAAATCAAAAGCTAAAATCTTATTTCATAGTGACGGGGGAATTTACCCTTTTATTGAGGATTTGGTTGATATAGGTGTAGATATTCTTAATCCAGTTCAGGTTTCTGCTCATGGCATGGATACCAAAAGGCTTAAGAGAGAGTTCGGAAAGAGTCTTTGCTTTTGGGGAGGGATTGACACCCAGAGAACATTACCCTATGGAAGTATAAAAGATGTTGAGGATGAGGTAAAAAGACGGATAGATGAGTTAGCTCCGGGTGGAGGATATGTACTTGCTCCTGGACACAATATTCAGCCTGATGTTCCACCCGAAAATATTGTTGCCATGTACCAGACAGCCATTGAATATGGCAAAAAATAGATTAAAGGAGGGTATATGAAGATAGGATTAGCTATAGCACCCGCAAATGCTTTGCCTTCTGCCTTCGTTGTTTTTCGAATGGATCTGGGCCTGGGAATAAAAAAAGCTGCAGAGCTTGGTTATGATGGTGTTGAATTAGCCATTGCTGATGCCACAGAAGTGAATGTGACTCAAGTGAAGAAACTTATTAAAAAATACAATTTGCAGCTTCCCATAATCTCTACCGGAAGGGTTTTTGCTGAGAAAAAGGTCTCATTTACGCATTTTGATGATAATATACGCAACGAAGCAATACGGACAGTTAAAGGTATAATAGAACTTGCTGCTAATTTTGGAGCAGATGTGAATGTTGGTAGGGTAAGAGGAAATTTGCCTCCTGGTGAAGAAGAAAAAGCCAGAGAAAGATTTATTTATGCCATGAGAGAATGTGCTGATTTTTCAAAAAGTTTCGGAAGACAGCTTTTACTTGAACCTGTAAATCGTTATGAGACTAATTTTATCAACAATCTGAAGGAGGGA
>Ga0190360_1000376_pt1 | contig 25377 bp, 23 predicted proteins | sample 48721834_MG_FD_161271 | JGI IMG/M metagenome (GOLD analysis project Ga0190360, IMG submission 161271) | Hydrothermal vent microbial mat bacterial communities from Southern Trench, Guaymas Basin, Mexico - 4872-18-3-4_MG | ecosystem: Environmental > Aquatic > Marine > Hydrothermal vents >...
CTGACCGCTGAGCTACACGCGCTCGTGTTTTTCCAGCTATGCCGGCAATTCGGTTATATAGTATGTATAACATATCGCCACACTCTTTCCAATCTTTTTGAGGAAAGGTTTTAATTAAGAACCGAATCCTTCTGTTTTAAAAGAATCAAGGGTGAGTTCGTCCAAATCAGAAATTACGAGTTTAAGCATCATTATTTTATAGCCGCTACTTTAAATTTCCCAGTTTTCTTTGTTTTAGTCGGCCGCGGCCGGGTTTTAATAAGCTTCTCAAATTCTTCCCTTTCGATAGTTTCTTTTTCGGCAAGGGTTTTGGCAATTTTATCCAATAACTTTCTTTTTTTCTTCAAGATTTTTTTGGCGCTGTCTCGAGCTTCTGCGATAAAAGAAGAAACCTCTTCGTCGATTTTGGCAGCCACTTTTTCAGAATAATTTCTTTGCTCGCCCAGCTCTTTGCCCAAAAAGACCAACTCTTCTTTTTCGCCGAAAGCCACCGGACCTAGTTTTTCCGACATACCGTATTCCTTGACCAGTTTTCTGGCAAGAGTTGAAGCTTTCTCCAGGTCGTTGGCGGCTCCGGTAGTTATTTCTCCGAATACCAATTTTTCTGCCGCATATCCCCCCAGCAGGGTGGCCAATTCAGACAGGAATTCGCTTTTGGTCTTCAGCCGCTTCTCTTGGGTGGGCAATTTTAAAGTGTAGCCGGCAGCTCTTCCCCTGGCTACAATTGATATTTTTCTGATGGGTTCGGCTTCCGGCAAGAAGGATGCTACCAGAGCGTGGCCCGCTTCGTGGTAAGCGGCGATTTTCTTTTCTTTCTCAGAAAGGATATGGCTTTTCCTTTCCGGCCCCAAAAGGACTTTGTCAATTGATTCCAGGAGTTCTTCCTGGTGAATTTCTTTTTTATTTCTTCTGGCAGCAAGTATGGCAGCCTCGTTAACCAGGTTAGCCAAGTCGGCTCCGGAAAATCCGGGGGTGCGTTCAGCAATTTCCCGCAGTTTGACATCCAAGGATAAAGGTTTTCCTCGGACATGAATTTTTAAAATTTCTTCCCGGTCGTTAATGTCGGGTTCGTCCAGAACCACCCTTCTGTCAAACCTACCCGGCCTTAGCAAAGCCGGATCCAAGACATCAGGTCTGTTTGTGGCCGCCATAACTATACAGTTAGTATCTCTTTCGAAGCCATCCATTTCCACCAGAATTTGGTTTAGGGTTTGTTCTCTTTCGTCATGTCCGCCACCCAGACCGGCTCCCCGTTGTCTGCCGACCGCATCCAGTTCGTCAATGAAAATAATGGCTGGTGCCGCTTTTTTGGCCGTGGAAAAGAGGTCTCTTACTCTGCTAGCTCCCACGCCGACAAACATTTCCACGAATTCCGAACCAGAAATATGAAAAAAGGGCACATGGGCTTCACCCGCCACGGCTCTGGCCAATAAGGTTTTTCCCGTTCCCGGCGGCCCCATTAAGAGTACTCCTCGGGGAATCCTCGCCCCCATGACTAAGAACTTTTTGGGATGTCTCAAGAAATCCACCACTTCCTTTAATTCTTCTTTGGCTTCTACTAGGCCAGCCACATCTTTGAAGGTGATTTTTTCTTTTGGGTGGCCTTCGGCGCCGAAAAGTCGGGCGCGGGCTTTGGAGAAATTAAAAGCCTGCATGGCGCTTCCCCGGGCTTGACGGAATATCATCCAGAAAAAGAATCCGAAGATTAAAAGAGGAAAAAGCAGCAGGGAAATGGGTCCCAGCCAGAAGACAAGACCTCTTTCTTCTTTTGATTCAATCTCTATGTCCTGCAAAGCGGTTTTATTCACCCCATAATTTATTAAAGATTCGGAGAGAGAAGAATCCGTTTCTTTTTTTGATTTTGCCTCGGTATCGTCCCGGTAGGTAAGAAGAAGGTTGTTGCCGGAAATCACTATCTTTTTAATTTTCCCTTGATTGACGTCTTTTACCACCTGGGAAAGAGGTATTTCCCTTTCTTTTTCAAAAGGATTGGAAAATACAGCAAAAACCCCCGAGATAATCAGGAAAATCAGCAGAATAAAAATTATATTTTTGACCAAATTTTTCATATTTTTATTTTATCATAAATATTTTTGAATTCAAGAGAGGAGAAGGCGGAGGGGAATAATATAGGAATATTGAAGGATGTTCAACATCATTCAATATTCTGGTAAAATAAAAATGATGGAATTCTATCATACTTACAACAGGGGAACGGATAAAAGAAAGATATTTTTAGATGATTCTGATTTTCTCCGAGCCGTTCATGATCTTTACGAATTCAATGATGCTAATGCAGTTGTTAATCTCGGTCGTCGATTTACGAAATCTGAAGGATGTTCAACATCCCTCACATTGTTTAGGGATAAGTTGGTAAAATTGGGGGTTTGGTGTTTGATGACAAATCATTATCATCTTTTTTCTTCGCCCCTTAAAGATAATGGTCTTATATTATTTCATAAAAAATTCGGAGGCGGTTTTACAAATTTCTTTAATACAAGATATAAAAGAAGTGGAGCTCTATTTCAAGGCAGATACAAAAAGGTTTTAGTAGATAATGATACCCAGGCTCTGCAGCTAATATGCTATATTCATGCCAATCCTTTAGATTTATGGAAGCCTAATTGGAAAGAAAAGGGTCTGACTAATCCAGAGATTAGGGACGCTTTAAAATTTTTAGAGAAATATCGATGGTCCAGTCATTTGGATTGGTGGGGGATTAAGAATTTTCCTTCGTTGATAGATACCGAATTTATGAAGCGATTTTTCGATAATCCAAAAGAATATCAAGAATTTTTTGCAGATTGGCTGAGGTATTACGAAAGGAATATTCAAAATATTAAAGAAATTACCTTAGAATAAAAAATGTGAGGCGTCGTAAACCTCACATTTTAAAAACCTCTCTTAGCTGCCAAAATATTAAGAGCCCCTTTTGTCTTAACGACTACTCGGGGCTCTTCTTGGGATTAGCTCTCCTCAGCGTTGGGTTCGGCTTCCTCGTCCGGCCAGCTGGACGCGGCCTTGGCGGCCGCGGCGAGCTGGCGGTTCCTGTCGTAGCGCCGGAGGTGCTCCGACAGGATGGCGGCGGCCCCCTTCTTCCCGGCCCTGCGCAGCTTTTCAGCCGCGCTTTTCACGGTTTCCAGTCCCACATGGTAGACCACGTAGGGTTTGTTGGCCTTGCCGATTTTGATTTCGGCAAGGCCAACAAGGCGGAGATCCGAGAGGGTAAGCCCCCCCTCCCGGAGCGCCCGAGATATGGCAGCGGTGTTAAAGGCCACCCCCATCATCCGGGCTTCCCGGGCCACTGGGAAGAGGGCCTGGATGCGAGCTCTGTCTTCCAATACCTCCTTAACGAGCCGGAAGACGAGGTTTCGGCAGGCGCCCTCATCCAGTTTGCTCAGGGCTTCTCGGAGCTCGGCGAGCTCTTGAGGCTGCCCTTCATGGGGTCGCCGGCTCGTGATGGCTCGCGCAGCCCGCAGGGCCGCGCCAAACGGGGATGGTGTTGGGGTCTGTGGCTGCTGTACCTTCGGCTGTACCTTCGTCTTCATGTTTTCCTCCTTTTTCGGAGCCGACGGCGGTGCTGGCACCGGCGTCGATCTCCGATTTCGATCTCGACCCTTCGGCTTTTCGGCGGCCTCGGGGTCTCTCTTGCGTTCTCGGCGGATTTTTTCGAATCCACCTCCGTCTACGGGGGTTCTTCTGCAGCTTTTCTAGTTATATACGTCATATACCTCCTTATTTCTTTGATGAGCTTCCCCAAAGTAACAAGCTATTATATCACGGAATAAAAAACCTGTCAAGACTCTTGGGTATTTTGTCAAGAATCCTGACAGATTTGATTCATTTCAGTTCAGTATTCTTAGGATTTCCTCTTCCCCGACCTCGGGGATTCCCCGCAGTCTTCTTAGGGCTTCTCTTTGAAAGCCGGGGAAGACCCTTCTTGTCAGGAGGTATTTTATCACCCCCTTTAATTTCCTTTCATAGGAATCACTCTCACGAGAACCATTGTGGTTGTGGCTGTCATTTCGACCGCTCTGAAGATAATAATCAATGAGGAAGTTTATCGGAAAAACCCTTTTTATGTCAACACTTCTCGTTTCGCCGCTTTTTACTCTGATGGCGACGAAATCTGTCTCAATCAAGACAGCAGGACCCACAACGAGCTCTTGCCCATCGCGAGCCGCCACCATTTCTCCTTTTTGTATTTTCATTGGCTTTCTCCTTTGGCGTCCACCTTCCAACTCTAACTCTAAAATTATACCCTTTTTATTTTATTCTGTCAAGGTTAAGGTCATTTTGTGTTCCTTTGGTTCAATTTGGAGAATTTTAAATTTGTAAGTTTCGCCGATTTTCAGCTTCTCTTCCATTTTACTGCGAGTGCCAAATTCGGAAATGTGCGCCAGTCCTTGGATTTTCGGCTCTATTTCTACAAAAGCACCAAAGGGGTTGAATTTGGTCACCTTTCCCTCGATGACATCTCCTTTTTTGTATTTTTCATCAAGGTTTTCCCAGGGGTCTTTTTTCAGGGCCTTTAAAGACAGGGAAACTCTGCCGTCTTCTGTAATCTCGATGATTTTGGCTTTAATTTTTTGTCCCACCTCGACGACATCAGCCGGGTCTTCAATCAGCTGCCAGTCTAATTCCGAAATATGAATGAGGCCCTCCAGTTCTTCTTTGCCGAATTTGACAAAAGCTCCAAAATCCACAATTCCTGTGATTTCTCCTTCCACTACATCTCCCACTTTGTATTTCTTGAGAATTTCTTTTATTTTTTCGGTTTCCGTAGCCCTTTCGGAGAAAATCAAAATTTCTTTTTTGGGATTTAGGTCGAGAATTTTAACCTCCAATTCTTTGCCCACCAGTTTTTGGAGACGGTTTAGGATTTTTGTTTTATCAGCTCCTTCAACCCGGGGGTAGTGTTCCGGCGTCAGCTGGGAAACCGGTAAAAATCCCTGGAGGCCTTCGGCTTCTGCCATCAGCCCTCCTTTGTTGGCACCCAAAACTCTTACGGTAATGACCGAATCTTTCTCTTTTTTTTCTCTTAATTTCTCCCATCCCAGTTCTTTGCCGGCTTCGGTTAAAGACAATTCGACATATCCGTCATCTGTTTCCAAATCAACGATTTTAGCGAAAATTTTATCTCCTACTTTGAGATTTTTCAGCTCGTTTTTGGCTGCGTAAAATTCCCTGCCATAAATGATGCCCGCCCCCTTGTTTCCCAAATCCACATAGACGGTAGATTTTCCCGCTCCTATAATTTTTCCTTCCACAATCTCGCCCACCTTGGGGGGTTTAAGCAAATCATTGTTTTTGATTGTTGCGGCATTTTTCATACTATTGAGGAATATAACATATTGATTGAACTCTGGCAAGCTTTATGCTATCATATATATAATATGCACATTATTTGGAAGGGGCAATCCTGTTTTCAAATTATCGTTTCTCAGCAAAAGGGGGAGCAGGTAAAATTGGTCACCGATCCTTTTTCGAATGAAATCGGTTTCAAGCTTCCAAAAATGGAAGCCAATGTTTTATTGGTTTCTCACCAGCATTACGATCATAACAACGTTAAGGGCGTGGCAGGCAATCCTTTTTTGATAGAGGGTCCCGGCGAATACGAGATAAGAGGTATTTTTATACAGGGAATTTCTTCCTTTCACGATTCAAGGGAAGGCAAAGAAAGAGGAAGAAACACCATTTATACCATTGACGCAGAGGATATGAGGATTTGCCACCTGGGAGATTTGGGCCAAAAAGAGCTGACGCCGGAACAATTGGATAAAATAGACAACGTGGATGTTTTGATGGTCCCCGTGGGAGGAACCTATACCGTGGACGCCAAGGGCGCCGCTAGCATTATTTCTCAAATTGAGCCCAGAATTGTTATCCCCATGCACTATAAAATTCCTAAGTTGAAAATAAAGCTGGATGGAGTGGATAGGTTCTTAAAAGAAATGGGTAAAAAAACCTCAGAAGCGCAGCAAAAACTCCTCGTCAAAAAGAAGGATTTACCTAAAGAAGAAACTAAAATTGTGGTATTGAAGCCTTAAGATGCCCCCAAAAGAAAAAAAACAGAAAAAACAAAGCAAGGAAACGGAAGTGGGTTATGTGAAGCCGCGAGAGATCGTGGAGGAAATGCAGGAATCCTACATTGACTATGCCATGTCGGTAATTGTTTCTCGAGCCCTGCCCGATGTTCGCGACGGACTTAAGCCCGTTCATCGCCGGATTTTGTATGCTATGTGGGAAGACGGCCTGACTCACGCAGCCAAATTTAGAAAGTCAGCCACGGTTGTGGGAAGTTGTTTGGGGCGTTATCATCCGCACGGCGATACAGCCGTTTACGATGCTTTAGCCAGAATGGCTCAGGATTTTTCTTTAAGATATCCCTTGATTCAAGGTCAGGGAAATTTTGGTTCAATCGACGGGGATCCGCCGAGTGCTATGCGCTATACGGAGGCGAGGATGTCAAAGATAGGGGAAGAGATGCTAAGAGACATCGCCAAAAATACTGTTGATTTTGTTGACAACTACGACGGTACGAGGAAAGAACCCGCGGTTTTGCCTTCGCCTCTTCCTCAATTATTGCTTAACGGTTCTTTGGGTATTGCCGTGGGCATGGCTACCAATATTCCTCCGCATAATTTGGGAGAAGTGATAGACGCCGCCATTTATTTAGCCGATCACCCAAAAGCCAGCACCGAAGATTTGTTTAAATTCATCAAAGGACCCGATTTCCCGACCGGCGGCTCAATTTACAATCAAAGAGAAATTATTGAAGCTTATTCTCAAGGAAAGGGCCCCATTGTTATGCGGGGGAAGGCGGAAGTGGTGGAAAAAGAGAAAACTCAAAGGCAGCAGATTATTATTACCGAAATTCCCTACCAAGTTTTGAAATCTTCTTTGATTGAGCAGATGGCACGCTTGGTTCACGAAAAGAAGCTGGAAGGAATAAAAGACATTAGGGACGAGTCGGATAAAGAAGGCTTGAGAATTGTCATTGATCTCCAAAGAGACGCTTACCCCCAGAAAGTTTTAAACCGCCTTTACAAGTTTACTGACCTGCAAAAAACCTTCCATTTGAACATGTTGGCTTTGGTGGAAGGAATCCAGCCAAGAGTTTTGTCTTTGCCGGATGTCTTAAGTTACTATCTAGCCCATAGAAAGGAGGTGGTTCAGAGGCGGACTAAGTACGATTTGGAAAAAGCCAAAGAAAGGGCTCATATTTTGGAGGGTTTGCACAAGTGCCTAGCCCAAATAGACGCCGTCATAAAAACCATTAAAAATTCTGCCAATCGGCCGGAGGCCCAACAAAACCTGATGCGCCGTTTCCGGCTAACGGAAATTCAGGCCAATGCCATTTTGGAAACCAAGCTTTCAGCTTTAGCCAAGCTGGAAAGAAAGAAAATAGAAGATGAATTAAAGGAAATGAGGGCGAAGATCAAAGAATACACTGCCATTTTGAAAAGCCCCCAAAGGATAAAAGAAATTGTCAAAAAAGAACTGAAGCAGCAAAAAGATACTTTCGGCGACGAAAGGAAAACCAGAGTCCATGTTCAGAAAATAGGGGAGATAGCAGAAGAAGATCTGATTCCCCAGGAGGAAACCATTATTACTCTGACTCAGGGGGGATACATTAAAAGAATCAACCCTTCTCTTTACCGTAAGCAGAAGAGGGGGGGCAGGGGGATGGTTGGTATGAAAACTATAGGGGAAGATATCGTAGAGCATTTCCTGACAGCTATGACCCACGACAGTTTGCTCTTTTTTACCGATTCCGGGAAAGTTTTCCGCAGCCCCGTTTATGAAATTCCGGAAGGCGCCAGGGTGGCTAAAGGCCGGGGACTTTTGAACTTCTTGGAAATTTCTCCTCAGGACAAGGTTTTGTCTCTTCATGCCCTTTCCAAAGAGGATAAGGAGAGGGGAGTTAAGTTTTTAGTGATGGTCACCAAAAATGGTATAATAAAAAAGACGCCCTTGGAGGACTTTGAAAACGTTAGGAAGTCGGGATTGATCGCTATCTCTTTGAAAAAAGGAGATGCCTTGCGGAGTGTGCGTAAAACCACTGGTAACGACGACATCATTCTGGTTACCCAAAGAGGCCAATCCATCTGCTTTAAGGAAAAAGATATCAGGCCGATGGGGAGAACGGCCTCCGGCATTCGAGGAATAAGGCTGAAGAAGTCAGACGAAGTAATTGCCATGGACGTGACCACCGAGAAATGCGAGCCGGGCAAATGCCATCTTTTGGTGGTTTCGGAAAACGGCTTTGGCAAACGCACCGACCTGAGGGAATACAAATTGCAGGGAAGAGGCGGTTCCGGCATTATTACTGCTAGAATTACCCCCAAGACGGGAAGGTTGGTTTCGGCCATGATTTTGACCGGGGAGGAAGAGGACCTGATCGTAATTTCCCGCAAAGGGCATGTCATTAGAACAAAAATAAGCTCTATCAGCCAGCTTAACAGGGCTACCCAGGGAGTGAGAATTATGAAATTGGAGCCGGGCGACAAGGTGGCCTCGGCAACCTGCATTTAATTTAACACGACACTAATTTACGAATTTCCACCAATGATACGAATATTCGTAAAATTGGTGTTTCATTCGTATATTGGTGTCGAGTCTTACTATGGAGGGTTTTCTAAAACCAGTCGAAATATTGAATAAGTTAGAACTACGCGATGATGCCGTTGCTGCAGATTTTGGTTGCGGTTCGGGCGGTTGGGCGCTGCCTTTGGCCAAAATTCTGGAAGAGGGCAAAGTTTACGCCGTAGATATTTTGGAAGAACCGATTTCCGCCTTAAAGAGCAAAGCCAAGCTGCAAAAAATAATCAATATTGAAACGATGTTGGCCGATGTAGAAAAAGGGGTGGCTATTCCCAGCGAAACATGCGATTTGGTCTTAATGACCAATTTGCTTTTTGAGTGCGAAGACAAAAAAGCGGTTTTGGCTGAAGGAAAAAGGGTTTTGAAACCGGGAGGCAGAATTTTGGTGGTGGATTGGATAAAAGATAATCCTCTGACAAAACAAATAGAATATGTTTCTTTTGACGAGATAAGGAACATTGCCAGAGGCCTCGGCCTAAAGCTGGAAAAGGAGTTTCCCGCCGGAGCTTATCACCAAGCCGTGGTATTTTCAAAATAAATTAGATATAATAAAAATATGAAGAAGATTGTTTTATTTCTTTCTGTTATTTTTCTATTCTTGGCGTTCGAGAATTTTGTTTTGGCTGCAGATAGTGAGTGCACCCCGCCATTTTCTGGTTACGTCGGTACTTATGATACCAAAAGTGAATGCGAGGAGGAGGCGCCGTTTTGTACTTATTCGCCCGCGGCCGAAGCCTGGTATGGTTATGAACAGACCAAGGTAGGTAGTTCTTGTACTTTGGACGCTTCGGGCAACGCTGGCATATGTAATGAGATAGGTGACTGTATTCTTTTGGGAGAATGCGATCCCGTTTGGCGGTGTACCAACTGGACGCCTTTGGTATCGGAAAAACGCTGCGGTTCAACTTTTACACAAACAAGACAATGCTCTGATGTGGCTAATTGCGGGACAACAGAGGGCAAGCCGCCGGAGCATCAAGAAGCCATCGGTACCTACTGTCCCCCGGGTCAGGTTTGCCAATCCGGCGTTTGTATTTCCGGTTCATCCGGTGAGGGGGCGGCTGCGCCTCAAGGAGGCTTGACCTGTCCGAGCCAAATGGAAAACTGCCCCGATGGCGCAGTCTGTATTCCTAATCCTCTTTGTGCAGAAAATATTCAGGAGTTGATAGGGGCTATTAGCGGATTCATTTGGAGGCTGGCCCTGGCCATAGCCCCCATTATGTTTATTATCGCCGGACTTTTGTTTATCACCTCGGGCGGAGATCCCGGCCGGGTCAGAACGGCTAAAAATCTATTTTTGTACACCGTAATTGGTTTAGCTATCGTTTTGCTTGCCTCCGGCCTTTACGAGGTGATAAAATCTATATTGGGAGGATAAAAACCTTTACAAAGGTCGACCTCGTATATTCGTAAAAAATTCGTTATTCGTTGATTTTATGAAAAAAGTTCTACCAGTATTGGTTTTGACGAGTTTTTTGACTGTTTTAATGGCGCCCATGGCGGTTTTGGCGGCCGAGTGCGGCAATTGCGTGACTCCGCCAACAAATGCAGCGGGGGGATGCACTTGCGGCGCTAATGTTCTTACTCAAGAATCTGGCCTTTACTGTTACAATGGCACGGTTTATTCTTCGCAGTCTGCCTGTATAGCTGCAGCGGGGGGGAGCACCACCGGCGCCACGGGTGATTACCAGTTTTTATTAGATATAGCCGACAGGGTCAAGACCGTTATTACTATAGTTGCGGGCTCAATTGCCGCGGTAATGGTGGTGGTAGCTGGCTTTCTGTTTCTTACTGCCGCCGGTAACCAAAATACAATAGGTACCGCCAGGAAAATGTTGATTTGGGCTTTAGTTGGATTGGCGATAGTTCTGTTGGCTCAAGCGCTTGTGGCGTTGGTTAGGTATCTTGTTGGGGCATAGATAATTGCTTTAATCATTTTTTGATCAGCCGAGCACATAACAGCTTTATGCGCTCGGTTGATTTAATTTAAAAAATGAGGTAGAATTATGGAGTGCCCCCGTGGCGGAATGGCAGACGCTCATGGTTTAGGACCATGTCCCGCAAGGGGTAGAGGTTCAAGTCCTCTCGGGGGCACCAACGAAAAAAATGCCCGGGGTTAATCCCGGGCATTTTTTGTTTTATTTTCCGAGGTTTGTTTATTCTGAAGAGATGACGGTGACTTTTTTCCTTTTGGTTTTGCGGGCTTTGGGGATTTTCAGAGTTAAAATTCCATTTTTTATCTTGGCTTCAGCTTTCTGAGCGTCGACCTCTTCTGGAAGGATAACTTCTCTGGAAAACTCTCCCCAATAGCATTCCTGATAGAGATATTTTCCTTCTTCCTGTTCTTCTGTAGACCTTTGCCTCGTTCCCCTAATAGAAACTAAATCTCCCTCAATGGAAATATCCAGATCTTCCGGTTTTACCCCGGCAACCGTTGATTGGATTACGAAATTGTCTTTGGTTTCGTAAACGTCGAGAGTTAATTGCCCTCCGGTTTGCAGGGAGGAGGCCTCGGGTTCGATTTCGGTTTTTTCAATCTTCGGTTTTTTTTCTTTTTCGACTTTCAGCTCTTTTATCTTTTTCTTTTTGGGTTTTTCCGCTTTTTCTTTTTTTCCTTCTTTTTCTTCTTCCGCCTTTTCCACCGAATCCTTTAATTTATCAAAAAAAGACATAAAGTTATGTTCTACATATACTTTTTAATTTTTTGACCTTTTGGAAACCAAAGGAGATAAAGATAGCTAAGAAAATTAAAATAATGATTGGGATTATGAATTTAATATCCCCCTCTATTTTTATTATAGAAAGATCATAAAGCCCGTGCAAGAGGATAGCTGAAAATAATCCCTGGGTGACTAATTTTAATCTCTTTTTTGTATAGAGGAAAGACAGGGCCAGATAGTATCCCACCAATCCTGAACAGAGGGCGTGCAAGAAAGTAGCTCCTATAAAACGAACACCACCCGTCAAGAAGGTTTCCAGAAAATACTGCGGTTTACTTAAAAGAAACATATTTAAAACATTTTCAGCTGCCGCAAACCCCAAAGCCGCTATTATCATATAAAGCATGGCGTCTACCGGTTCATCAAATTCTGGATTTCCTACTACTTTTTTCTTGACTACCAGATATTTAAAAACTTCTTCTACCAGGGCTACTCCTACTAAGAAATAAAGAATTTCCCCCAAAGGAAGTTTGTCAATTCCTACCTCAATGAAGGCGGCGGGTAGGGCAGCTAAGATTCCGTAAAGGAAAATTTTAAGGATCATGCGATTTGACTCGGGATGACTGTCTTTTCTCAAGAAAATTAAAAGCCAGATAATACTGGGAGCTATGCCAAAAAGAATATACCAGAAATAAAGGTTGTTCATACGCTAGTTTAACCCCTGGGGTTAAATATATGGCCAAGATTCAATCATTAGAGATTTCTTTTTATTTTTAATGGGAAGTTTCTGATAAATTTCTTCAGTGATAAAAGGAATAAAGGGGTGCAGAAGTTTTAAAGAGGTCAGCAATACATATAATAAAGTAGCCCGGGTTTCATCTATACCACATTTTCTACGGCCGTAGGATTTGTTGTATAGGTGTTTTTTTGCTTCTTCAATATATTGATCGCAAAAATCATGCCAGAAAAAATCATATAAGGTGTGGGCTGCTTTTCCAAACTGGTAGTTTTCCAGGTCTTTGTTAACTGATTTTACGGTTTTGTTTAATTGCTTTAGAATTTTGGATTTAGAATTTCGAATTTGTTTCAAATTTCGCTGCGTGAGAACGGTGGGTATTTCGAATTTCGAATTCTCGATTTGTAACATTACAAATCGGGAGGCATTCCAAAGCTTATTGCAAAACTTTTTGCCCATTACGATGTGATCTTCCACGAAATGGATATCCTGAATTCCGGTCATTTGGTAAGCGATGCCGAAGCGGGTGGCATCAGCCCCGTAATTTTCGATGAGTTTTTGAGGATCAACGCCGGTTCCCAATGATTTCGACATTCTTTTTCCCTCTTTTGTTAGAACGGTCGGATGAATCAACACGGTATGGAAGGGAGTTTTTTTCATAAATTCCATCCCAGAAAATATCATTCTGGCTACCCAGAGATTGATAATATCCCTGGCCGTGCTTAAAATATCGGTAGGATAGAATTCTTCTAAGTCGTTTTGGGTTTTTACCGTGCGGAATACTGGATCTTTTTGATTTTTGGTTTTAGCGGCAGCGCTTGGCCAGCCGAGTGTGGCAAAAGGCCAAAGGGCTGAAGAAAACCAAGTGTCTAAAACATCGTTTTCTCCTTCTAGGGGGATTTTATGACCCCACCACAACTGCCGGGAAATGCACCAGTCTTTAATATTTTTCAGCCAGTCAAAATATACTCTTTCCCATCTTTTGGGGACAAATTTCACCTTGCCGGTTTTTACTGCTTTTATCGCCATTTTTGCCAATGCCTGCATTTTTAAAAACCATTGTTTGGATGGAATCAATTCCACCGAGGTTTGGCAACGATAGCATTTGGGAACTTGATGGACGTAATCTTCCGCTCTTTCTAAAAGCCCTTGTTTTTTCAAATCTTCCACCACTTTGTTTCGGGCTTCCAAAACTTTCAGTCCCCGGTAGGGGAGAGGAACCTCTTTTGTCATTCTTCCTTTTTCGTCGATCACCTGAACTACCTCCAGATTATGGCGTAACCCTATTTCGTAGTCTGCCAAATCGTGAGCCGGCGTTATTTTTACCGCTCCTGTTCCGAATTCGGCATCCACCGCTTTGTCGGCTATAATGGGAATTTCTTTTTCCACCAGGGGCAAGATAACTTTTTTGCCAACCAAATTTTTATATCTTTTGTCCTTCGGATTTACGGCTACCGCCGTATCTCCGAGCATGGTTTCGGGTCTAGTAGTAGCCACTACTACCGCGATTCCATCGCGGAATTTCGAATTTATTTGTGATTTGTGATTTGTAATTTGTGATTTCTGTGCCAAGGGATATTTAATATACCATAAACTAGATTTCTCTTCTCGATATTCTAATTCAAGGTCTGATAAACTGGTGGCACAGCGCGGGCACCAATTGATTACCCTCTCCCCTTTATAAATCCAACCCTTTTTATAATAATGCAAAAAAGCTTGCTCTACTGCTTTTTGGTATTCTTTGTCCATAGTAAAACGCGTTCTCGACCAATCGCAGCTGGCTCCCATTGATTTTAATTGGTCAAGGATGATGTTTCCGTATTTTTCTTTCCATTGCCAGACCCTTTTTATGAATTTTTCCCTGCCCAAATCAAAACGTGTCTTCCCCTCTTTTCGTAATTCTTTTTCGACTACGTTCTGGGTGGCAATGCCGGCGTGGTCGGTGCCGGGCAGCCAGAGGGTTTTGTACCCCTCCATTCTTTTCTTCCTGATGAGGACATCCTGAACCACCGTATTTAAAGCGTGGCCCATATGAAGCTCACCTGTAATATTGGGTGGAGGCAGGACGATAGTGTACGACCTTTTCCTTTTACCAGGCAGCTTATCCGGATTAAAAAAACCAGCTCTCTGCCAGAGTTGGTAGATTTTTTTTTCAACTTTTTGGGGCTCGTAAACCTTGGAAAGCTCCATATACTTTACTTTTATCATAATTTAAGTTAAGATAAAAGAGATGGACCCCCCAACTTCGTTGGGGAAAAGCGGCGGTGCGCCAAATGAGCGACGCGTGGCCCCATCGTCTAATGGCCAGGACATCAGCTTTTCAAGCTGACGATCGGAGTTCGACTCTCCGTGGGGCCACAAAGCTGTCAAAGACTTGACGACCCAATACGGTTGGGGAAGTACGCCAAAATCATTATTATATCAAGAACTTTTTACTGTCTATACCAGATCGAGAGAACGCGTCGCTTGCGTGCCAAGAATCCGGTTAATAAATTCGGTTACGCAGAGCAAGGGGCAAAAGAAATCTGCCTCTATGTAGCAGATGAAAAACTAGCCGAAAAATTTACAGATTAGGAAGCCAGCAAAAGCGCGGATGGGATCCGCGCTTTTTAAATTCCCCCTTGTTTATTCTAAATGTATTTTAGCTGGGAACCGACCCAACTTTTCTCTGAGATAAGGATATGAGGTCAACCTTGGATCTTCTTCCAGAATTTCTTTGGCGGCTTGTCTGGTTTTTTCCACCAAACGGATGTTTTTCAAGGAACCCATTATTAAGTCCGGGATTCCCCATTGCCGGGTGCCGGAAAAATCTCCTGGTCCCCTGATTTGTAGGTCTTTTTCTGCCAATTTGAATCCATTTTCGCAGGTAATCAAAGCTTTTAAGCGCTGATGAGTTTTTTTTGTGGGAGAATCGGTGAATAAAAAACAATAGGACTGGTGGCGCGATCTGCCGACCCTGCCCCGGAATTGGTAAAGCTGGGCCAGGCCGAACCTTTCCGCTCCCTCAATAACCATAACCGTGGCCGAGGGGATATCAACTCCCACCTCCACCACCGAAGTGGAAACCAGAATATCAATCTTTTTGTTTTTGAAATCATGCATTATTTTTTCTTTTTCTTGGGTTGACAGTTTTCCGTGAAGCATGGCTACTTTCAGCTCGGGAAATATTTCTTTTGAGAGTTTTTCGTACTCGGCTTTGACAGCTTTTACCTCCAGCTTTCCCTCTTCTTCTATTCTCGGGCAAATGATAAAAGCCTGCCTTCCTTTTCTAGCCTCTTTTTTGATAAAGTCGTAGGTTTTTTCCCTGTCGGCCGGTGCAATTATTTTCGTAATTATTTTTTTCCTTCCTTTGGGCAATTCGTCAATTAAAGAAAGATCCAGGTCTCCGTACAAGGTCAAAGCCAGGGTGCGGGGGATAGGAGTGGCCGTCATTGATAATAAGTGGGGAATTGTTCGATGTTCGATGTTCGATGTTGACTGGCAGAGTTTGGCGCGTTGCTCCACGCCGAAGCGGTGCTGTTCATCTAAGATAACCAGAGCCAGCCCCCCGAATTTTACTTGATCCTGAATTAAGGCATGAGTGCCAATTAGTATGTCGATAGCGCCTTCCAAGGTTTTTTCCAAAAGTTTTTTTCTGGATATTTCTATTCCCTGGTTTTTCAGCTTTTTTGAATAATACCTGTCGTTTTTTCCCGTCAGCAGCCCCACGTTGACATTGAAATTTTTAAGCAGCTCCCAGACTGTTTTAAAATGCTGCTTAGCCAGAATTTCGGTGGGCGCCATAAGGGCCACCTGGTGTCCTGCTTTCACTATATTGAGAGCAGCTATGGTTGCCACCACCGTTTTCCCGGAGCCCACTTCACCTTCGAGGAGTCTGTTCATAGGTCTGGGTTTTTCCAAGTCTTTTAAAATGACCCAGGCGGATTTTTTTTGGGCGTCGGTCAGTTTGAAGGGCAAAGATTTCACGAATCTTCGGATTAAATCCAGGTTCATAGGGACGGCAAAGGCTCTTTCTTGTGCTAACCTCATTCTTTCCTTCAAAGCCCAGAGGGAGATGCTGAATAATTCCTCAAAGGAAAATCTTTCTTGAGACTTTTTGGCCATAACCCAAGAATCCGGGAAATGAATCTGCCAAATAGCCTGCTTTATCGGCAGGAGGCCGTTTTCTTTAATGATTCTTTCGGGAAGAGTTTCGGGAATTTTATCCCGGAATTCCAGCAAAAGAGGTTTTAAAATATTGCGCAGCCATCGGGAAGATAATTTTTCCGTTTCGGGATAGACGGGGATTAGTCGACCCGTATGCGTCAAATTCGAATTTCGAATATAACCCACTGTTCCACGCAGCGAATATTCCGAAATTTTTTCATAGGCGGGATTGGAAAGATAAAAGCCTCTTTGGTCTGCCAAGGCCTTTCCCGCCAGACAGACCAAATCTTGTTTTTTCAGAACGTTTGTTAAGTACGGCTGATTGAACCAGATTGCCTTTATGGCTCCGGTTTCATCTCCTATCAGGGCTTGGGTAATGAACATCTTCCTTTTCCAGGTTTTGATATTTTCAATTTCCAGAATTTTGCCTTGAATGGAGCAGCTTTGTCCCGCTTTGACTTTGGAAATTTGAAGGACATTTGAAAAATCCTCATAACGATGAGGAAAATGGAACAATAGATCTTGAACGGTTTTAATGCCGAGCTTTCTGAGCTTCTTTCGATAGATAGGACCTATCCGGGGCAGTTGTTCAATAGGAGTGTTTAAATTCATATTGTGCGCTCGGCACGAATCGAACGTGCAACCTCTTCCTCCGCAGGGAAGCGTTCTATCCATTGAACTACGAGCGCCACGCTTTATAAGCATATCATAAATTTTTTCAAATTACAATAATTTATTATAATATTTAATAATCGCTATAATAGTAATAATTACACATATGCATAATTATTACTAACAATTAAATGGTATGAAGAAGATTACTAAAATAAAAACTAAATATTACTCAAAAGAAATTTTAAAATATTTACTTTTAGCTGGAGCAGTTTACATTGCCGCTTCTTCACCTTATTTTGCTTTAAATTTAACAAAAAATATTGCCCGGCTTAGGAAACTAAAAAGAAAAAAAGCTACTTACACTTTTAATTATTTAAAAAAGAGAGGATTAATTGAGATAAAAAGAGAAGGGCGCGACGTAGTGATTTCTTTAACCGACGAAGGCAAAAAACGAGCCAGTAAATATCAAATAGACGATTTAGAAATTGAGAAACCTAAAAAATGGGATAAAAAATGGCGGGTAGTTATTTTTGATATACCCAATACTTCTAGATTAATCAGAGATATTTTCAGAAGAAAATTAAAAGAATTTGGATTTTATCGTCTTCAGCAAAGCATTTGGATTATTCCTTATCCCTGCCAAGAAGAAATAGCGCTTCTTAGAGAATTTTTGGGAGCAAATAAAAAACAAATTCAGGTTTTGGAGGTAACTAAATTAGAAAACGAATCCTTTTTTAGAAATATTTTTAAGATATAACTCTGGTAATAATACGACAGGTGTGTAATTATTACCTTTGGTGTGCTTTAGTGGTTTACGGTTGTAAAAAAGTTGAGTTTTTTGGGAATTATGGTAATATAGAATTACTTTCGGAGGAGTCGCCTAATTGGTTAGGGCAAAAGTTTGCTAAACTTTAACGGTCTAAAAAGCCGTTTGTGGGTTCGAGTCCCACCTCCTCCGCACGCGTCATCCGCGCCTCGCCCGGCCCTCGAATCGCTTACGCGATTGCGAGAAGCCTCGCTCGGCACGATGCCGCTTCTCCCCAAACAAAGTTTGGGGACCCCTAAAATTTATTCTGATCGATGTTGTAAATCAATCAAATTCTTCTAATTTTAGGGCGGGGTGCGCTGAATTGGCTAAGGCACCAGTCTTGAAAACTGGGGCCCCTTCGGGGGCTTGTGAGTTCGAGTCTCACCCCCGCCGCCAAAGATAATCGAGGTTCAGCCTCGGTTTTTTTGTTTTAGCTTAATTATTATTGTATAATAACCTTAGATATCCACATGTCATTTTGTTCTTAAGAGTGGTATAATAGGGGTAGGTATGATTTGGAATCCTTTTAAAGCGGCTCCCAAAAGTTTTTTAGGAGTGGACATTGGCACCTCATCCATTAAAATTGTGGAATTGTCCCGGGCTGGCAAGAGAAGGAAACTTGATAATTACGGAGAAATGCAAGCAGCGTCTCTTTATGAAAATCCCTTCCGGACTTTTGAGAAGAGCACTTTGACCGTTTCCACTCAGGACGTTATTAGAGCAATCAAGGGAATAGTCAAAGAAGCCGGGATGAAGAGCAGAAAATCCTATTTTGCCATTCCCGATTTTTCTACTTTTTTCACCACCTTAGAGCTTCCTCCCATGACAAAAGAAGAACTTCCCCAGGCGGTGCAATTTCAGGCTCGTCAGCATATTCCCCTGCCTCTTTCTGAAATTACCCTGGATTGGCAGATTATCGAGGGAGATAACGCTTCGCGCCAAAGATCTCCCTTCAAGGTCTTGTTGGTTGCGGTCCCCAACGAGATTATTAATCAATATCAGGAGATTGCCCAGAGCTCCCAGTTGGAACTTCTTTCTCTGGAGGCGGAGGTTTTCAGTCTAGTCAGGGCCGCGGTAAAAGAGAAAAAGGACCCTCTGATCTTAATAGATATTGGGGCCAGAAGCACCACCATTAGTATTATAGATAAGGGAGTCTTGAGAATTTCTCATAGTTTCGATACGGCGGGTAACGATTTTACCAATGTAATTTCCAAGGGATTTCACGTGGATTATCCTAGGGCAGAAGAAATGAAAAGAAAGCAGGGTTTAAACCCCGGCGAGAGAAGTCCCCGGGAATCTCTTTTGCCTTTGGTAGATTTAATTCTGGAAGAGATAAAAAAGATTACCCAAAGTTATTTTCAATCGGAAAGGAAAGAGGCTCAGAAAATAATTCTAGCGGGGGGTTCAGCTTTGCTGCCGGGTTTGGTTGAATACTTTTCTGAAAACCTTCGCAAGCCCGTGTCCGTGGCTGATCCCTTTTCCGACCTTTATTACCCCCCGATTCTGGAAAAAGATCTTAAAAAGATGGGCCCCGCTTATTCAATAGCCGTGGGAGCCGCCCTGTATGGTCTACAGTAAATTAAGAAGTTGGGTTAGGGTAAAGATGCCTGTATGGAAGTTAGGTTAAGAAATTAGTAAAATTCTAACTTCCTAACCCCTAAACTAGACTATTTCCTAACTAAAAATTATGGTTACAATTATTCCCAAGCCCCCCCAAAAGACGCCCCGGTGGCAGACAATACTTTTCTATTTTTCTTTGGCCTTGCTGCTGGCGGTAGTTATAGCTTATTTTGTTTTAAATTATTTTCACGGTAAATCCGCCGCTGCTCTGGATGATTTAGAGGAGCGCATTTTAGCAGTCAGCACCCCCGAAGACAAAAAAATAGAAAGCGAAGTTTTCGCCAGCCAAAAAAAAATTAAGGATTTTTCCGGGCTTTTGGCTGCGCATCCGAAGGCGTCGCAGTTCTTTAAATTTTTGGAAAAAAACACCCATCCCGAGGTTTGGTTTACCAGCCTGGATTTGAGTCCGGAACCGCCTCAAGCCAAGATTGGAGGACAGGCCAGAGATTTTGAGACCCTGGCTCAGCAGATATATATTTTCCAGGAAGAAGATCTGATTGAGGGGGTAAAGTTGACGGATATATCTTTGGGCGAAGGGGGAGAAACGATTTTTTTCTTAAATCTTTCTCTTTCCCCGGAAATATTTTTAACTTCGACAGAATCAAATGAATAAATTATATATTACAGCTTTGTCTTTGGTATTGGCGGTGATTTTGATGGTGGTTTTGCTTTGGCCCCAATACCAGGACCTTCAGAAGCTGAACGTCATCGTGGAACAGAAAAAAACAGAGCTTCAGTCAAAGAGAGATTATTTTTCCCAGCTTAGAGAGATTTCCCGGAAGTTGGAGGGATACGGAGAGAACCTTTCCAAGATTAACTCCGCACTTCCCGAAGACCTCTCTCTTCCTTCTTTGTTTGACTACGTTCAGCAAACCGCTTCTCAAGCAGGTCTTTTGCTGGAAAAAATAGGGCTGGGAGGAATCAAGCCCCCGGAAAAGGATTCTAAAATAAGAGAAATTTATCTCGGTCTTACCTTGTCCGGCTTTTACCCCGACTTTAAAAATTTTCTTTCCGCTATCGAAAAATCAGCCAAATTGATTCAGGTGCAAAAAATAATGTTTTCCGCCCCCAAGGATTTAGAAGAGCCGTTTTCTTTTGAAGTCGGCATTAAAACCTACAGTTACTAACTATGCCAATTACTATTACCCAAGAAAAAAGCCCACTGTTCGCACGCAGGAAACAAAAATACCTGATGGCGATTTTTGGGTTGGTAATTGTTTTGATTATCTTGTTGCTCTGGTGGGGATTTTTGAGGGAAGAGGTGCAAATTCCCATTTCAAAAGGAACCGCTGCTTATCCCGCCTTCAAAAAACCCGAAATTAACTGGCAGTTATTGGAAGACCCGAAATTGCAAAATCTCAGTCTTTTTGAGGAAGCCCCGTCTTACGAAGATGAAATAGGCCGAGAAAACCCATTCGTACCGTATTAAACCGTATTAATATGATTTTATTAATATGACTTTAGTTCAATACTTAGTCAAAAAAGAAATAATTGACAAAAAGAAGGCAGCCTCTTTGGAGTACGAGGCAAAAGTTTCGGGGAAAAAGGAAGAGGAGGTCATTTTGGAAAAAGGCTTGGTTCCCGAAGGCTTTTTGTTCGAGCTTAAAAGCGAGAATTTGAAAATTCCTTTGAAAAAAGTAGTTCCAGAAGAGGTTCCCCTTAAGATTTTGGAGCTGATACCTCATGAATCCGCCAAGTATTACAAGATGATTCCCTTAGCCAAGAAGGACAATACCCTGGAGGTTGGAATGGTTTATCCGGAGAATTTGCAAACCCAGGAAGCATTGAAGTTTCTGTCCCGGCAGGGAAAGTTTAATTATAAGGTTTTTCTGATTACTCCCACCACATTTGACAACCTTTTCAAGCAGTATAGAACTCTCAAAAAAGAGGTAAAAAGAGCCCTTGAGGAATTGGAGCTTGAAATTAAGACGGAGGAAGACAAGAAACGTTTTCCCACGGAAAAGGCAGAATTCGAAAGGATGGCAGAAGAAGCCCCGGTTACAAAGGTGGTGGCCGTCATTTTGCGGCATGCCGTGGAGGGGAGAGCTTCGGATATTCATATCGAGCCCACTCGCAAGGAATTGAAGGTTAGATTTAGGGTGGACGGAATACTGCATGCCAATCTGTTCCTTCCTTTAAAAATTCATCCCGCGGTGGTGGCAAGAATCAAGATTCTGTCCAATTTGAAAATCGACGAAACCAGGATTCCTCAGGACGGTAGGTTTACCACAAAAATGGGAGGAAAATATATCGATTTCAGGGTTTCCACCTTCCCCACCACTCTCGGAGAGAAAGTTGTGCTGCGGGTGCTTGATCCTTCGGAGGGGGTGAAGAAATTCGAAGATCTCGGTTTGAAAGGAAGAAACTACCAAGTGGTGAGCAAAGCCGTTAAAAATCCCTACGGCTTAATTTTGGCTACCGGTCCCACTGGTTCTGGTAAAACCACCACCCTTTACGCTATTTTGAATCTTTTGAACAAAGAAGGAGTGAATATTGTAACCTTGGAAGACCCTGTGGAATACTTTATGGAGGGGGTTAATCAGTCACAGGTAAGATCTGAAATAGGGTACAATTTCGCTTCGGGTCTTCGCCACATGCTGAGGCAGGACCCTGATATTATCATGGTGGGGGAGATTAGGGACGAAGAAACAGCTTCTTTGGCGACTCATGCCGCTCTCACGGGACACATTGTTCTTTCCACCCTGCACACCAATGACGCTTTGGGAGTTATTCCCAGAATGATAAATTTAGGCGTGGCTCCTTTTTTGATTCCCTCCAGCTTGAGTATTGCTTTGGCTCAGAGGTTGGTCAGGGTTCTTTGCCCGGAATGCAAGAAGAAAGTGGATCCCAATCCCAAGGTCAGAGATATGATAATTAGCGGCTTGAAAGACGTTAAGGAAGCGAAAATCCCCCCAAAGTTGAAGATATATAAGCCCCAGGGATGCAAAAAGTGCAACGGCGAGGGGTATTCTGGCAGAGTGGCTGTTTTTGAGATATTGGAAATGACTCCTCAACTTTCGGAAATAATTCAGAAAGAACCCTCAGAAGCGAAAATCGAGCAAGAAGCGAAACGTCAAGGTATGATTACCATGAAGCAGGACGGTCTTTTAAAGGTTTTGGAGGGAATTACCTCAATCGAGGAGGTATTGAGGGTGACCGAAGAAAAGTAACAATTATTTAAATTATGAAAAAGATTCTACTGGTCGAAGATGACCCCTCTTTAATTGATATTTACAAAACCAAACTTGAGGAAGACGGCTTTAAAGTCGAGGTGATAAATTCCGGAGATCGGATTTTGTCGACATTAAAGGAAACAAGCCCCGATTTGCTGGTTTTGGATATCGTTTTGCCCCATTTGGACGGCTGGGAAATTATGGAAAGGATTAAAGCAGATCGGAATTTAAACGACTTGAAAGTCATTATTCTTTCAAATCTCGGCCAGAAAAACGAAGTGGAGAGGAGCCTGAAAATGGGAGCCGTAAAATATTTGATTAAAGCCCATTACACTCCTATGGAAATAGTGGAAGAAATTAAAAAAGCATTAAAATAGAAAACCATGCCCAACAACTATCAGCAGCAACTAAACGATTTTTTATCAATCACCGTCAAAGAGCAGGCCTCAGATCTTCATTTTTCGCCGGGGCATCCTCCGGTATTGAGGATCGGAGGGGCTTTGGTGCCCCTAGTCAAAAAGAAACAGCTCACCTCCAAAGATACGGAGGGTTTGGCCAAGGCCTTGATGTCAGATGAGCTGTGGCAAAGGTTTTTGGAGGCAAAAGAAATTGACTTTTCGTATAATTTTGAAGAGAAAGCGCGGTTCAGGGTAAATGTTTTTTTTCAAAGAGGGGATATTTCCTGCGCTCTTCGTTTGATTCCCGGCAAAATTCAAACTATTGAGGAGCTTAATCTTCCGCCGGTTCTCCATGAATTTACCAAAGCCGAACAGGGGTTTGTTTTAATTACGGGTCCTTCAAGTCATGGTAAATCAACCACTTTGGCGGCTTTGATAGATGAAATAAATCACACCAGGGCTGACCATATCATAACCATTGAAGACCCCATTGAATATGTTTTCAAAGAAGACAGAGCCATCATCGACCAAAGAGAAGTTTATCAGGACACTTTGAGCTTTGCCCGGGCTCTTCGTTCCACTTTTCGCCAGGATCCGGATGTCATTATGGTAGGGGAGATGCGCGATCCAGAAACCATGGCTACTGCTATTACTGCCGCTGAAACAGGACACTTGGTTTTCGCCACCCTGCATACTAATTCGGCCGCCCAGACCATTCACAGAATAGTGGACAGCTTTCCCCCGGAGCAGCAAAACCAGATCCGCGCCCAGTTATCGGGTTCTCTTTTGGGTATTGTATCTCAGAGGTTAATTCCCCGCATTCAGGGAGGACTGATTCCAGCCTGCGAAATTATGCTTTCTACCCCGGCTATAGCCAACCTGATCAGGGAGAACAAAATTCACGAATTGCCTCTGGTGATTGAGACTTCGGCGGAAGCCGGAATGATTTCCCTGAACAGAGCTTTGGCTCTTTTGGTGAAAAGGAAGGAAATTTCTCTGGAAAACGCCCTGAGTTATTCCTTGAACCCTGTCGAATTAAAGATGCTAATTAGAAAATGAAATGAAGTTTACCTATCAGGCCAGGACCAAGAAGGGGGAAGTCCAAACCGGGCAAGTTCAGGCTTCTTCCAAGGAAGCGGCTTTAAATCTTTTGCAGAGGTACGGCTTGGTGATTACCATGCTGGAAGAAGCGGAGAGAGTCCCCTTTTATGCCAAGAAAATAAGGCTGTTTGAAGGAATTTCCAAAAAAGACATAGTGAATTTTTCCCGTCAGCTTTCTTTGATGTTCAAATCCAGAATACCCCTGCTTCAGGCCTTGCAGACCCTGTCGGGGCAAACAAAGAATCGCAGCTTCGCGGAAAAAATTACAGCCATTTCCCAGGAGGTGGAAGGAGGAACTCCTTTTTCTCAAGCCCTTTCCCATTATCCCAAGCTCTTTTCTTCTTTTTATATCAGTATGGTTAAATCGGGAGAAGCTTCCGGAACCCTTTCCGAAAGCCTGGAATATTTGGCAGACCATTTGGAAAGAGAATATTTTCTTTCTTCCAAGATCAAGGGAGCCATGATTTATCCTGCTTTGGTTTTGATGGTGGTGGTGGGAGTTATCGTTATGTTGGTCTATTTTGTCATCCCCCAGTTAAGTACGGTTTTCGAAGCCACCCAGCAGGAGTTGCCCCTTTTAACGAAAGTTGTGCTTGTATTTTCAGCTTTTGCCAGGAAGTTTGGTTGGGTGATGCTGTTGCTTTTGGCGGCCCTCGCGGTTTTATTTTTCAGATACATCAAGACTCCCGCCGGCAAAAAAGCTTGGGACAAGATCTTGCTGCGCCTACCTCTCATCGCTTCATTTTTGAAAATGATTTACATTTCTCGCTTTTCTGAAAACCTTTCTACTTTGGTAAAAGGAGGTCTGCCTATTTCTCAATCTTTGGAAATCACTTCTGAAATCATGGGCAATCAACTTTACAAGGAGGCTGTTTTGGATGTCAGGGACGAGGTCAGAAAGGGAGGGAGGATTTCCAAGCAGTTGGAGCGATATCCCGATCTTTTTCCTCCAATTTTGGTCCAGATGGTTATGGTGGGGGAAAAAACAGGTACTCTCGACCAGAGCTTGATGAATGTTACGGTTTTTTACCAAAAAGAGATAGACAGAAACATTGACAATCTTTTGAGCATTTTGGAGCCCGTAATGGTGCTTTTTTTGGGAGGGATTGTGGCGCTTTTAATGGCCGCTGTTTTAATGCCCATTTACAAGATGACTTCGTTCTAAGTATAATAGAAGTAGATAAACATCAAAAGGTCGGAAAGTTAAAATTAAAAATAAAAAATTAAAAATTCATGCTAGAGATATTTACCAAAAGGAATCGAGGTTTCACCTTGATTGAGCTTTTGGTGGTGATTGCCATTATCGGCATTTTAGCCACCATCGTTTTAGTTTCCATGACCGGAGTGCAAAAATCCGGCCGTGACACCGCCAGAAAGGCCGATATGCGCCAGATCGTTTCCGCTATGCAGATGTATTATGCGGATAAAGAAGGTTATCTTGAGTCGGACACCTATCCCCCCGCCATCGGCAGTTATATGCTGAAGACCCCTGAAGACCCCAGCGGTGGCTCTT
>Ga0190360_1000377_pt1 | contig 25339 bp, 22 predicted proteins | sample 48721834_MG_FD_161271 | JGI IMG/M metagenome (GOLD analysis project Ga0190360, IMG submission 161271) | Hydrothermal vent microbial mat bacterial communities from Southern Trench, Guaymas Basin, Mexico - 4872-18-3-4_MG | ecosystem: Environmental > Aquatic > Marine > Hydrothermal vents >...
CGGTAATTTTTATTATTTACATATTTATTGTAGAATTCTTCAGACACACCACCAGATTTGGGTATTGTTATCAATGTTTTATTTAGTTTTAAGGAATAATTTGCCTCTATTCTGGTACCTAAAACTCCGGCAATACAAATCAAAATATCAGATGATTGGACTACCAGAAAATTTCTATTTTCGCCCATATTAGTAGGGATCTTGATTGTGACATATTGATTAGCTTCATCTGGGCTTATTGATGGTAAAATACCAACGCTTATACCATTAAAGTCATGACAACCTTTACATGCTGATTCCATTACTCCGCCTTTACCCCCACAAATTAAAATACCCTTCTTTCTTGCTATTTCCGCTCCTACATCATAGGCTATCTTTTTAATATCATTAGATATACCAATGCCACTCCCGATCACACCAATTTGGAACATTTCAAACACATTATAAAGTGATTTCCATTTCTTTATTTAATTCTAGTACTTGTAATTTAGTGTCAGGATGTTTTTCTTTTAATATTTTTTCAATTTTATCGATTTGATACATGTAATAATCGCTTAAAGGGGGAAACGAATCATCAAAATGTGTGGGAATAACCAATTTAGGACTGAAAATTTCAATATATTTTATGGCATTTTTCCATGCATCTCTCCTTCCAGCAACAGGAATAATTAAGACATCCGTTGAATAATCTTCTTCTTTAAATAAATCTTTACTAAATCCTAATGACCCAAAAATAGTGACTTTTTTATTATCTTCTTTAAGTAAATTGAAAATCCATCCTAAAACTTCACCCTTTTTCCAGCTTATCAAATCTTTACCTGAAACTAAAAGCTTGTAAGTACTCCATCTAAATATTTTTCGTATAATGGTCCCAAAATCAAAAGTAATATGTTTACCTTTAATAGATTTTACTGTAAAATCGTCCATCTCGAATGAATCGCCACTATTAACTTTGACCACTAAATTTTCGTCTAATCCTTTATTTTCAATTGCAACTTCTGCTGCAGGTGTAGAAACGTAAACCTTTATTCCCAGTTTTTTTACAAGATAAGGTGTATCTGCAAAATGATCAAAATGACCATGAGTAATAAAAATATAATCTGCTTTTTGGATCATATCTTTATTTATCTCAGGTTTAATAGGATATGCATTTTTAAACCTAGAAAGCCATGGATCCATTAAAATAATACTTGACCCGGTCTTAATTTCTAAAGCAGCGGTCCCAAGCCATCTTATTTTCATTTTTCATCACAATTTTAAATTTTTTTTATCATTATTTCTACCTTAATAATAATAATAATAACAATTTTAAATTTGCTTACATCCTTTAAGACTGAAAAAAAATATGAGTATAATAAAAAGGTCCAAGATTTCTGATTTATTATTAGTATTAGGTTAAATACCAAGAATAGTTATTTAGATTTCTCTAAAATATTGCCAAAATTTTCAATATATTTGGTAAAAAACTTGAATTTTATTTCCAAAAATAAATTTAGTAATAGAGAATTTTTAATTTATTGATAAGGAATGGAAACGACAACAATATCAAATAAGGATTCTGAAGTGGAAAAAAGAGTTCCAACTCTAATTAATGGTTTTGATAAATTAATTGAAGGAGGATTTGTAAAAAATAGTTTAAATTTGATTAGTGGGCCAGCAGGATCTGGGAAAACAATTTTTTGCTTGCAATACGTATATAATGGGGTAAAATATCTAAAAGAGCCCGGCGTTTTTATTACATTAGAAGAAAGCGTCGAAAGTATAAGAAGTTCAATGAAGAGATTTGGAATTGATTTAAGAAAATACGAGCGTCCTGACAAGTTTAGTCTTGCAGATTTGGGTGCAATAAGAAAAGAACTGTCAATTGAAGAAGAAGTTCAATCAGGTGGACTTTTAGATTTGGACTCGTTAATTGAATATATAAAAGGGGTAATAAGTCTGACAGATGCAAAAAGGCTTGTATTGGATTCATTGACGGCTATTGGAATTAAATACCATGAAACAAGTACAATTCGACAGGCTTTATTTAGGTTGGGCAGATTTTTAAGAGATTTGGGAAGTACTGTTCTAGTGACGACAGAGTCGATCCCATACCAAAATAAATACACCAGATTTGGTATTGAACAATTTATTGCAGACTCTTTTATTCTTTTAAATTTAACAGAAATAAATGGAATATTAAAAAGAACAATATTAGTAAGAAAAATGAGGCATACTAATCATGATTTGCACGTTCACCCCTACAAAATAACTTCAAATGGAATAGAAATATTAAAAGGAAGAGATTTTTACAATATTAAATTTTAAAAAGGTGTTAAAATGTTTAAAGGGCTGTTTATAATTGAAAATGATAATATTATATATAGTTTAGCTTTACAACAAAACATTTTTAATGTTGGTTATGATTATTACTATGATTTTTTAAAGACTTCAGCAGATTGGGAAGAAAGACATGATTCAGAGATGATTTTTGATGTAATAGCTGGAAATGTCTGTTTATATTACAAATATATCCAAAATTATAATTTAATTTTAGTAATAATTGTGGATTTATATAATAAAGGAGAGCAGATTAAGGAGATTTTTCGGGAGGTCAGTTCAATTTTAGAAGATAAATCTTTAGACCTTTTAAAGGATGACGCCCGTTTTAAGACATTTACGCAACTATTTTTAACATTTCAAGAACATATTCCAATTAAAATTTCACTTGTCGGGTTTGGAGGGGTCGGAAAAACGACTATATTGAAATTACTAAAAGAACAAGAACTCCCTACTACCCATAATCCAACGATATTAGCCGATATTACGCAATATAATTTAAATGGTATTCATTTCAATTTTTGGGATTTTGCAGGACAAGTTGCTTATAAAAATGTCTGGCCGAAACTAATTAATAAATCAGATTTGGTCATTGTAGTTACTGATTCTTCGCAGAAAAATGTATCTTTATCAAAATTTTTTCTTGATTTAATTTTAAACATTGTACCTTATTCTAAAAAAATTATCATCGCAAATAAACAAGACACGCCAAATGCTATAGATGTACCACGTATTAATCAAATTTTAGGAGAAAATACTATTCCATTTGTTGCTATTGACCCAAATTATAGATCAATTCTCTTAGAAAATATTTTTAATGCTTTAAACTTAATAACAGAGGGAGAACAAATTGTGATTCAATCAAATTATTAAATTTCTACTTTTAATGCCATTTATTTAATCTGAAAAATATTTAAAAATGTAAATACAATTAATTACTATGGAATTTTGGAAAAAATTTTTTATATTTGTTGGAATTCCATTCTTGATTTTTTATATTTTTATGATCATAATATATTTTGCGTTTCTTAGCAGTATTTGGTTAGTCGCGTTAATTGTGGGCGTATTTTGTCTCCGTAAAAACAGAATATGGAGAAGGCTTAGTAAATTATCAATAGCAATGTTCATTTGTGTTTTTATTTTAATTTCAAATCCGATTTACTGGCCTTCACAAATTTATAGACACTTAGATACTTCTACAATTATTACTCCTAACGCCCCGGCAGTTCAACATCTTAATGATACATCACAATTTTGGGCATACATAAATTCCACTTATGGAATAAATGGACCATGTTACAAATCCTTAACTGATTATCAAAAAGTCCATTTGGTGGAACATTTTATCTTAGACAAAATTCAATATTTAAATATCCAATATATTTGGTTTGTAATTGACTATGTTGCAACTCCTACAGAAGTTTTAGAACGAGGAGTAGGCGATTGTCAGCATCGGACAGTTGTAATGGTCTCATTTCTTATTTACTTAGGATTTGATGCGTATTGTGCGGAGTGCCCATTGCATTGGTATCCAGTTGTATTTTTAAAAAATGGTTCTATTACTTATTTATATCATGTAAATTGGACGCAACCTGAAATCTTGATTAATGACCATAACAAAATTTTTTTAATGGATTTACCAACGAGACTTTATGACGCTCTAACCCATTTTTCACTCAATGAACCGTTAAATGCTCTATTAAACACGCCGTTTTTCTGGATTATATTGATCCCTCTTTCTTTTGGTATGTCCGGATCTTTAGTATTAATTATAAAAACATCAGGAAACCCATCAAAAAAGAAAAGCTTATACAATATTTTATTTGGTGGAATATCACTAATAATTGGTTTATTATTTACTACGATTTTAGGTAATATCTACATTCCAATAAGTTTAACTATAATACTTATTACAATAATTATAACAGTCCAATTAATTAGCCATAATTTTTTTCTATTTAGAAAATTAAGCAGAAACAATAAGAATGTGAGTTAATTTCATTCATTTATTATTCTTTGATAATATTTAAAAATCTCTTTAATCTAAACGATATTTATGATTTGGCGTAAGTTATTCATTTTCTTAGGAATTCCTCTTTTGATATTTTATATTTTCATGATGACAATTTATTTTGGATTTATAAGCACGATTTGGTTTATAGCTTTATTAGTAGGGCTTAGCTGTTTAAGGAAAAATAAATTTTGGAGGAGGACGACAAAAATGTCCATAGCCCTTTTTATATTTATGTTTATATTAATATCAAATCCGTTATATTGGCCACAGCAAATTATGCGACATTTAAATACTTCTTTAATAATAACGCCAAACGCACCGGCTATACAACAATTGAACGGGACATCTCCGGGTACCTTTTGGTATTACATGAATACTACCCATAATGTTAATTCTTCTTTTTTTTATAACAATTTAAATGAACCCCAACAATTACACTATATAGAAGAATATGTCTTATGGAAAATTAAATATACATATATTTATAACGTCTATGGAGTAATTGATTACGTAGCAACTCCTACAGAGGCGCTCCAAGTAGGGACTGGAGATTGTCAGTCTAGAACAGTGGTCATGACTTCTTTTTTGATATATTTAGGATATGATGCTTGGGCAGTAGAAACCCCTTTTCATTGGTATACTCGAGTTTATTTAACTAATGGGTCATATATATATCTTTATCGTCATAATGGGACTGATCCCATTGTTAGAATAAATGACCATTCAGTAATTTTTGAAAAAAACGTATTTGAAATATCTTTATTAATTTTACAACATAAAAAAATAAACGACCCTATTAATTATTTTATAAGACAGCCGATATTTTGGACGGTTTTAATTCCATTATCGTTTTTAATAGCATATATATTTGTATTAATAATTAGGACCTCTGGAGTTCCAACACAGAAAAAGAAGATGACGAATATCTTGTTTGGTGGGACATTCTTAAACCTTGCATTTTTATTTATTTTAGCCATTTCGAGTCTATACCCACCAATCTCCGCAACATTATTATTAATTACAATAATTCTAGAAGTACAATTAATTAGTCACAATTTTTTTATGGCACCAGAGGCAGTTGATTTGGAAAATAGTAATAATAAATTGAAAGAAGGAAAATAATATGACAGATTGTTCAGATTGTACCAAAAATAAATGTTTATTTGGTCCTAAAAATAAAGATCCAAATTGTATGATGAATCAATATCCAGATGCAATAAAAAATGCTAGAGAAATATATGAAAAAGATGTAGAAATTAAAGAGTGGGTCAAAGTCGCTAGTATTGTAGAGGCAACTGGTTATTGTGAATGGCCTAGATTAAAAGATACTATAGAATTCGCCAAAGGAATGAACTTTAAGAAAATAGGAATTGCGTGCTGTATAGGACTATTGAATGAAGCTAAAGAAATAACTCAAATTTTAACTAACTATGGATTTGATGTCCACGTAGTAATGTGTAAAGTAGGGGGTTTTAAAAAGTCAGATTTGGGAGTCCCACAAGATTGTATTATGACATCAAAAACTGGATATCTTATTGGCACTATATCATGTAATCCAGCAGCGCAAGCTCTAATTTTGAATGAAATCGATACAGACCTAAATATAATCGTAGGTTTATGCGTTGGACATGATATGATTTTCACGAAATTATCAAAAGCACCAGTAACTACCCTAATAGCAAAAGATAGGCGACTCCAGCATAATCCAGCAGCTATTTTATATACTCATTATGGGAGAAGTTTTATTCAGAAAGATCTTTCACTCCTAAAATAAATTTCTAAAATTGAAAATTTGGGGCATTTACCAAATGAAAAAAATTGCTTCCAATAAATTAGATAATATAAAAACTTCAATATTTTCAATTATGACTGAGATGGCTAATAAATATAATGCAATTAACTTATCTCAAGGGTTCCCAGATTTTCCTGGTCCTGAATTTCTGAAGGATGCTGCATGTAAGGCAATTCGAGAAAATAAAAATCAATACGTCCCGTCTATTGGAATTCCTGAGCTCCGAGAAGCAATTTCAAGAAAATATAAGCGCTTCTATAACTTAGATTTTGACCCTAATACTGAAATTACTGTTTTTTCAGGGGCTACAGAAGCTTTATACAGTACATTATCGGGTATTTTAAATTCTGGAGATGAAGTTATATTATTAGAGCCATGTTATGATGCTTATGCACCAGTTTGTGATTTTAATTATTCAAAACCTAAATATATAAGATTAGAATATCCCGACTTTAAAATTAGTCAAGGACAAATACAAGAAGCATTCAATGAAAATACAAAATGTATAATAATTAACACACCAAATAACCCTACGAGCAGAGTTTTTGATAAAAATGAATTAAAATTGATAGGCGATCTTTGTGTTGAAAATGACTGCTATATTATTACTGATGAAGTATATGAACATATTACATTTGAGAAAACACACACACCAATGGCAAGTATTAAGGGATTAAAAGATCGCGTAATAACTATATCATCTACCGCTAAAACCTTTAGTCTAACTGGCTGGAAAATTGGGTTCGCTCTAGCTGATGAAGATATTACTAGACCCATAAGAAATTTTCATCAATTTGTTACTTTTTGTACTCCAGGACCATTTCAGTATGCTATGGCTAAAGCAATGGATCTTAAACCCAATGACCCTTACTTTAAAAATTTAAAAGAGCAATATCTTGAACGTCGTAATTTATTAAATTCTAAACTTATTGAAGTCGGCCTTAAAACCATCCCTACTGAAGGTACCTATTATATTGTGGCGGATATAAGTTCATTTAAAATAACTAATGATGTAGAATTTTGCGAATTTTTAACTAAAAAGATTGGAGTTGCAGCAATTCCAATGAGTGCCTTTTATTATCATGAAAATAAGGTCGATAAATTAATTCGTTTTTGTTTCTCTAAAAAGATCGAGAACTTAGAAATGGCTGCAGAAAGACTGGAAAATTTAAAAAGTTATTTAAAAGAATAATAACTTATTTCATTGGAAATACTATTTTAAAATCGCCCGAAGTTACTTTTTTTCCATTATTTTTTTCTACTACATATATACCATAAATTATTTTTGAATTATTTTTATTTTCTATTTTTGTTATTGTTCCTTTATGGATAATTTCTTCATTCAAATAGATTGGATTTTTAAATTTAACAGAAATTTTTTTTATACTAGAAATATCTCCACTCCAATTGATCAACCATTTGGGTATATAGCTAAAAGTGAAATTTCCTGCTACTACAATGTCTTCAAATCCTAATTTTTGAGCATAATTCTTATTAAAATGTAAAGGATTAATTTCATTTATTAGCCTATTATATTTCTTATAAATCTCTTTTTTAATTTTCACTTTATAAGGAGGTATCTTATCACCTACTTTAATTTTATCTATTTCTGATTTGTCCATTTTATTTCACCAAATCTAATCTAATTTAAAAAAGAATTCATGGTTGTCAATTGCACAAATTTTTTCATTCTCATTTAAAATATATAATTTAAATACAACTGAATAATAATTTCCTTTAGAACCTGTTTTCTTTACTGGATTGTCTACTTTAATTTTAATTTTATAGCTATGATTAACAACAATAGGTTTAATAAATTCAAGAATTGATCCTACATGAATTACACCTTTAATTATTCCAGGCAGAAGTTCAGGCCCACCTTTAATAAAAATTTCTTGAGTGACTGGACAGGTTAAATTCATTATATATTCAAGTGGGACTAACTTATCAGAAAAGCCAGCTTGAATGGCGTAGTCTTTATCATTATATAAAAGATTGTTATCGTCAATATAAGTTAAAAATTTTTTGATCTCTTTTTCATTAGGGACAACATCGACCATTCCCATATTTGTAATTATTTCGTTAATTATACTTGTAAATTTAGTTAGTTTTGAATATTCATCTCCATTCATTTTATTCTCGTCCGGATTCATTCTTTAAAATTTTTAATTTTATTATTTAATTTATAATTTTGAAATTAATAATTTAAATTAATCCTTTAATCATATATTTATTAAATTTAAATTCACAAATATTTTAATTATAATAACATATATCCACAATTAGTAAATTTGATAAAATTTTAATATGTAATTTAGGTTGGAAGAATATAATGACTCGACTAAAAATAGGACTTGCTCAAATAGCTCCAAAATTGGGTGCAGTAAAGCAAAATTTAGACAAACATTTAGAAATAATTGAAAATGCTAAAAATAAAAAAGTAGACCTTTTAATATTCCCTGAACTCTCATTATGTGGTTATTATGCAAAAGATATGTATTATGAAATACTTCCAAAAGTTAAAAATGCCATAGATACAATATGTAAAAATTGTGGAAACTTGACTATAATATTAGGGATTATTGAAGAAAATAAACGAATTAGAGGAGTTCTACATAACTCTGCAGTAGTAATTGAAAATGGTAAAGTTGTAGGGACTACTCAAAAAGTTTATTTACCGGATTATGGAATGTTTGAAGATATGAAATACTTTAAACCAGGAAATAAAATAAAAGTTTTTAAGACTAGAAAATGTATTTTAGGAATTGCTATTTGTGAAGATTTCTGGCACCCAGAAGTTGTCCATGCAATCGCTCTAAAAGGAGCAGAAATCGCTGTCTTGATCTCTGCTTCACCATTTATGTCTCGAGAAATCGGTGAAATGCTGAATAAAATACGGGCAATTGAAAACACAATTTTTATTGCATATGTTAATAACGCAGGAGCTCAAGAAGGAATTGTTTTTTGGGGGGGGTCTGAGATTGTTTCTCCAAATGGTAATGTATTAGTAAAAGCCAATTATGTTGAAGAAGATTTTAAAGTTTGTGAAATTGATTTGAATGATATTCCACGCGTTAGGGCAGGAATGCCTATATTAAGAGATGCCAGAAAAGCTATCTTAGAAGAATTATTAAAAGCTCATGGTGAATTGAATGAATATTGAACTACCTTTGGATTGTGAATTAACTGCAAAAGCCATTAGAACTTTTATAAAAGATTATATGGATAGAATTGGTATTAAAAAAGCAGTTGTAGGATTATCTGGTGGAATTGATTCAACTGTTACAGCATATTTAGCGGTTGAAGTTTTCGGAAAAGAGAATTTGCTTGGTCTTATTATGCCTTCGAATGCAAATACTAAATTGGATACTGAACATGGCCTATTGGTCGCTAAAAATTTAAACATCAGATATAAAGTCATTCCAATTCAAGATATGGTCGATGCATTCGAAAAAAATGTTGGAGTTAATGAAATAGATAAAGTATCTCGTGGAAATATTATGGCACGATGTAGAATGATTTTACTTTATTTTTGGGCAAATTTAGAAAGAGCAGTAGTATTAGGAACAAGCGATAAAACTGAACTACTTTTAGGATATTTTACTAAATATGGTGATGGTGGATCAGATATTATGGTAAATGCTAGTCTATATAAGACACAAGTAAAAAAAATGGGCGCATATTTAGGAGTCCCTCAAGCAATTATTGATAAACCACCTACAGCAGGACTATGGAAAGGTCAAACAGCTGAAGGTGAAATTGGTATTACCTATGAAATTATTGATAATATCTTATACCATTTGCTTGAATTACGATATTTACCTGGACAAGTAATTAATGAATGCGGAATGAACCCTTCCGATGTGGAAAAAGTTTTAAAAATGATACGTAATTCTGAACATAAAAGACATACACCTATATACCCAAAAATCGGATATAGAGAAATTAACTGGGATTATAGATACCCTGTAGAACGCTCCTAAATGAAAATTATTATTATAATTTAAAATTTTTTATAATAATTAACTCTATTTTTTCCCCTAAATTATAATTTACTATTTTTTCCAATATTCTTATCTTTATTTGTTAATTTTAAATATTAAATGACTTGAAAAATATTCAAATAAACATATTTATCAATAAAATAAAATTATTTCATTTGTGATTATTTTTACTTTTTATTTCATCAATAACCTTTTGTACTTTATCAATACCTATTTCTTCTATTACTTTATTAATACCTATTTCTTCTATTACCTTGTCAATACCTATTTCTTCTATTACCTTGTCAATACCTATTTCTTCTATTACTTTATCAATACCTATTTCTTCTATTACTTTGTCAATACCTATTTCTTCTATTACTTTGTTAATACCTACTGATTCTATTACATTTTTTAACCCCAAAACTTCGATAGCATATCTGATATTCTTAACAAAATCGTCCATTGTTAATTCTTTTTCTGTAAATATTTTGGTCACCTCATTAGGATATAATATAAAAGCTACACTTAAAAAATTTTTTAATTTTTTATTTTCAACTATTAATTCAATACTTTTCTTTAATTTCAAACCTGAAGAAAAAATTAAAAGTGAGATATTTTCTTTTTTTATGTCCAATTCATTGATAACAAGAAAATAAATGGGATAATAAAAATTAAAACAATAAAGACCATTTTCTAACTTTTTTAAATTTAATTGTTTAATGAATTTAGAGCGCCTTGAAACTATATACCAGCTAGTAATTTCCTTCATTTGGATAATGTTTAGATTTTTTCTTTGACAATAGAGTCCACAATATCCTGTTAATTTTGGAATATCAGACTCTTTTTGTTTGTCTCTTGCACTTTTAAATTCAAAAATATTATATTTTTTTAATCTTTTTGTAATTATAGTTAATGTTCTGCTCCTTATATCAGGTTTCTCTTTTATTATTACAAGATCAATAATAAGAGGCAATTTACCGACTTTAACATCCGGCTCCACTTTTAAATTTGCATTTATCAATTCACTCTTTACTAAATTTTTAAAAAAAGCATCCCAACTCATTTTAAATTTCATCTACATATTATTTTTTTGAAATGGTTAGATTAAATAATTAAAAATTCAATATTTTAATGATTTAAAAAAGGACATAAAAAAATTAGTAAAAAAAATTATGTTAAAAATAAAATCGTCTGTATTAAGGATATTAACCTTCCCTTTCTATTATGACAGCAGTACCCATTCCGAAACCAACACATAACGCTGCAATACCATAGGAGTATTTTTCACGTTCCATTTCATAAAGCATTGTGCATGGTAATCTTGCGCCAGAACATCCAGTTGGATGTCCAAGAGCTATAGCGCCACCACATCGATTAACTCTATCACCAGGAGCTAACATTCCTTCAGGTGTAAAATCAGTTTGTGATGCGGGATATCCCAATTCATCATGTAAAATTTTTCCAGTTGCAAGAATAACGGATGAAAATGCTTCATTTACTTCCATTATTTCAAAGTCTTTTAGAGTCATGTTAGCTTTTTTCATTGCTTTGTCCATTGCATATCCAGGACCAGTAAGCATGTGATAAACATCGGAGCCAACTACACCAAAAGTGATGATTCGAGCTCGGGGTTTGAGTCCAAGTTCCTCGGCTTTCGCTCTACTGGCAAGTAAAAATAATGATGCACCATCATTAGTAGGACAAGAATTACCAGCAGTCATGAATTTACACCCAGGAACTGTCTTTAATTTGCCCATTTTTTCTTTTGCAACTTCCCAGCCCCAATCAGCTACATTTGTTCGGATTACTTCATCATAATCATAAATAAATTCACCGCGTTCTTTAGTTTTTGTTTTGATTGGGACGATTTCATCCTTAAATTTACCTTCGCGCATTGCTTTTGTTGCTTTATATTGTGATAGCCAGCCCACTTTGTCCAATTCTTCCCGCGTTAAATGCCAAGTTTGAGCGATTCTATCAGCAGATATTAATTGAGATGCAAATGTTGGATAATTTTGCATGACGCCTTCATAAGGCAATGCCATAATCCGTTCATAAAGTTCTCTTGTTTTTTTCTTTTTCTCATAAAGACCGGGATGCTCTTTACTTTCTTTATATTTTGGTACTTCAACTTTTCTATAATCGTTTGCATCTATCCCTATTGGATATTTACTCTGTTGTTCAACACCACCAGCAATATATAGGTCGCCCATTCCACTCCAGATTCCCATGCTTGCGACCATCATCGCAGTCTGTCCACTTGCACAATGCCTGTTCAAATGAAGACCTGGGACAGTCACAGGAAAGAGGGGCTTTTTCTCACCATCTACAATTTTTTGAGCTCCTAAAGAAGTAACTCTTCCAATATCTAGAGCCCCGCCGCCAACCGGACTACAACACCCAACAATAATATCTTCAAATTCGGCAGCATGGTCATATAAAACTGGATTTCTTTCGAATATTGCCTCAGTAAGTTTTACGGTCATTAAAGAGGTTACAATCTCACTTAATGAACCTCCTCGTTTACCCATAGGGGTTCTCACTGCATCGATTATAACAACATCATTTGGCTTTTCATTAACCAATTTACTCACCATATTTCAATTTTGTTTTCAATATAATAAATTGGTTAAATAATTTAAAATTAGGTTTAAGAATTTTTTCTTAAATTTAATTTTATCGACAATTATTGATTATTTAATTTGTCATTAATTATTTTTTTATTTAAGTCGGAAAAAAAATAATTAAATTAACAAAGTATATTATGTTTTTAAATTTAAACTTATAATAATGAAGTATTAAGATAATTTTAAACCAAAATAAATGAAAAAATACAAAGAAAATTAAATTGTAAACCAAAAAATAGATAATAAATAATCTTAAAATTTAATTTGAAATATAGTATCAATAATTATTGATAAAATAATTCATAAATATATGAAAAATAAATATGAGAAGTAGTATACAAATATAAATTATAAATTGCATGATAAGAAATAAAAAATAAATGAAAATCAATCTTAAAGGTAAAAAAAAGAAATTAAATTAACTTATTGAACATTAGATATTAATATAAACTGATAATTAATATAATTTTTATCTTGAACAAATATAATTTGAGGTTTATTATTTGAAATCAAAAAGTGAGTCATTTAAAGACATTTTTTTTCAAATCAGTCTGTTTTTTTTTAATTTGATAATAAGTTGGGTATTATTTGATAGTATTAAGTTAATTAAAGATAATTATCAGGTTTTAGTTGTAAATATAATTACATTAATAGTTTGTGTATTTTTAATAATCTATTTATCCAATCATTTAGATAATAAAACAACTATAATTATTGGGACATTTGTATTAACATTAGGTTTAGTTTCTACTTTTACAATTTCAAATTTATTTTGTACAATATTAATAATTTTTGGATATACATTTTTAATTAGTCCATTATGGACTGAATCGCAAAAAAATCATAGGATGTCTAATTTTATATTAATAAATCTTTTATTTTCATTTATTTTTGGTTATTTTATGGAAATATTAGGAGATATCAATAAAATCTCATTGTTAACAATGAATACAGTTTGGACATCAATTTTTCTATTAATAATAGGAATAATCTTAGTTAATTGGTTAATTCCTACATCAGAAAAAAGAGATATGAACAATAAAAAATTAAAAATTAACAATAACTATAGAATTTCTTATAATATAATTCAATCAATTTCAATAGGTCTATTGTTATTTTTAATAATGACATTGATGAATTTTGAAGTATTTCCTCTTAATTGTTTTACAGTAAATTATTCGTTTATTGTAATGATTAATGTCATTACAATGGGAATAATCGTTATTATTTCAATGATTTTTACTAATATTGAAATTGTGAATAGCCTGAAATTTTTAAAAATAATATATTATTCCACATTAGTATTTAAATGTGTAATTGCAATTTTATTGGCAATATCATTAATTTTTTCATTTTTGAGTATAATATTATTAATTATTGGGGGTATACTTTCATTTATTTGTATTTTTTTGGATCAAATTATTTTAAATAAATATAACATCGTTTGGTGGATGCCATTATCGTTAATTATTACTTTAGGAATTTATATTTTTATTATTGTGATCCCAAACCAATTGATTTTATTTTTAATAGTAGCGTTAATTCTATTTGGTGTATCATTTATTTCTAGAAATTTTATTTTAACAATAGTTCCAGCTTTGAAAGAACTTGAAAAAGAAGACGATTAATTCGTTTGAGAGTTAGTTTAGTCTATGGTGGAGTTATTATTGCCCTTTTTAGAAATTATAGATTCTAATTTTGGATATAATTCTCTTAAAAAATTACTCCAAATATCCTGTAAATTGATAAACATTTCTCCAATCAATACAAAAAAGAATGTATTTTCATCAATAACTAAATTTTTTAGCAGAAATTGGAACTGTTTATTAATAACTAAATAGATTTCATTAACTCTTTTCATTTCCTTTATATTTTCAATAGTTGTCAACATGTCCATAATAATTGTTAAAAAAAATGGTTTGTTTTCATCAGATTTATAAACTTCAGAGAGGATTAATGAATTTTTCTCGAAAAAGATAACTCCTTCCAATTTTTTATCATCTAAAAAATTTAATAAAAGTAAATCAATTTTATTTAGGTCCGAGATTAATTTTGAAATGCCATAAGAAAATGATTCGACCAACGATTTTCTATCATAAATAGATGTTTTAAAAACTTTTACTTTACCAATGGAATTTTCTAAAAATAATTTTTTCAACTTTTCAAATTTTTCCATGAAATCCTTATTGTCTAAGATTTCAGGGTCAAATTTATGAATACAAATGATTATTTCAGGGGTTTCATTATATTCTTTTAAAATATTTAATATTTCTTTGTAGTATTTTAATGATACATCATAAAGAGATTCATCTTTAATATCAACTATATAAAATAATAAGTCAGTATCGAGAAAACTTCGTTCATCTCTAATATATTTTTCTCTAAATTTTTCTTGTCCTCCTAAATCCCACAATATTGTTTCTGTACCTATTAAATCAATCGAACTTCGTTCTATCCCTAATGTTGGACTAATTTTACTTAATTTTGAATATTCTTGCTCTAAAGATAATATAATAGAAGTCTTACCAGCATTTCCTAATCCAGCGTATAGAATTTTACAATATTTCTGCTCCATGGAAATCATCAATTTTATTATTGGGAAAAAACTTCATTTTGTTAAGTAGTATTCTTAACATTTAACTTTTATCTTTTTTCAATTAAATTTAAAATTCAATTTTCTCATAAACTTTTTAGTTTCAATATAATTAAAGAAGTTCTATATTAAAAAAGTGATGCAAATAAATTATTTAAAAAATTTATTCATTTAAAAAATGTTTAGACTTACAATTTTAAGAAAACACTTCGAGTAATGTTTTAGATTTTGTTTAACTTTTTAAGTTTTGAATATTAATAAAGGATAATGAATATAATTTATCTAAATTTCAATTGATGATAGTGTTATTATATGGACGATAATAGACTACATAAAAAGTATCTAAAAGTCCCGGAATGGTTTAAAGAGAATTTAGCGTTTGATTATTTATTGCCGAATCAATCTGCATTTTGCATTGAATGGTTTGATATTAAAGAATTTAAGGACACGAATTTTGAGTATTATAATGAAAGTGGTTTGCGAAAAAAAGTTAAAGTTAGAAAATTTGGTCCTAATTATTTTATAGTTTCGGGAACTGGGACAGGTAAATCATTAATTGCGCATATTGCAATGATTTCGACTCTTACTGAAAAAGGGGGGTTAGTAATTTATTCAGGAAATTACAAAGCGCTTATCAATGAACAATATGATGAAATTTCAGAATTAATAAACGGGCAAAAATTTAAAATAAAAAGAAAAACGGGAGATTTTACTTCGACCGGAGTTGAAGATTTAGGATATTTTGACATTATATTGACTACATATGAGTCTTGTGAACAGATTTTACAGAATAGACCTAAATGGTTGCATAAAGTAAATTTAATTGTGATTGATGAGGTCCATACGATAGGTGATGAAGGGAGAGGGCCTATTCTTGAAAGTGTTATAGCAATGGCTTTGAGTTTAAAAATTCCATTAATATTCCTCTCAGCCACTGTAGGTGACGAAGAAGATATAGAAAGTTTCGCCAAGAATTTAAATGCGACTCTTATTGATGCACATGATTTTAGATTAATACCCCTTGATAAATTTATATTAACAGAGAATGAAGCTTATTTTAATAATGGAAAAAAATGCGTTAAAATTGTCAAGTCTACTGGAAGATTTGAAAACACATCGTCATCAATTGGAGCAATGAGAAATTTTGCATTATGGGTATTATTTTCTCAAGCCAAGAAGGCAATTGAAGAAAATGCCCGTGAACCACAAATATTGTTATTTGTCAGGTCAAGGAAAGATGCTGAAGATAATTGTAAAAGATTAGTAAAAAGGATCAAAGAATTATTAGAAATGCCCAGTATTAAAAAAAATTTTAATTTTAAACCATTTAAACTTGATGATGTAAAGGAATTATCTCCGCCATCTACGAACGTCATGTTATCAGATATTCTTAAGGAAACAATTCCCTATCGTGTTGCATTTCATTCTTCTAATCTGACATTAGAATGGAGAAATTATGTTGAGAAAATGTTTAAACTTGGATATATTCGGGCGATCTGGAGTACTCCAACTTTATCAGCGGGAGTTAACCTTCCTGCTCAATATACGCTTATATATCCAAAAATTGGTATTCGAGACTTGAGAATTAATGAATATAACCAGTCTATCGGTAGAGCAGGACGTCCAAAATATGATAAAATTGGATATGGCGGAATAGTAATGATAAATAGAAACGAATTAACGACTAAAGAAGAGAATTTAAGATGGTACTTAACTAAATATTTAAACGCACCTACTGATGCTATTTATAGTTCTATGATTAGAATTGAAGATAGAGAACTAAATAATCTAAAGCAAGAAAATGTTAAGATTAATGGAAATCTTATGTTAATATATTATAATCAGAGATTATTAAGAACGCACCCAAATTTTTTTGCATTCATCCTAAAATTAATATCAGCTAATTATGCAACGAATAAACACAAAATAATCGATTTTTGTAAAAAGTACCTATTTATTTTTAAACAATTTCCCGAGTTACCAGTATCGAATCTAATTGATGAAGCGATTCAAGTGTTATTAGACCCTTATCGAGTAGTTCCAGGGGAATACTTTGGCAAAATTCTTTATAAAAAAGCTTTAGGAAATAGTTTTCCCCTAATAGATGAACTTCCAGAGAATAGCAATTCCTATTCTGTTCGACCACTTGGTGAATTATCCATTAAGACTTATTTACGGCCACTTAGTGCATCAATTTATGCATCTCTATCTACAAATAGAGAAATTAATCATAGGCTATTTTATAATAAAAATGAAGATGTTATTGCTTCAAAATTATTATATTTTATAGGTCTAGCACCTGATTTTCAAGCCCAATTTTCAATTCCATCCTCAATACTTATAAGTTTAATCAATGAATATAATAACTACATATCTGACGATGGTTTTATATTAAATTCTGATTTTATACAAATTGATCCGGATGAGTGCTATAATTATAAATCATATCCATCTCTCTATTCCCTTTCGAAATCGGTTGACCATCTTCAAATAAAATCATTTCTTTCATGGTGGGTTTCCTTAATAGCTAATGAATGGATTAATGAAACACCACTTAGAAAAATTGAGGAGAAATTTAATATCTCAATAGGATCATACCAGAATTTTTTCGGACAAAATGGAGTATATGCATGGTTATTACAGGCATCTGCTTTAATTGCAATGCATTATAAAAATAAAATTCTTTATAAAAAATTACTTTTATTAAGTCGAAGAATAGAAAAAGGATGTAAGCTGGATATATTGCCATTAACTTATTTAAAAAATGTTGGGCGAGACCGGGCAAGGCAATTATGGAATCTAGGATTTAAAACCATAGAGTCTGTCGCAGAAGCATCTCCAGAGGCTATTGCAAAAGTTAAAGGGTTAAGTCTAAATCTTGCTACAGATGTTATTGCTCAAGCCAAAAGAATCGTTTCAATTAGAGAAAAAAATAAAAGAAAAAACTAATTTAATATTTAATTTGATATTTTTTCCTTAGTTTTAACCATAAGAATTGAAATTATAAGTCCTAAAAAATAAAAAGCCATACAATCCATAAATAAAATTATTGAACAAGTCATAATTTGTAAATAAAAATAACTATTATTATAATATCTTATATAAATCCCAAGTCCAAGTAGAAAAACTACAAATATAGTTGTAATTATACTCAATATAACTAATTGATTCTTGAAATTACCTGTAATTAATTCGCTCTTTTTTATATGTTCCCATGCTATATATGCAATTCCAAATCCCAAAATACAAATGAAGAACGTCATAAATACTTGCATAGTTATATTTAAGATATTTCCATATAATCCAATCAATAAAAGAGGAAAAAAGAATAATGAGGTTAAAATTCCAATTACTGACCCAATATTTTTTATTATAATAGGGTCTATTTTAAACAAATTTTTAGATTTTTCATTTTTATTCTTTGTATTGTTATTTTCATTTTTTATTTTGCCAATAACATTCTTATTCATAATTGAAAAATCGTACCCAAACATATAAAATGTGATAAAAAGAAACAAATAGTTTAAACTGTCAATCAAATTATTTAAAAGGATTATTGATTGAAAATAGGTAAATATTCCCATTAATAAAGATAAAAATAATGTAATAAAACCAATTATACCGATAACTGTTATGATATTTTTTAATTCTGTAATTTTTTCAGATTTAGAAAGATAACTCCATAACCATACTCCTCCAATATATCCAAGAAACCCCAATTCTATTCCTAAATAAATAATTATCATTTCAAATATACAATTAAAAATTATACCCAGAACTGGAAAAATTAAAAGAATTAAAGACAAAATCAAAAAAATATTTCTCATTTTTCTATAGTTAAGAAAAAACTCTTTTATTTTCATTTTAATATTTCCTGATAACTTTAATTTTAATTAATATATTTTACATTACCATTATTTAATTGATATAAAAAATTGTTTATTAGAAAAAATAATCATTAAAAAGATTTAATCTTACGGTTTAAATGAAGGAATTTATTAAATTTTTAAATTAAAATTATTTTAATTTATTTTAGATTCTAAATCTCTTGATGCAATGATATCGACATTCAGACCGAGAATATTTTTGATTAAAACATCGCCCATTTTGATTGGAGCTGGAACTTTAATATTTGCAATTTCTTTCATACATTCAAATAATTTATTTTTAGGTAAAGGTTGATTCGACCTAACTGGAATAAGAGGTAAAATGCCGTTTTTTACAATGATAGTAGTAGTTAATACCCTTCTTGGGTCGATATACTCTTGAATAGCATATTCTTTTCCGTGTTTACAGGAATAGCCTTCAGCTTCAATATTTCCATTTTTAAATTTAGAAACTTTGACTTGACAACCTTTAGGGCAGCCAATACAGGTAATGATTTTTGAGTCAACGATTTCAGACATTTTTAATTTTCACTTTTTTTTTCTTTTGGAATAACTTCAATTAAAATATTATTATCGATTAAAATATCTTGTTTGGGTAAATCAATAATAAGCATTTCACTAGGTCGTGCAAATCGTTCGAATTTTTTATAGATTAATTTATCATTTACCTTAAAATTTATGTATACATTATTTTCAGGTTTTTTAACGCGCATATAGAACCGAACAGAATTTTTAAATGCTGTCTTATTAACTTTTTGAGGTAGAACATACCCAATATTTCTTCCACACAATAGCTGGACAAAATTCTTATCAATTTTAATAATCTTTTTGATAAATTTAGCGGCGATTTCACCAGTTAAAGTACCTTCTGATGCGACATTATCAACAAGGTCATTTACATGCAATACATTTCCACAAGCAAAAATTCCTTCGACATTGGTCTGAAAATAATTATTAATTATAGGACCGCGGGTTTTGGGGTCAAGTTCAACACCAGCAGTTTTTGACAATTCATTTTCAGGGATTAATCCTACGGATAAGAGAAGAGTATCACATTCAAACGATTTTTCAGATCCTTTTATAGGTTCCCAATTTTCATCGACTTTTGAAACGACTACGCTTTCAACACGATCTTTCCCTTTAATTTCAATTATAGTATGTTGGAGTAATAAAGGAATACCAAAATCGTCTAAACATTGAACTTTATTTCTGATCAGTCCACTTGTATAAGGAAGAATTTCGATGACTGCTTTAACTTCTGCGCCTTCTAATGTCAATCTACGTGCCATTATCATTCCAATATCACCAGACCCTAATATTACAAATTTTTTACCGGGCATCAGACCTTCTATATTTACTAATCGTTGAGCAAGTCCTGCTGTATAAATACCGGCAGGCCTAGTACCCGGGATTCGAATATTTCCCCGTGTGCGCTCTCGACAACCCATTGCAAGAATAATTGCTTTTGGTTTTACTAATATAGCACCTTCATTTTTATTTACAGCAAGGATATTTTTATTTGGTCTAATCTCAAGTACCATGGTATTTAGCATTATAGGAATTTTGTATTCTATTACCTTATTGATATATCGTTGAGCAAATTCAGGACCTGTTAATTCTTCATCAAATATACCTAGTCCAAACCCATTATGAATACATTGGGGTAAAATACCGCCCAACTCAAAATCACGTTCAATTAATAAGACATTAACTCCATTTTCATAAGCAGATATTGCTGCTGCTAGACCTGCAGGCCCACCTCCAATAATTGCAATATCAGTTATATATGTCTTCATTTTGTATCCCTCCGCAAATGTTTTGTAGTACCAATTACTAATTCACTACCTTTACCATGTTTAGTTATTTCAGTGGGATTTTTTCCTAATTCATCGCATAGTATACTTATAATTCTAGAAGTACAAAATCCACCTTGACATCGCCCCATACCAGCTCGAGTCCTAAATTTAATGTCGTCTAGTGTGCGAGCAGGTAATGGACTATTAATTGCAGCTCTAATTTCTGCTTCAGTAATTGTTTCACACCGACATATTACTCTACCATAATTTTCATCTTTTTTAATTAATTCATCTTTATCTTTAGGTGAAAGGTATGCAAAATGAGGAGGTTTATCAAGTGTAGGTATAAAATCTGTTTTTAATCTAAGGTTTATTCCAATATTTTTAAGAATATCTACAACATAAACTGCAATTCCCAGACATGAACTTAGTCCAGGAGATTGAATACCCGCTACATTAATAAATCCATCTATTTCAGTTTGCTCTATAATAAAATCATTATTATTTGAGACTGCACGTAAGCCAGCAAAAACGGTAATTGCATCACGTAATGGGAGGTTGGGGATAAGTTTTTTCCCACCTTCAATGACCTCCTTTAATCCATCTAATGTACAAGAAATATCTTCTTTATCATCAATATTTTTTGCATTTGGTCCAACAAAAAAATTATTTGAAACAGTGGGGGAAACTACAATTCCTTTACTTATTTTAGTAGGAACTGGAAATAATATATGGTTAATTTTCATGACATTTTTATCAAATAAAACATATTCACCTTTTCTTGGAGTAATTTTAAAATAGTCCAGTCCTACGAGGGAAGAAATTTTATCAGCATAAAGACCTGCAGCATTAATAACGATATTAGATTTAATTTCAATACCAGATCTTGTGATTATTTTAAATTTATCCTCTTTTTTTATTTCAATAACTTCAGAATCAGGAAGGAAACGTAGTCCATTAATAATAGCATTCTCAACAAGGTTGATACATAGTTCATAGGGTGAAATAATAGCAGCTCCGGGGCAGTATAGGACACCACAGACATTTGGATTTAGATTGGGTTCCATTTTTAAAATTTTTTTAGGATCTTCAATGATTTTAAAATCTTTAATGCCGTTTTTTAACCCATTTTCTTTAAGTTCGTATAATTTTTCTATTTGATCTTTTTCTAATGCTACGACAAAAGACCCAATTTTTGAATAACTTACATTTAAATCATTACATACTTTTTCAAATAATGGCAAGCTTGCAACATTAAATCTAGCTTTATTAGTGCCATTTTTTGCTGCATAACCTCCATGAATGATGCCAGAGTTTGCTTTTGTAGTACCCATGGATACACTGGGATTTTTTTCTATTAAAATTGTCTTAACGGAATATTTTGACAGTTCTCTTGCAATAGCAGCGCCAGAAATTCCTGCACCAATAATAGCAATATCATATTCCAAAAAAAGTCACCAATTTTTAATTAAATGAAATATAAAAAAAGATTTTGGTATTTTTTTGCAAATTTGCTATTTTGACCTGAATACAGTCCAATTATTTATTGGTGCTATTTTCCCATTTTTTATGAGCATCATCAATTGATTTCTCGTAAAGAATCAATTCTACATACCGTATATGGTCTTTAATACACTTTTTAATACATTCATCAGAAATATTTTCGGACCCGTTTTTCCCAATTTCATATATAAACATTTCTAATGGTGAACGATAGTATTCTTTTAAAAAATTTATTCTTGGAAAGTATCCCATAGCCCGCATCTTTTGTAATAAACTTTTTACATAGCCTTCATACAAAATTAAATAGTTTTTATCTTTATCTATATTATTTAAAATAGTTTCTTCATTTTTTTCTCTGAATGTTGCATTCCATTCATAGTCGTCGCTTAATAACTCTTTCCACTCTTCAACTTTAATTTTTCCAGTTAATCTAGCGCGAAATGTTTCTAAAAGAATCTCTTCTTCTAATTCGCTAACTTTTTCTATATAGCTCAAATTTTGATATGGCATAATTTGTAAATCAGGCAGTTTCTCATAAAGATCGGGTAAACTTTCCAAAATTGGGTTATATTTGTATTTTAACGCATTTAAAAATGGTTCATTAACATTACATTTCTCTTTATATATTTCCCAAAACTCATCAGTCGTTAAATTGCCGAATCCAAATTCTTCTAACTCACAAGATAAATGACTCGGAAAATTAATTAAAAATCGCTCTGGAATATTTTTTAATTTACGAATTTTCTCTTTAAAAAGTATTGAACTCCTTTTTAATTTATTTAAAACATAAACAACAATCTCCACGGCTTATCTCCTATGTGGATACTTTTTTGTTTTTATTTATAATAACTAGGAGTGATTTCATTTTACCTATATTATAAAAGAATACTTAAATATATAAAAAAGTTGCACAAAATGAGCTATAATTTAAAAAAAATAGAGTTTTAAAAATCAATGATTAGAGTTTAAATTCTGTTTTCTTACCAGCAGTCCAAACACCTAAGGCTCTACCTAGTTCTTTATGGGTTTTTCCATATTTAGTCAATTTAATACCTTGCAATGTAGCATCAATTGCTTGTCTAAATGCAGTAGCGCCTGCCTTTGGGCCATCAGGATGAGCATGAATACCACCACCAGAACCTATGATAATATCAGTCCCTAAATCATTTACACATCTATCTACTAATCCTGCAGTAATTCCCCCTGATGGCATAGGCATAGTTGGTCGCAAATGATAAAATGGCCATCTTAAAGTATTGGCTACTCTAATATACTTTTCTTGAATAACAGATGCTTTTCCATATGGAGCGGGATGTACTACAATATCTGCACCACATAATCTTGCTAATTTTCCAAGAATTAAATGACTTGAAACACCAAACCATGGCGCCATATACATTGCTCCGGCAAAATCCATATGCCCAAGAATGGGAACTTTTACTGATGGATCTTCTGCTAGAGCTCTTAATACTTCAAATCCTAAAACTGGAAAATTTATCATAATGCCATTTGCACCTAATTCTTGGACTTTATCAGCATTTTCTAAAATATTAGGTAATTTATCAGTGATATTTGCGGTATAAATTGTCTTTTCACCTTTTTCTGAATCAGCTTTATCAGCCATTTCCATAAAAGCTGGGACTCTATCTTCAAGTTTATTGTAATCTTGGTTGGACACTAATTCATCATCTTTAATTATATCACAACCACCAACTGCTGCATCATAAAATAATTGCGAGAATTCTGGTGCCCAAGTATATGTACATGGTTTTATCATGTTATTTAGGAGAGGCCTTTTTGGTACTTTTAGTATTTTTCTAATACCTTCTATACCAAATTTTGGGCCTTTAAAATCATCGACATATACTTTTGGAAATCTGACATCTACCATCTTCAATTCGCCCCCCATACTAATATTCCCGAAGATAGCTGTCAAAAGCATCGAGACCATATTTTTTACATTGATATAGGGAAATGCTAACTGTATTACATAGGTCCGCTTAGGCTCTTCTTTTCGTCCAGGTCTCTCAAATTCATAGTCCGGTATTTGTGTAAAACTGACAACTTTAGCCACATGTCTTCGTCTTACTTCTGGAGTTTCCATTGGAACTGGTACGAAGGTTCCTGTGCTTTGTTCTATTGCTAATGCTGGCCCAATTATATTTACATTAATATCAGAATCAATATGTCCAATATATGTACAGATAATATATTCATCATAATCAACGCCTTCAGGTAGTGCAAGCGGTTCTGATAAATAGTCTGGTTCTTTATACTCTTCAGTCAATTTATTCACCTTACAAAATAATATATAATATTAAAATTAAAAAATTCTAAAAATTTTATTTTCTAATAGGAAATAGACAATTTATGTTAATAAAGTTTCTTATGAAAAATATTAAAATATTTTAACATGTTTCTGAAGATTTCCAAAAGTAAATCCGAAATTTGTGTTATGTATTCAACAAAAATAAGGACATAGATATATATATATATAAAGAATTTGTATCTAGGACAATAATTTTGATAGATTAAAACATTTTAAACTATATCATTATTTTTAGTATTTTTATCAATTGATTTTAGGCTTATTAAATTATTTTTACGACGAATTTTTATAAAAAAAACAAACAAATGGAAATAATCGCATTTCTAAAATAAACCCTGCAATATATTAAAGACCATCTTCAAAATCATATAAGACTTTATTTTTTTATAATAGGTAAGAGAATTAGTGATTGATAATTTTTATTTCGTTCAATAGTAATAGTGGGATTATATTTCAGTGGGTACCTTGTAAATGTATCTTTATCTGCGCCACC
>Ga0190360_1000378_pt1 | contig 25335 bp, 19 predicted proteins | sample 48721834_MG_FD_161271 | JGI IMG/M metagenome (GOLD analysis project Ga0190360, IMG submission 161271) | Hydrothermal vent microbial mat bacterial communities from Southern Trench, Guaymas Basin, Mexico - 4872-18-3-4_MG | ecosystem: Environmental > Aquatic > Marine > Hydrothermal vents >...
TTATTTATTAAAATCTGTTGAATATGACACTAATTTTAGTTATTCCAAGGCCATATAAAAGGAGTATCAGTGAAGTTTAAAAAAAAATCACTATTTACCGACTTTTTTCTAAAAATTCCGTTCTTTACTTTAAATCGTGTCATATATATCCTTTGGTGTTTATTATGCATTATTGTATTTTTTTTTTTAATATTGTCATTTTTTTGACAATTATGTGGTTTTGGTTACATACATTTATATTTAAACTTTACGGATATTAATATAGAAAACTAGTTTGAATAAATTGGTATAACAATGTCGCTTAATAAAGATGATCTAGAAAATTTTTGGAAAATAATTAAGAACCTATTTAAGAAGAGCCCCAAAAAAATTGAAGTAATCAAGTTGCTATTGATGTCTGGTTTTTCAATTAAAAATAAAAAGATTTATTGCAATAATATAGAAATTCCCAATACTAGTATTGCAAGCGCTTTAAAAATAGATAGGAGGTCAGTAATTGGTACTATTGAGAAAATATATCCATCTAACAATGAGATTTCTAAGCTTAACGATGAAGATAAAAAAAATTTAGCTATAATACAAAAGGTGTTGAATAATATTTTCCCCGTTGGAATCTTTGTTTGGGATAATAATAAGAAGGTAATTGAAGTTACTGCCGATTCAAAGGAATTTGGAATAATATCAAATGTTACAAAATTTATTGCGGATGAAAAAATAAGTATAAGACAAATAATTGCTACTGACCCAGATTTAGACCTTAATCCGCGATTGACTATATTTACAAACGAAGAGGTTCCTGGAGAAACTTTATCAAAAATTTTGGAAATAAAAGGAGTCTTAACAGCATCATATGGTAAACGATAAATTACTTTTATTTCAAAATATTTTAAAAATTATTTTATCAAATTAACTTTTGCTGTAACTATTGTAATAACGTCCAATTGCTCCAGAAATATGAATAAATAGGGAAAACCATCATTTTTTCTTACTATATACCCATATCTAAATTCATCATTTTCAGATTCTTCAATAGTCGCAATAATTTCGCCTTCAATATAATCCCCAAACTTTTCTTTTGCATCTTCTTTCATGTCAAGCCCAAAAAAATCACCAGTAAATCTATAAAACTCCCAAAATTTATCGTGCTCTTTTAATTTCATAGTAATTCATCACCATAATTTTAGATTTAATAATAAAAATCTTAATTAAAAATTTTATTGTTTGGACTTTTTACTTAAATTGTAAAAAAAATCAATAAAACAAAAGATAATTTAATTTAAAATTTGGATTAAACATTGAATTAAATAAATAAATTATTCTTAAAAGACCATACTCTATTTTAAGAAAATTAATAAATTTATCAAAAATAAAAAAAAATAATACGTGAGAAAAATCATATTTTTAAGATTGTTAGAAGATAAAAATGATAAGTTATTTGTATTTTAAAAAGATAAATGGTGGATTATGAGATAATGTTTTAGATTTATTTTTTTCTAAATTTCATCAGATATAAATTCATTCCATTAATCATAGCTTGAATACTGGACATAACAATATCCGGATTAACAGCCCTAGCATTAATATAGTTTCCAAACATATCTTCGAGTTTTACTTTTACTCTTCCAAGTGCATCAGTACCACCGGTGATAGCATCTAAATGATATTCACTAAGGAACAATTTTCCATATCCGAATTGTTCCCAAACTTTAGCTAATGCATTGTAAGATGCATCAACAGGGCCAACACCAATATCGGCTGCAACTTTCTCCGCCCAATCATTATTTGTCTTTACTTTTAACCTAATAGTAGCAGATGGTGTGACATTTTTACCACATATTACGGATAATTCCTCTAGTTTTATTGTTTGTTCTTCATTTGGTACCTCACCAATTACAGATATGGCAATTTCGTATAAGTCCATATCAGTAATTTTTTTACCCTTGTCGCCAATTTTTTTAACGCGATTTCTGATTTCATTGAATTGGACGTCATTGACTATTATCCCGAAACTTTCCAGTTTGGCACCTAATGAATGACCGCCGGTATGTTTACCAACTTCTATTGATTGTTCAAGGATGTCAGTCAAGGTATCTTTACGGTTGATCCCAATTAATTCAGGAGTTAATGGCTCATATGTCCTAGGGTTTTCAATTACTGCATGAGCATGAATACCACTTTCGTGTTTAAATGCATTTGTTCCGACCATTGGAAAATTAACTGGAATTTCTAAGCCACTAAGTTTTTCAACTAATTTAGAGGTTTCATAAAGGTATTTATATTTAATATTTGTAGAAATACCATATAATGCATAAAGTGACATAACTACTTCTTCCATTGCTGCATTTCCAGTGCGCTCGCCAATTCCAAGGACTGTTGTTTGGACTTGAGAAGCGCCCATTTCGACTCCAGCCAATGTATTTGCCGTTGCAAGCCCAAAATCATTATGACAGTGTACAGATACTCTGACACCCTTTGGAAACTGCTCAATATTTTTCTGAATAATATAAGAATAAACTCTTGGAACAACGGTACCAACAGTATCAGGAATATTAATTCGAGTAGCGCCAGCTTCAATTGCCATTTTATTGGCTTTAATTAAGAAATCTAAATCGCTTCTAGTAGCATCTTCTGCTGAAAATTCTATCTTTTTTCCAAAATGTTCTTTGGCATATTCAATTTCAGTGGTAATAGCTGAAAGAACTTGTTCCGGCGTCATTTTTAATTTTTCTTTCATATGAAGTTCGGATGTGGCAATAAAAACGTGTATGGCGTCCATATCACATTCAATAACTTTATCAATATCTTCACGATTTATTCTCGCTAGTCCGATTATTTCAGCATCTAAACCTAATTTAGAAATTTCCTTACAAGCTAAATAATCACCTTCGGATACAATTGGCATACCTGCTTCAATAATGTCCACGCCTAATTTGTTTAATTGGGTCGCTATTTGAATTTTTTCTTGAAGAGTAAAAGAAATTCCAGGTGTCTGTTCACCATCTCGTAAAGTCGTGTCAAAAATATAGACTTTTTCAGGCAAATTCAAATTTTTAAGCAAATCTTTAATGTGCTGCGATACTAAAATTTTATCAATGTTTTTACTTTCAGACATCACTAATTACCTCTTTTATTTTGTTAAAACTATTAACAATTAATAAATTCATTCCAAAGTTCTCTATGTTAGAAAAAAAGCCAAAAATTTTACCGAACTTTGAGAACTGAATCCCTCATTTTTTACACCATTAATAGTTGTACGAATAAAAATTGAAAATGTTTTAAAAAATATAAACTTTTTGCTTCTTTAATTTAAAAGTCAAATTCTTTTTTACTTTTAAAACTGCAAGGGAAAATTCAATAGACCCGCAAATTTAAATAAATTAAGTAAATAGTTTTTAATATGGAAATTATAGATAAAGTATATTCGATTGACTCCATTGGATTTGATAGTAATTGCTACATAATAGGAAAAAATGAAATTACAATTGTTGATACGGGAGCATCGCCAGAATACGCTAAATTTATAATTGAAAAGATTCGATCTTTTGGGTTAGACATTTCAAATATTCATAAAATAATTATTACCCATCGACATCCAGACCATATTGGAGGACTTAAAAAATTATTGGAATTACTATCATCTAATTCAATTTTAGTATATGTACATAAAAAATTTATCACTTATTATAAATTATCTAATGTGAAAGGATTATCAGATGGAGAAATTTTAAATTTAGATGGTTTATTATTTAAAATAATTTATACTCCGGGACATACGGAAGATTCGATATGTCTTTATAACGAGAAGTATAAGATTTTGATATCGGGAGATACTGTCTTTTCCTTTGGCAACATAGGAAGAGTAGATTTACCAGGAGGAAATATAAAAAACTTAGTTAAGTCTATTGAAAAATTGGCTAAATTAGATGTTGAATTTTTACTTCCAGGACATATGGACTTTGTAATGGAAGGAAATAAACATATTAAGCAATCACTTCAATTTGCTAAAAGTAATTTAATTATTTATGAATAATAATTATTAATTTTTGTCTTTTTTAACTCTATTCTATTTTTTTTCTAATTATTTTTCCATATGGTTCTGTTTCTTGAAAGATTTCGCCCCGAAATTTGAATATTTCTATACTACCATCAAGGCGCCATGTATTTGGCGGTAATCCTGCTTTTAAACAGGTATGATTAAGAAATTCATTGATATCCCATTTCCATTCCACTGGAACTTGTGGTAATAACAGTCCTCTAAAAAATCCTTTAGAAACAATAAGTCCATCTCTTCCAATTACGATATTTTTTATATAATCATCTGGAGAATACGCTTGAATTTTTTCTGGAGGAGTCAATATCGTTACTTCTACAATAATTTTATCAAGTTCATTTGGCCTAACTGGTGGAAATCTTGGGTCGCGTAATGCTGCACTTATTGCTGAATCTATAGTTGCTTCAATTAAAGGAGAATCTGGATATGGGTGGCCAATACATCCACGTAATTGGTGGGTATTAGGAGATGTTAATTTGTTTAATGTTACAAATACACCCGAACTTCTTTTTAATATTTCAGGTACATTTTTTGGTACTTTTATTTTTTCATTTTTTTTCACAATTGCATCTACAGCTTCACGAGCTGTTTTACATATTAATTCGCCCTCTTCATCGCTATATGCATATTCCAAATAATTCACCATTTTTTACTTTTTTATTTTTAATTTTTTCATCTTTAGTGTTGAAATAGTTTGATTAAATTAAAAAACATTGTGATGACTTTTTAGATACTATTATTTTACCAAATTGAGTAATGCCTATTTCTGAAAAAATAAGATAATTCTTTCTTTTAACTGTTTAATAAACTCTATATTTGATCTTTTTAAATTAAAAAAGAATGAATAATTAAAGTATAATCATCTTAAAATTAATTTCGGTTTAGTTGAATTATTTATAGTATTAGTGAATTTTATCGGATAAATTAATTTGTTTTAGTGAAAAATTATTCAAAAGATAATAATTAGATCATTCTATTCTTTTTGACTTTTAAGACCAATAATTTTATTTGCTTTTTTTTCATTTTTTTCTTCATGAAAGAAGTAAAACACGTTAAAGTTTATAATGATATGACCGTAGACGAATTAATAAAAGAGATGCGAGAAGGTGCAGGTTTTGGAGCTAGAAGGTTATCAGAAGCTGTTGATATTTATGAGGAAATGATAAAAGACGAAGATGCAACAATATTTTTAACGTTAGCAGGGGCTTTAGTTCCAGGCGGTATGAAAAAAGTAATTATTGATTTTATAGAAAACAATTATGTGGATGTATTAATAACTACTGGGGCGATGCTAACTCATGACTTAATTGAGGCATTTGGGTTCAAACATTTTCATGGCCGAGCAAATATGAATGATGAAGAACTTCAAATAAAAGGTCTTAATAGAATTTATAATATTCTTTTACCAAATGAAGCATATATTGGTTTGGAGAAACGGTTAGAAGAAATTTTTGGTACAATGGACTTAAAAGAAATGAGTACGAGGGCATTTTTTTATGAATTGGGTAAAAATCTTGAAAATAAAAATTCGATCTTAAGAGCTGCTGCAGATAATGAGGTACCAATTTTTTGCCCTGGAATTTCAGATAGTGTTTTTGGATACCATATTTGGTCATACAGCCAATTGCATTCGATTCCAATTAATATTTTCAATGAACATAAAGAGATTGTGGACATAGCTTTTGAATCTCCAAAAAAGGGTGCCTTAATTTGTGGTGGTGGAGTCCCAAAACATTTTGTGGCTCTTGCGATGCAAGTAACTGGTAAGGGACTAGATTATGCTATACAAATTACGATGGACAGACCTGAACCAGGTGGTGTAAGTGGCGCCAGTTTGAACGAAGCAGTATCTTGGAATAAAGTCGACAAGAATGCAAGAAAAGTAGATGTAATTTGTGATATTACGATTGCTCTTCCAATTATTTTAGCATCATTACTGACTAGATGTAAAAATCATAAAAGAATAAAGAAGAAATTCGAATTTTATGAATAATATTTTTCTTTTATATTATTTTATACTGATTAATTAATTATAGATATTTACCATCTTTATTTTATTTCCTTCAATTTCATAGAAATAACCATGAGATTCTCGAATTATATTTTCAGCAATTCTTCTATGACTAGGTCCACGGAGTCTTGCTTCAGAGGGCCATAATAAAATAGTAATAATTTTTTCTTTTAATAATTGTTGAGAAATTTCTTTTAATTCATTTTCAATTATTTGATGATATTTAACATTGAAAAAAGGTGGTGGTGGTATATTACTTAATGGTACATTGCTCCCACCATCAGTTAAAATGACCAAAACTGGAATTATATTTTTATTGCGTTTTTGTTCTAACTTTAATACTTCCATTCCTTTTACCAATCCTGAAGCTAATGGAGTCCATGAATCTGAAGAGATTGTAGACAATTTATCTACAACTAAATTTAAATTGACTGTTGGTTCGCAGAGGACAACTGCATCATAGCCTTGAAATACTACTAGTCCAACTCGATCGCGATGTTGGTAAGCATCATCATGAAGTGATAAAATTACTTCTTTCATTTGCTTCAAAATTCTAAACATAGAGCCACTGGCGTCCAATACAAAAACAATGGATAACGGAGCTTGATATTGTAGGATTTTTTCACGTATATCAGGCATTTTCAATTTTACTGCTAAATTAGATTGTGAGGCTCTAGCTTTTTGATATGGTGCAGCTGCTCTAATTGTTGCATCTAGTGCAATAGATTTTGGTTTATCATTTGGAATTTTATATTTAATATATTTTCCTTTATCAGTGTCACCAATTTGCTTTTTTCTTTTACCCAATGAAAATTTTCTTTTATCAAGGGGAATATTCCTACTGTCAAATTTAAAAATATCACCAATTTTTTGATATTTTCTTTCCTTAAAAATAGGTTGAAATTCACTTTTTGGCTGGAAATCTTTGTCCTTAGAAAATGGATGTCCTAATTCGCCTTCATTAAAATCAGATTTTGAGTTTTTTGAGTTTTCTTGTTGTAAACTTGCAGAGATTTCTTGAAAATCCCCACTCATTGCACCCTCAGTTTCTTCAGATATTTTATCTACATTTTCAGGTTGTTCTCCTTGAGATGAAGTTTGTGATTCCATCCCATCTTGTTGTTCGACTGAATCTAGCTGCTCATTGTTTTTTTTTTAATTTCAGGGTTTTCTTCTAAAGATTGTTGTATAGCTTGATTGATTTTTTCTTCAATTTCACCAGGGCTTGAATATCCAAGTCTTCCTATTCTTGTTCTTAGGGCTAAACGAATCGCGGTTTCAACATCTTCTAATTGGACAATGGGATGTTTATTAAAAGCAGCAAGAGCTTTTGAGCACCTATTAATAGTAATTTCACCCCTATGGGTCTCTACATTTAATTTAGCACAAACTTCAACGATTAATTCCATGAGTTCTTGAGGCATTACAATATTACTTAATAATTTTTTAGCTTCAACAATTTTATTTTGAAGGTCTTGTTCTGCATCTTTAAATTTGTCTATAAATTGCTTGGGATTACTATCAAATTCATCTACATTTTTCAGAATTTTGAATCTTTCAGAAGTATCTTTGATAGACTTAACTTCAACTGCAAGCCCTAATCTGTCAAGAATTTGAGGTCTTAATTCACCCTCTTCAGGGTTCATAGAACCAACTAAAATAAAATTTGAAGGATGAGAGACCGATACCCCTTCTCTTTCAACTATATTTACACCAAAAGCTGCAGCATCAAGTAAGTCATCAATAATATGGTCGCTTAATAAGTTAATTTCATCTACATATAAAATATTACGGTTGGCTGAGGCAAGAATTCCCGGCTCAAGAGCTTTTGATCCCTCTCTAATGGCGCACTCAATATCCAATGAACCGACTACTCGATCTTCAGAGCATCCAATAGGCAGGTTCACAACCTTCATTGGAATTTTGATCGATTTTAATAGCCCATTTTTTGATTTTTCTATACATGTCGCACACCACTCCTCTGGATGATAAGGATCATCGTTGAAGGGACAACCTTCATTTACTTCTATTTCTGGTAACAAATTTGCCAGTGCTCTTACAGCTGTTGATTTTCCTGTTCCTCTTTCACCCCTAATTAATACACCACCAATTAATGGATTAATAACATTTAAGATTAGGGCTAATTTCATTTCTTCTTGTCCAACAATAGCTGTAAAGGGGTATATAAACTTTTTCAATTTATTAATACTTCCATTATACAATTAGTTCTTTAGAATAAATCCAAATTAATGCCTTTTAAATATTAGTTCTAAAATTGCACATCTTTTCTTTATAAATATGGACATTTTCTTTTAATAAATTATAATTTTATAATTTTATTGGTTATCACTCTTAAATTTAAACTTGAAAAACAACATAAAAATTTTAAAAAAGTGCTAAAAATAGAATAAGAGAAAATTATTTAGTTAATTAAAGAATATTTGAAAAAATAAAATTATAACTAAATAAGAAAAACATGATCAAAAAAAATACTATACTATTGTTCGATAATAATTTTTTTAATTTTATTGTAGAGAATTTAAAAAAAGATTGAGAATTAAAAGGGTTATTAATTATTATTTCTAAGGGGTTTTACCAAATTTGGATTCTAAGTCCGAACTAAATTAAGAATTATCTCCTTGTAAATTTATTTCTAGCTTTTTAATAGAGAATGCAATGTTTGATACTAAAATGCCATTATCTTTTTGCAACATTAGATATCTGTAAATTGCATTTATTTACATTACTGTTATCATTATATACATTTTTTTTTAATATTTTCTTTACCCCTAATCGGTAATAACTGGCTTGATGTCCGTCTTAATAAATGATATAATGGTCTTATAATCACAAAAGTTCTATCTATCGTAGACTTGCACCATAACTTAAATTATTTATATATTCCAATTTCAAGCAATGTCAAGCAATGTCTGAGTTATCAACTTGGTGTATATAGAACCTGAATTTTGCAATTCCTTGCAGATTGTTTTATTACTCTTAGAATCTTGCAGTAAACCATATCTTTCAATGGCTTCTTGTGTTCTTATGCCACGATATCGGCATTATTTTTAATTAATTTTTAATCTATATTATATAATCTTTGTTGATGTACATTCAATATCTTCTTTGAAGTATCATCTCTTACTATCTTGCGCTTTTTATCATAATTTCAAGAATGGTTTAACTAAATTGTATTTATACGAAAATGAGATTCCCGATTCCAATTATCAAATTATTTATGTAGACAATGAAATTAAATGGACAATACAACCTAAAAAAGATACTGAAAAGATGTTGGCCCCTGTTTACCCTTATTTTAATTTAACATGAGCTAGAAGAATAAAAAAAGTATAATAGGTGGTGATAGGACTCTCTCTTCGTTGTTGATGGGTATTAAAAGCTGGAGCGCTACCCTTGCAACTATTGAAGAGTATAAGGAAACGATATTAAAATAATCTGCAAAGGAAAATTTAAAGGCATTTGATATCATCAAAAAATTGGAGAAACACAGGACGATTTTAGAAATTATAATAAGTCAGTTTGATAGAAAAACTTAAATATTTTAAAATAAAAGTGTAAATTTCAGAAAAATTCAAGGACTTTATTTATAGAGGGTTTATAACTTCAATGAAATTATTAACCTAATGAAAAAACTTGCCTTGTGCTCTAAAAAGGCTTTCTTATAATAAGGAGGAAAGAGTAATCCTTTCCAATGACACCGCTCAGTCTTTGTTGGTTGAAATTTTGAAATGATAATTAGCCTTGCAAAATTTAATAAGATAAAAAATATAATAATAATTAAAGGATGAATAAAGAATGAAATAAAATGACTGTTCAAAAATTTAATTGTTATAAATGTGGACAGCGAATTGCAGTAATAAAAGCGCTAATAAAAGGATATATAGTTGTAGTAGCTGGTAAGTGTCCAAATAGACATGGAGTTAAATTATACCTTCAATTTAAAAAAATGGATCGATGGATTGATGACATGAAAATTAGTGTCTATCAATGTATTTGTGGCAATGAATTACAATTAGAACAAGTTTTACCGAGAGGGGCATATGTAATTTTAAGAATGCGATGTCCAGTGCATGGAGTTGTTAAAAAATATGTTGCATTGCCTATTTGGAATGAAATGGAAAGTCTAATACCCATAACAAAAAAGTTTGAATCTGAAAAACCTACTGAGGAATATATTTCTCGCGAAGTATACCAAGAAGAAATTGCAACAACAAAAAATAGGGATTGGGAAACAAATATTGTTGATAATACTGAAGAATTACAAGATCGTATAAGGGATATAAAATATTGTCCTTATTGTGGAGAGGAAGTTACTCCTGGCAGTTTTTTTTGTACAAACTGTGGAGCAGAACTAAATTAATTTTTATTTTTTTGCTTTTTATAAAATCTTTTTTTAAAATTATTAAAATCATGAATAAATTATTATAACATTTTTTATAGTATTATAAAAGGTCGTTTAAAGATATAAAACAAAAATATGAGACCTTTATAAATTAAAATAGTAAAGGTTATATTCAATAATAAAGATTCAATAAAAATTGTGTTTAATATGCCAATTGGATTAGCTTTGATCGGATGGACCAATAAAACTGGATTTTATTCGATGTATCAGTATCCTAATACAGTTATTACTGAAGAAGAAGTAATGAGAATTGGTAGTGTTCATAGGATGCGGTATCTAGAACCGAGCTTTATTACATTAAACCTTAAAAAATTTAAAGTGGCTAGCTTCTACAGCGGGATGAAAACTTCAAGGTGGGTTGTTGAACCAAATTATGTTATTTCATTAATTTTAGATTTATCCGAAAATGCAGAAGCATATTCTGAAATTTTACCGATTGCTAGTTTAAAAATTTTAGAGAGTATTAAAACAGGTTTCTATCAAAATGTAATGGCAGGAGTATATGAAGATATAAATTTGGGAAGAGTAATCGTTAAAAAAGAAATTTTACAGAGAATTTTTCCGCCAAAAGTTGAAGAAAAGTTAGATATAAACAAGCTAAAGGAATTACAAGAAAAAGTTCAAGAACAAGAAGGAATTATTAAAATGCTACAAGGATTGCTTGAGAAAAAAGACGCGCCATTGCCAGACAATATAAAAAATTTAGCCGAAATAGATATGTTAAAAACGCGTTTAAAAATGAAGGACGAAGAAATAGCTGGGTTAAAAAAGAAAGTTTCAGAAGCTGAGATGAAAGTATCTAGAATTTCTCTCCTTGAAGCGCGAGTACGGACTTTAACTGCAGACATTAAGGAAAAAAATGACTATATAAAAGAATTAAAGCAAAAATTATCAGAAGTACAACCAATAAGTACAGATATTTCTAAAAATGCACTAGAATCTGACCAAATTTCAAGATTTAAGCAGATCATTAATGAACAAAATACACTTATTCAACAATTGAAAAATCAGATTGAATCAGGAGAAACTGATAAAGCAATGATTGCAAGCATTACTGAAGGAATAGATGCAAAAAAGGGGCATAGTAAATATATTGGACTATAATAGCAAATTTTAAGTGGTATTATGAGTTTAGAGGTTCACATCGATGATCTCCTAGATTGGTTTAATGATGCAGTTAGAAAAAAAGTAGAACCTACTAAAAGGATTGCGGAAAAAAAAATAAGCAAATTCAAAGATATTATTAGTGAATTTAAAGATGCATGTAATAATCTGTATAAAGTAGAACCATCTGCAATGGACCAAGAAGATTTATCCGCAAAATCTGCTCAACGGTTATCTTTAAAATATAAAAAAGAATTAGAATCAATAAATATTCCCGAAGAACCATATACATATGAATCAATGGAAACTTTTAAAAAAAATCTTGGGAGATTGATAAATAATTTTCTTCAATGGGGTAGAAAATTAATTCCAAAATTAAGCTATATTTATAAAAAAGAAATACAAGGAATTAATTTCTATTTTCAGAGTCTTGGAAACGAATGGAAAAAATTTTCTAGATTTATTGAAAATAAATATAAAGACATAAGAGAAATTGATAGGACTATTTCTAAAATTCAGAAATTGCAAGATATTTTTCAACAAATTCAAGAGCAAAGACGTAATCAAAAAGAAATTGAATTTAAAATTGAAGAATTACAAAATCAAATAAAAGAAATTAAGGAAGATCTTGAAAAAATTAACAAAAATTCCAATCTAAAAAAACTTTCTGCTTTAGAAATTGAATATTCAAAACTAAAACAAAAGTTAATGGGACAAATTGGTGCATTAAGAAAAGCTTTTTTAAAATTTGAAAAAATTTTAGGTGATAAATATCGCTTAACACCTGAACCCGGTAAAAAATTGATAGAATATTATGAATCACCCTATAATACCTTTATAAAGGAAAAAGAAGGTTATCCAATTTTAAAAGAAATTTTATCAGAATTAAAAAAAGCGCTTGAAAATAAAGATTTAGATTTAAGCGCAAGTAAAAATCAAAAAGCGATTTCTAAAGTAAAAAGTATATTAAATAATTCATTATTACCTTTACAAAAAGAACTGATAGACATTGAAACAAAAATTAAGGAAATTAATGATGATCAATCTATTAAAGATCTAATTAAAGAAAAACAAGCATTAAAAAACAAAAGCAATCAAATTAAACTCCAAATTGAGGAAGAACAAGTAAATTTAAATAAGATTATTGATAATTATGAACGCAATAAAGATAAAATCATTGAACAAAGATCTGAATTAATTAAAAAAATTAAAGAAATTACCAAAAAAGAAATTAATATTAAATTTGAATAGGTTTGAACAAAATGTCAACAAATAGACCGCTAATAAAATGTTCAAAATGTGGTAAAGAAAAATTTAATACCCGATTATGCGCTCTTTGGGGTAAAAAAAGGGTTATCTGTGTTGACTGTTGTATGGAAATACAAAAAGCTGGAAATTGTAAGGTTAGAGGTTGTCCATATAGAATTATTTCTACTTCTGACAAAAAATTAGGTTAAATTTATAAGTAAAATATAATAACCTCATGAATTATTTAATTTAATAATTGTTTTTATTGAATATAAATTAAAATTCTCTTTTTATATTTCTTATTTGCTTATTTATCGAATTTATTTGATATTTTAAATAAATTTATTAATAATAAGTTTGCACCAAAATATTATAAAAATGGAATTATTTCCTATTTTATCGCATTCAATCGAAATAAATATTAATCATTTTGTAATTTTAATCCACGATAGATGTATCGGGAGTTTTTGATAGTGTCAAAAAGGTCATATAACGCAATTTTATTGTTAAATATTATATTATTAAATTTTTTAGTATTATGTTTAAGTATAAGCATTGAAAATCCATCTAAATTAGATTCATTGGCGTATATTCAGAATAAAAGTGAAAATAGCCCATATATATATAGTAATCCACCCGAAATTAATTATCCAATTGGTGAAAACGATACATCTCATCTATTTTATTATTATAGAAATTTAACTTGGTATAAAGCCAATTTAACATGGAATGCTCTTTCATCAAATACAAAAGATGTTTATGGTGGATTTAATTCATCTTTAGCTAATTTAAATAAAAAAGAATTATTAGCCAATTTAGAGGCAGGTAATACATTAATAGAACTCTATAAAGCAAATTTATCACAATCTTATTTAAATGCTTCAATTAATTTGACAGAGTATATTATTAACACATTTTGGAATGGAAGCATTAAATTATTTATATCAAGTTTAAATCGAACGGGTAGTCCTATTTCAAATATTTCATTTACAGCAGATAATTTGTTATCAATTGACTTATTATTAAAAATGTATGATCTTACTAAAAATCAGACATATATTGATATTGTAAATCAGACAATTAAGGAGCTAAACAGGACTTTATGGGACCATCAATATAAAGGATATTACCGAAGTAATAACCAGAGTGATCTTTTAGGTAAGAAATATTTATATGAAAATGGTCTGGGTCTACTTATAAATTTTAAAATATCAAATAATCCTATTTTTAATGCCAATATCAGAGATTTGGCTTATTCTAATTTTATTACATTATATAAGGAAATAGATAATAATTTAAAAAATGGGACAAATGGATATTTCTCAAGTGGATACCGAAATTGGACACGAAATGGACTATCTACCAATAAAAACTTAAGAGATAATTCAATAATGCTAAATGCATTCATAGAATTTTATAGATTAACACATAATGATTTCTATTATGATAAAATCTTAGATGTTCTATCATTTCTAAATAATTTTGTTGATAATACTAAATCAGAACCTGCTTTAGTTTATGAACTCAACTGGAATGGTAGTACAATGATAAATAAAACGATCTTGACAAAATTAAATTCAGAGATGATTATTGAATTGCTTGATCTCTATGAGATTACAAATAATGGAACTTATTATTTAACTGCCAATAATTATTTTAATTTTCTAAATACATATTTGTGGGACAGCAATTTAAATATGTTTAATTACTCAATCACTTTTGGCGGAAATAATAATACTCAGAAATATGTAGAAACAAATTCAATTGCTATTAGGGCATTGATTAATTTTAGAACAGAGAATTTTTATCTGACGAGAGCAAATACTACAATTTCATTATTATTACATCATTTAACGACAGAAAATGCATTCAATTTCTATACCACAAACGATTGGGAATATTCCTTTTTCTTTGGCTCATTTCATATACAAAAGATGAAAATTACCTCACATGTAGCAACAGGAATATTAACATTAATAAATTTAGCCAAATCAACCGGTATTCAAAAGTATATTGATTATGCAGAAAAAAATATGAAATATTTAATAGCAAATTCGAGGGTAGGAAATGGGTTTATAGTGAATATTTCTGATGATAGTGAAGGTAAGACCCAAGCATATTTATGTGAAGATAATGCAATGATGATTTATGCATTAATTTCGTTATATGAAGAGACAAATAATTTGTCTTATTTAGAAATAGCAAATTCAACATGGTATTTTATGAATAGCACTTTTTGGGATAGAAAAAACGGCGGATATAATTATAGTTATGGGGTAGGTTCTAATAAAAGTTTTAAAACATTAATCGCCAATATTAATGCAATTAAAGCTAATTTAAAAATACTTCAAACTAACAATGCTATTTTTGACCAAATTAGAAACAATGCAAGCTTGCTTATTAATAAAACAATCAAATTAATAAATGATAATTTGTGGGATAATGTAAACTATGGATATTATTTTAATGCAAGTGTTTCTTGGACACCTTTTACGGATACTAATAAATCTAAACAATTGGAAATGAATGCATTAATGATAACTACATTATTAAGTTATAATGATCAGTATCCCAACCATTTAAATCATTCACTATATAATTTGTATTGTAAAAATATATCAAGATTTCTATTAGAACATTTTATAGATCAAGAATATGGAGGAGTATTCTCTCAGGGATATTCAAATGGGACAATCGTATACAATAAAAAAGATATCGTTTCTACCTCTGAATTTATAATTGCACTAATAGCCATGTATAAAGAATTTAAAAATTCAAGTTATTATGAAAATGCATCTAATTTAGCAAATTATGTAAATCAATTTTATTGGGATTATGAGTATGGCGGATATTATTTTGAATTTAATAGGAGAGGATTACCATTAGAATTTATAAATATGGGGAAATATGGAAAATATTATGTAAAATATGCAAAAGGTAATCTAATTGCTATAAATATGTTATTAACTTTAAATGAATTAGAAACAAATTTGACTAACTTCTTTATTGTTGTTGAAAATAATAAAAAAGTTTATGATTTCAATGAAAAAGAAATTACTTTTGGGATTGAAATTTATAACTCTAATGGAATAAAAATCAATACAACTGGTATAATGGCATATGTTATTGGTAAGGAACAAACAGATACTAATGGAAAAGAACTACACGGAATTGGTTCAGTTTATTCGTTCAATTATTCTTCAGGTAAGTATTCTACAAAAATAGATATAACCCCTTTTTTGGATTTAATATTTGTTGGAATAGGAATATTTAATACAACAACGGTTAATTATTTTGATTATCATAAAATAAATAGAAGTTTGTCCAGATACTTAGATATTGCCTATAAAAATTTAAATACTTTACCAAATAAGTTAATTCCAGTGATAAACTTTTGGGATTATTCTAAACATGGATATTATTACAAGATCATGTTGGACAATAAAACGGCATTTGAGAATTTAATGGCAATAAAAACTCTCATGAATTTTATTCAAAGTTCAGGATTAAATTATGGGTTAAATTGGACGACTTTTTGTTATGATCAAGTTTTTACTAAATATTTAGAAGGAACAATAGGATTTCTTAACAGACTTTCTAAAGTAAATCAGTCATTAAATTATGAATATTTTCCAAGTTCTATTACTGCTAGTGAAACTCATTATTCTTCAATTACTTATTCTAAAGATAATGCGTTAGCAATTATCGTCTTTTTAGAATTGTATAATAAATATAATAAAAGCGAATATTTGGAAACAGCTAATAGGACGTGGAATTATCTTAATGCCACATTCTGGGATAGAAATGCTACAGGATTTTTATCATCAAACTGGTCTACAAATATCTCAAATAAAAATTTAGAGACACAAATTTGGGCTATATTAGCTTATTCTTCGATTTTAAATACGCCAGAAATTAATGAAAAAATAAAGAATTCCTCCTCTAAAATAATTAATTTGACAGTTTCCAATATTTTAAATAATCTTTGGGATTCTACTAATAATGGGTTTTATTCTGAATTTAATGGGACGAATTGGCAACCTATTAATAACACAAAATATGCTAAAACAGCACTATCAAACATATTAGCCATAAAGATGTTGTTAGAAAGGTATAATCTTACTGGAAATACAAGTTATTACAATAAAGCTTTAAATACCTTGCAATTTTTAGACCAAAATCTGTTTGACAGTAAATTTGGAGGATATTACACGGCTGTTAATGGAACAAATTATTTATCAGACTCTGATAAAAATGTAGTTGATAATGCATATCTTATTGATGACCTATTAGACCTTTACAATATCGATAAGAATTTTACATATTTTGAGAAAGCCGAGAAAATTGCTTTTTACTTGTCTACTTTTGCCTATTCATCAGATTTTAGTTTATTTTTACCTAGAACATCAAGAGTGGGAAGTGCGACAGGAATGGAATCAGAACTGCATTCCTTGCCAAATTTTATACTTTGCAATTCATTCATTAATTTGGAAAAAATTCGCACAAGTTTTAAGAGGCCATTGGTTATTTCAAATATCACTGTTAATAAATTCGACATATCGAGCACTCAAAAAGAATTAACAGTTTATTTAGAGATCACAGATTCTAACATGTCAAAAGTAGGAAATGTATCTGTTTTGGTATATTTATATGGAGTTCCAGAGTTATTCACTTTTAAGAAATCATCAGATAATTTAACTTATTATAATACATTTAATATTTCCATGATGAGTAAGACTGTTAATATTCATATTTTAGTCCTTAATACTACTTATGCTTCTACATATACGACATATACTTATGAAAGAAAATTTCCAGCATATGTAAAAATCGCTTACGAAACATTGGCATCGATATTTAAATATCTCAAAATGACCAAAAATGGTTTTTATAATTCATCTTTTAATTCAATTGTTTCAACTTCAGGAAATTTATTGATACTGAAAGGAATTAACGACATTATTAATATAATTGGATCGACAATACTTAGCTATAACTGGTATGGAAATGATACTTTAATAAATGCCCAAAAGTTGGCTGCAGAATACCTCGAAAATAACCTAATGACTATTCCTAAAGAAAATATTTCAGGATTTCTTGAATATAACACATCAGGGGCTGTAGAAAATAAAACATTTCTTTATGATAATGCGCTGGCAGTGATCACTTTTTTAGATATCTATCAAAGTACTCATGACAATTTTTATTTGGACTTAGCAAACAATACTTGGTTATATTTAAATAATACATTTTGGGATTCGACATTAGGGTGCTACAGAAGCGATAATACCACATCTAACCCAAATATAAGTTCAACGGATAATTTTCTTGCAATGTTAGCAGGGCTTAAAATTAATCAGACCATAGAGTTGAGACAAACAATTAGGAATCAAGCTCTGAAAATGGTCAACTTAACATACCAAACAATTAATACCACTTTTTGGGATAAAACAAACGGTGGATATTATTCATTTGGAAATAGTACTGGATGGTCTAAATTCTGGGACAAAGACACTAAATCAAATTCTCTAGCTATTATTGTGAACCTGAAAATGCACAAGTTATTTGATAACTCTAGCTATTATAATTTGAGTTGCTACAGAATGGCAAATACTACAGCTCAAGTTTTACAAAATCATTTATGGGACGATAAATATGGGGGCTTTTATAGAAAAACATACTCAAATTGGTCATTTCCCCAAATTAAATATAATATGACCAAGTTTCTAGAATATAATTCATGGGCTGTTTTGGCACTAATGGATTTATTTAATACCTCAAAAAATAAAATGCATTATTATTATATTGAAACAACATTACACTTTTTAATTACATATATGGGAAATCACACAACATCTTTAACAACACCAGGGTTTTATTCATTTGTAAATAGAAGTGGATATTTGTATACTCGTCCAATTCCAAATATATATCCAGGTGATTTAGTTTCCAGTAGTTTGTGCATTCAAGCATTAATAAAAGTCTTTAATATCGTTAATACTACATTTTTAGGAAATTGGTTAAATGGATCAATAAAGATTTCAGCTAGTAATTGTCCACCTATTGGCGAATATGCAAATATATCATTCACTTTAAAAGATAAATTTAATAACACAAAAACAGGAATAGTGAATATAACAATAATTAAATGGCATAAAGGAGAGGGTGTGACCCAAGAAATAATATTTAATAAATTAAAAGTTTCATTTAATGAAAATACTAGTGAATATTATATAGGAAACATAAATATATCAAATTCCGAAAATATTTTCATATATGTTTCAGCCCTAAATGATTCATTTGGTCCATATTATAATATTTTTTACATAAAACGGGCTAAAACTGCAATTGTTTCAGTTGGAGCTTATAAAAATGATAAATTATTAAAATTTCTGCCAGTTTTTGGCTCTTCCGGAAACAATTACCAAAAGGATTTTGCATATTATGCTTATGTATTAGGGGAAGATGTTATTGATATAAAAGGGAGATATGTAGATAATACAAATTTGTTAAATCCACAAGGTATCCCAAATGCACATATAAATGCCACAATTTATTTTACAAATAATGGTTCTATGTGGGAGTCAAAAATAATAACGACAGATTCAGACGGTTGGTTTGAAGTATTTTTTGGCCCGGTTTCAAACCAATCGATATTTGAAGGTATTTATAATATTACATTCCATGCATCCCATGTAAATACATCAATAACACCAAAAACATGGTATTCTTCCACCGATTATCTTGTAAGAGTCAGTGTGGGTTATGGACTATTTATTGCAAATTATACCACAAAAAATCCAATAATAGCACAAGGAGATATATTTACTATTAATATAACTATAAAAAATGAAAGATTATCGGATGCTGCCACTAATATCACTTTTTATGGTGAGAATAACTTCATTATTGAAATAAATCGTTCCGTAGTAGTTCATCCTGGCTATACTAGCTTTTTACAAGATTTAAAAATTGATGAACGATGTCAAGTAGGTGATTATAAGCTTTATGCAGATATTTCATATCAAGGACGATGGCTACATAGTTATTTTATTACAATATCTATACGCAACGCAATAGAAATAATATCAATTACTGTCCCAAATAAAATCGCACAAGACGATCAAAGAGAATTTGTATTAAAAGCACAGAATTTCAAGAAGCATGTAAACGCATATTTTTCAATACGAATGCAATCTATAGCCTTAAAAGATATTTATAAATCAGAATTATTATTACCCAATGAAACTAGAGAATTTTATTTAACATTTAGACCAGTTCTATCAATTCCTAAAGGTACTTATACGGGGACAATAGAAATTCATAGACAGAATTATACAATTCAATATGAAGGGGCAGATCAATATCAATTTTCTATCGAAATTACTTCAAATATAGGAATTGATAATTGCTATTTCCCGCAATCTTTATTACAAGGGCAATCAGGGTATATAAGCGTCTTTTTAGAAAATCATAGGTCTGTTGAATCAAAAATAAATGTTGTATATTATTGGGAGGGCTCTAATGATATAACCTCAGTTAATTATACTTTAAAGGAATATTTTGAAAAAGAATATATTTATATTCAATTTTCATATAATGGCCTTCCATGGGACTTCGGAGACCATAATTTGATACTAAAGATCTATTATATCGATGAAAACAATACGAACCAACTATTATACGAAACAAAAGAACCAATTAAAATAGAATTATCGGTATTTGGTATATTTATTGATTATATATTACCATTTATGATCTTATTTATAACAATTTTTTTCATATTTCTATTTATTTTCCGAAAAAAGGAAGAAAAGAAAAAGTTGAAAAAATAATAATAAAATTTTCTTTTTTTTTCTTGAATAGCATTTAATTTTATTTGTTTTTTTCTTTTTCAATGTTAAATTTTACTCAATTAACCACTTTTTTAAAAACTTAAATTTTTAAATAAATAAAAATTATAAGATTTATTAATATTCAATTAATTAATCATTATTAATGTGAATATTATGACTATAGATAAAAAATTAAAAAATAGAAAAAGGATAATAGCTATATTAACTTTTATCATCATTATACTATTTCTTGGAATTTACATAGGTGTCCTATATTCATTGGTCGAACTTATCCCCATTCCATCCGGCTTTTCGACCAAGTGGATGTGGTATTTCTCTGACCCGTTTACAATAACAGGTGCATGCCCGTGGGGACTTAAAATACTAATTTTTGGGACATTAATGGGTTGCTTTTTCGTAGGACTAACAATTGCAATTTATATTTGGAAAAAAGGAAGAAGTCAATTTTATAAATGGTTATTTGGTGAGGAAATTGAATAATGAAAATAAAGAAGATGAATATGAAGTCCCACAATTAAAAATACAGTGGACCACTACAGAAAAATTAACTGCAAAATTTATAAGCTGGGGTATCATGATATCATTAATTGTGATTATTTTTGGCGGTCTATGGAGCCTTATAGAGATATTCTTTTCGTATTCTGGAAATACTAATTTCTTCACGTTTTTCTTAGAGCTTAAAATGGGTATCCAAATACTGCTCATTTTTTCAATATTTGCAGGATTATTTTTCTTATCAATAGGTTTTATAATATTCGTTAAAAAAGGATACAAATTTTTGTTGAATCTATTATTTAAAATAGAAGATTGATGGAATGTTCATAAAAATAAATGACAGATATCCAAAAATAATTTCAATAATTTCATTATTTTTTTTAATATCTATTTTGATTATTTTTTTAATAAAAAATAATAAGATTAAAATAAAATATTATAATATAGGAATATTAATAAAGTCATTCAATTAATCTTCTAAAGGTTTTCAGTGAATTGGATGGTATATACATTATCTGAATTAGACAAGAAAATATTAAAAGGATTAAAAGAAGATAGTAGAATTCCTTATACTAAATTGGCCAAACAATTAGGAATACCAGACACAACATTACATTTTCATGTTAAGAAGATGAAGGAACACGGTATTATTAAAAAATTTACGGTTATCATTGAAGATTATGAAAAAAACCGTACATTTATGATTAAATTGAAGGTTGGTGGACATATTATAGCTGATGCATCTATTAAAAAAGCAAGGATGTTAGGTAAAGAATTGAGTGAACAATTTAATTTCATTGGGATTTTAGAAGATAAAGTAACAATTGTAGGACTAATTAAGGTAAAAAACGAAGAAGAATTAAATAAGATAGTAAAAAATTTAGAAAGAGATCCAGATATAATTAAAATAGAATATGATGAACTTGAAATTCTAAAAGGAGATGAATTTTTAAATTTAGAATCATTGTAATTATATGGTGATATTATGGGAGTTGAACGTATTAGCAGCGGAATTGATGGATTAGATGAAATATTAGGGGGCGGACTTTTAAGAGGTACTTGTATTTTAGTTGCTGGGGGTACAGGTACCGGAAAAACTATATTTTCAATGGAATTTTTGGTAAAGGGAGCAATAGAATTTAATGAACCAGGAATTCTTGTGACATTAGAAGAAAGACCTGACGAATTAAGAAGAGAAGCTTTGAATTTTGGCTGGGATTTACGTAAATTAGAAAATGAAAACAAATTTGCAATTGTTGATGCAGCATCGAGTAAAGCAGGACTTCCAACAAATGAAAAGTACGCATTACACCGTGGATTTGATGTTAATACATTAGCTCAAGAGATTTATAGAGCCTCAAAAGAATTAAATGCTAAGAGGATAGTAATTGATTCAATTAGCGGGCTTGAAGTACAATATGAGGGAGAATCCTCCTTAAGAGCTGCAATATTTAGGTTAAGTGCCTTATTAAGAGAAATTAATTGTACTTCTTTAATGACTTGTGAAATGATCGGGCCAGATAATTATACTCGTTTCAGAATTGAAGAGTTCATAACACAAGGAGTTATTCAATTAGATTTGCGAGAGGAATCAGCAGAGCTAAGACGCTCGATATTAGTTAGAAAAATGAGAGGTACTTCTCATTCACTAAAGAGATATCCCTTTGAAATAAGTGATAAAGGTTTAATTGTTTTACCTAGTGGTGAAATTTAATAAATTAATGTATAAATTTAAAATTTTGATCTTTTTAATCTATAAATTGGGTTACTCATTCTCATCTTCTTCCCATCCCAATACTTTTAGTGCTTCTAGTACTGCTTCTTTATCAGAAATATTAAAAATATCATCTGACGAAGAAGATGAACTTACACTCTGTGAGGGGACAAATGGCGGGGAAGAAGAAGGTTCAGGCTCTTTTACTGGTGTAGATGGTCGAAGAGCATCAACTAATGCATCAGTATTTATATCAACTTTGGGAGAAGAAGATTGGTCTTCAACTGCCCCTAAAGTCTTTAATGCATCTTCTAAACCTGTGGAATCACCAAAATTTTCTATAGGTGGTTGAGAGGGGGCAGATGCAAGTTCAGGAGGTTGCGATGAAATAGATTCAGGGGGTTCAGTTTCTTCTAACATTGATAAAGCATCTAGAGCTGATTCAATTGCAGCTTTATCTTTAGGTGTTGAAGGTAAAATATTTGTTGGTTGCGAAGCTGAATATTCAGGCGTTGGTGAAGGATTGGATACTACATGCTGCTGGACAGGTGGGGATATTTGTGGTGTGGGGGCAGGGGTAGGAGCAGGAGCAGGAGCAGAAACACCCTCGCCTTTAACTATATTTTCAACCTTCTTACAAAATCTATGTAATAATGCTAAATAATAACCCATTCTAGACCCAATTTTACATGACCCAACGACCATGTATGATTCCCCAGCTCTGGTCAAAATTGTATATCCATCATCGCCACGAACAATTATTTCTTTAAGTGACCCATGATTTAATTGTTTTAAAGTAGTTTCCCCCAAATTAACTAATGCTGCAGAGGCAGCCGAATATACATCAGCATCTAGATCGCCAGAAACAGCACATGCAATTCGCATACCTTCAATTGTAACAACTGCTGTTGCTTCTAACTCAGTATGACTCTCAAGATTTGACAATAATTTCTGTAATGTATGAATTTGATCTTCAGTTAATGACATTTTTTGATCATCATCTTGTATTAACTTATTAAATATTTACTTCTTAATTTAATAATTTCTATTTATAATTTTAAATATATAATATAATAGAATATACCGATTAAAGTTAAATATACAATTCTATAAAAATATTTTACTTAATGAATTTGTAATCTACGGAGTAATTTTCAAATTACAATATATTAGATTTTGTAGGTAATTTTTTAAATTTTATACTATTTTTTTAAAAATTAGTTATAATGACATTCAAAAATTTTAATTACACATCATTATTATATCAAAAAATGATAATAGATAGATAATAAAAATCTATTTAATAATTTTTTACCTATATTTCATTTGTTTAAGAATTAAATTAACCAATTAAAGTCTAAAATTTATATGATGTTTCTTTAGAATTTGAAAATAGTTAACGTAAAAAAAATGACAATTTAACTTAGTTCTTTTAAAATTTTTTTAACTTTTTCAATTTTATCGGTTAATCCGGCTTTTTTGTACCACCCAATAGCCTTACCTAGTAAATCTTTTGCTTTATCAGGTTCTTTACACCTGATATGTTCATCAGCTAGTTCACATAAATAATCTCCTTTTTTTTCTGCATATTCCATCCATTGAGACATTTTAATTCTACCTTTGCAATTTCTATGGTTTGTAAATTTTAATTTTTAATGCCTTAACGGTCATATTAAGGGAAGATTGATTACTTATAGGTTTTTCAAGTGATTTTAATAATTCTATGGCAATAATTTCACCATTTCTGACAATTGTTCTTGGTGTGTAATCTATACCTAAAAAATCGCCATCAGGGGTATCAGTTTTATCTAGTTTATATTCGATTTTTTCTTTTCCCATAAAAGATTTTTTTATTTCAACAAGACTAAATGCATCATTTCCAATAATAATCAATTCGCGTTTATATCCTTCTGGAACAGGCATTGATTCTATCTCAGATAAAACTTCGGCAGTTCTGTCTTGTTTTATTACTGGTGAGGGAGTTGAAGGTTGTGTGGATTGCGTACTTATTGGTTGTTGAACTGTAGGAGAAGAAGTATGTTGTCGAATTATTGGAGCCGCAGGTTGGAAAAATTCTTCTTTATTTATGGGTTTATTTAAACCAGAAACTGCTGAATTTCTTGTATCAGTATATTTTGGTTTAATTATTTGACTTTCTTCAATAATTTCATTAACATCTTTTGTAGTAGATATTTCCTCCATTGGTATTTTACCACCGATCAGTTTTATGAATTCTTTTGGTTCTTCACCGTGTTCAATACTATCAATTTTATAAGTTAAACCCCTATTTCCTTTGATTTCCTGGGCTTGTCTTGCTGCGATGAACTTTTTTCTTACTCTTGCATTTACACCTTTCCAAATCCATATTGTTTTTTTTCTATCATTAATGATTAATACTACTTTATCGCTTGATAAATGGTCTTTAATTGCACC
>Ga0190360_1000380_pt1 | contig 25303 bp, 22 predicted proteins | sample 48721834_MG_FD_161271 | JGI IMG/M metagenome (GOLD analysis project Ga0190360, IMG submission 161271) | Hydrothermal vent microbial mat bacterial communities from Southern Trench, Guaymas Basin, Mexico - 4872-18-3-4_MG | ecosystem: Environmental > Aquatic > Marine > Hydrothermal vents >...
CCTCAAGACCATACTTCTTCCAGAACCTCAAGACCCTCAGGCGATGTTGGGCTTCTTCGGGAATCATGTCCCAAAATTGCCCCAATTTGGCCAATTTGTAAAACCCCTTGATCCCATAACCCATGTGGTAGATCTGCATCCCAGCACCCCCTACTCAGAGTGCCAAAGGTTTCTGAACTTATGCAGGGGGGGGAGGCCATCCTTCTCAAAGGCTCATCTTTGGTGGTTAGAGGGTTGTAGGCCCTCCCCTTTTTTGTTTTAATTCATCCCATGGAATGGAGAGGGTTTTTCGTCGTCTTTGGGGCCATCTTCTTGGCCGAGCTGGGTGATAAGACTCAACTGGCCACCCTTCTCTTCTCCATAGAACAACGGATCCCCAGGCCGGTGGTCTTCTTGGGGGCCGCCTCAGCCCTCATAGGGACCACGGCTTTGGCGGTCCTCCTCGGTGGGTGGATGGGTCGTTTCCTGCCTCCGAAGGTCCTGAGGTGGGCGGCTGGCTTGGGCTTTCTGATGGTGGGCCTCTGGATACTGTTCGGGGAAAGAGGCTGAAGGGTATATATGGCCCTGGATCTTTTCTTACTGCGGGTCCTGAACGTCTGGTGTGCCAACGCCTTCTTCGATCAGGTCATTCCGCTTTTCTCCAAGTTGAGCTATTGGAGGCTTCCCCTGCTCCTGTTGGGAGCTCTCATCGTCTTGAAGGAGCGGAGGCGGGGGCTCCTCATCCTCTTGGGGCTCTCTGTGTCCCTTTTGATGAGTGAAGGCCTGAGTTCCTCCGTTTTGAAACCCTTGTTCGACCGGACCCGTCCCTGTCACGTCCACGATTGGGTGAGGCTCTTGAGCACCTTCTGCCCCCGATCCCCCTCCTTCACGTCCTCCCATGCGGCCAACATCTTTGCCGCTGCCTTTTTCCTCTCCTTTTTCTTCCCCCGGCTTCGTTACCTTCTTTTAGCGGTGGCCCTCTTGGTGGGCTTTTCCCGCATCTACATCGGGGTCCACTATCCCTCGGACGTCCTCGGCGGGGCCCTTCTGGGGGTGGGATGTGCCTCATTGGTCTTTGTCCTGTGGAGGAGGTTGATGGAGAAGCTCGGCCTCCACAGCCCTTCCTGAGGGTGCAGGGGATGCTCTCCAGGGACGTCGTGAAGGAGATAGAGAGGGTCGTAGGGCCGGAGGACCTCCTGGAGGAGTCCGAAGACAGGGCTTGTTACAGCTACGACGCCAACACCTCGGGAGAGACCCCTTCGGTGGTGGCCTTCCCCGAGAGCGCAGAGGAGGTGTCCCGAATCCTGCGATTGGCCAACGAACATCTGTTTCCCGTCTTTCCCAGGGGGGCGGGGACGGGGATGACAGGGGGTGCAGTTCCGACGGCCGAAGGGGTCGTCCTCGTCATGACGAGGATGCAGAGGATCAAGGAGATATCCCCCGAGGACTCCGTGGCCATAGTGGAGCCGGGGGTGATAAACTATGAACTTCAAAGGGAGGTCGAACGTCGTGGCCTCTTCTTCCCCCCTGATCCCGCCAGCTATATGTACTCGACCATAGGGGGAAATGTGGCCGAGTGCGCTGGTGGACCGAGGGCGGTGAAGTACGGTGTAATGCGCGATTACGTCCTCGGGCTCGAAGTGGTCCTGCCCACAGGGGAGATCATCAGAACCGGCGGCAGGACCATGAAGGGTGTGGTGGGGTACGACCTGACCAGGCTCTTCGTGGGCTCCGAGGGGACCTTAGGGGTGATAACGGAGATAACCCTCAAGCTCCTCCCCTTACCCGAGGCCAGGGAGACGCTCTTGGCCCTCTTCGGCTCCATGGAAGAGGCCGCTGGGGCTGTGGCCGAGATATTCAGCTCAGGGATCCTCCCCAGCGTGCTCGAGTTCATGGACGAGCCATCCCTGAGGTGCGCAGAATCCTTTCTGGGAGCTCAGCTCCCTGAGGCCAAGGCCCTATTGCTGGTGGAGGTCGATGGCCTTAAGGAGTCCTTAGGGGGGGCGATGGAGAGGGTCAGGAGGGCGTGTTTGTCCTCGGGGGCCAAGGAGGTCCGTAGGGCCACGAGGGAGGAGGAGGTGGAGGATATATGGAGGGTGAGGCGCTGCCTCTCCCAGGCCGCCTACGCCCTTGGCCCCGTGAAGGTGAACGAGGATGTAGCTGTCCCTCGGTCCAAGATCCCCCCTTTGGTGGCAGGGGTACATGCCCTGGCGAGGAAGTTCCGGCTGCCGGTGCTCTGTTTCGGCCATGCCGGGGACGGCAACATCCACGTGAACTTCATGATCGAGAGGTCAGAGGAGATGAGGAAGAAGGTCGAGAGGGCGGTCGAGGAGCTCTTCTCCCTCACCCTTTCCCTCGGTGGCACCCTATCCGGGGAGCACGGCGTGGGCATCGCCAAGCTCCCCTTCGTGAAGATGGAGCTCGGCCCAAAGGCCCTAGAGGCGATGAAGAGGATAAAGGAGGCCTTGGACCCCAATGGGATCCTCAATCCAGGCAAGGTCTTTCTCTTTTGACTTTGCAGCGTTGCCCGTGGTAATAGCAAAGGAACATGCTGGGGGCCCTTCTCAACCACAAGCTTGACCCCGTCCTTTACAAGATCGCGAAGGCCCTTCACACCCTCGTAAACCCGAACTACCTGACCTTTGTCGGGACCGTGGCCAACGCCGCAGCGGCCCTCTTCATAGCGCTGGGATCGTGGAAGGTGGGGGGGATAGGGGTAGTAGTGGGAGGGTTCTTCGACCTACTGGACGGAGCAGTGGCACGCACTCAGGGCAGGGCCACCCCCTTTGGGGCCTTCTTCGACTCCGTGATGGACCGCATATCCGACTTCCTCCTCTTCATAGGGCTCGCCTTCTTTTACGCCTCTCGAGGGGAGGTCTGGGCTTTACTGTTGACCCTCTTCGCCACCATGGGGAGTTTTCTCGTCCCCTTCTGCAGGGCTCGGGCTGAAACCGTCATCCCCTCCTGCAAAGTCGGGGTCTTGGAACGGCCCGAAAGGGTGATCCTTTTAGCCATCGGTCTCTTCTTCGACTGTATGGTCCCTGTGTTATGGATCTTGGCCGTCCTCACCCACCTGACGGTCCTTCAAAGGATCCTCTATACCAGGAAGGCCTTGAGGGTCGGGGGGTCGAAGGGGCCATCCTCTCCACCTCCTCCACCAACCTCCTGATCCAGTCGCCTTCGGGTATCTTCTCCACCACCTCCCCCTTTTTGAAGAGCACCCCCATTCCCCTTCCCCCGGCTATCCCCACGTCGGCCTCCCTCGCCTCCCCGGGCCCGTTCACCACACAGCCCATTACCGCCACCCTAATGGGGACCTCTATGTGAGCGAGCCTCCTTTCGAGCTCCTCCACTATGGGGATGAGGTCCACCTCGCACCTGCCGCAGGTGGGACAGGAAATGATCTCAACCCCTCGCCTCCTCAAGCCCAGGGCCCCGAGGATGTGATAGGCGGCTCGTACCTCCAAGATGGGGTCCCCTGTGAGGGATACGCGGATGGTGTCGCCGATCCCTTCAGCCAGAAGCAGCCCGATGCCGATGGCCGATTTGACGGCCCCGCTGAAGGGGGGACCGGCCTCTGTCACCCCGAGGTGCAACGGGTAATCGGAGCGCTCGGAGAAGAGGCGATAGGCCTGAACCGTCCGCAGGACGTCAGAGGCCTTCAGGGAGACCTTCAGCTCGAGATGGCCCACCCCTTCGGATATCTCCAGGGCGTCGAGGGCACAGGCCACCATGGCCTCGGGGGTCCTGCCGTAGCGTTCTTCGTACTCCTTGGGGAGGGAGGCGGCGTTGATCCCGATCCTGACGGGGACCTTCGCCTCCTTGGCCGCCGTGAAGATCTCGCGCAGCCGCTCCTTGGAGCGGATGGTACCTGGATTTACCCTGATCCCATCCACCCCGGTCTCCAGGACCGCAAGGGCGAGCTTGGGGGCGAAGTGAAGGTCTGCCACCAAGGGCAGGCGGCTGTGTGCCTTGATTTCACCGATGGCCCTCACCGCCTCTTCGTCGGGCACGGCCACCCTCATGATCTCGCAGCCGGCTCGCGCTGCCCCCTCGATCTGGCGGAGGGTCTCCCCTACCCTCTTCGGATGGGTGGTGGTCATGGACTGGACGGCCACCGGGGCCCCGCCTCCAATGGGCACAGGTCCTATGTAGATCCTACGGGTCCTTCGCCTCTTCAGCATGGAGGGACTTCCGAAACTTCTCTTTCAACTTCTGGGCGACGTTGGGGGGGACGAACTCCTCCACCTTTCCACCGAGGCTGGCCACCTCCTTGATGGTACGGGAGCTTATGAAGAAGAAGTCCTTGGCGGTGACCATGAAGATGGTGTCGACCTCCTCGTGGAGGCTCTTGTTCATGGAGGCCATATGGTATTCGTATTCGAAATCCGAGGTGGCCCTCAGCCCCCTGATGATGACCTTCGCCCCTTTCTTCTTCATGTAATCTATCAAAAGGCCCTCAAAGCTCTCCACGATGACATTGGGGTAGTCCCTGAGGGCCTCCTTTATCATCTCCACCCGTTCCTCTGGGCTGAAGAGGGCCTTCTTCTGGTAGTTGGTGGCCACGGCCACGATCACCTTGTCGAAGATCCTCAGGGCCCTCTGAATGATGTTGATGTGGCCGTAGGTGATGGGATCAAAGGAGCCTGGATAGACAGCTATCTTTTCCCCCATTTGGACCTCCTTTCAATTTGGATAATGCTCGGCCACGAACTTCAGGGCCTCTTCTTTGGTCTTCAATTCCCCCTCTATTTGACGACGCCTCACCTCGCGCAATATCTCCCCCAGCCGTGGCCCGGGACTGTAACCCATCTCCAGTAAGTCCCTCCCCCTCAGGAGGGGGGGAGGGGCTATCACGTCCTCCCGTTCCATCAGGTCCAGGATGCGTTCGCACAGCCTCCAATAAGGCCCTATCTCCTCGTCGCCTCCGTCCTTGGCCTCAAGCTCCGCAAGGCCGAGGACCAGCAGGGTCCTTGTATCGTCGCCCATGTGGTTGACGAGCCTCCTCAGGGCCCTCTCCGTAGGTTCCCCCCTCGTCAAGGTCAGAGGACGCATGTGATTTTCCACCAACTTGAGCACCCTCTCTCGCAGACGGTTGGGAAAGGGGTAACGCTTCATGATGCGTGCCGCCAACTCCCGGGAGACCTTGGGGTGGCCGTAAAAATGGACCCTTCCCTCATCATCCACCTCCATAGTGGCAGGTTTCCCGAGGTCATGGAAGAGGGCCCCGTAGGCCAAGACCAGCCTGTCGTCCTCCGCCAAAGAGAAGGGAAAGGGGGCTCCCCTGCGGGCGATCTCTAGGGCCTTTATGGTGACCTCCACCGAGTGTTCAAAGGCATCCTGCCGGTGATGGTCCCCCTGCTGGAGTCCGCACAAGGGGGCCATCTCCGGGAAGAGCTCCACCAACAGCCCCCACTGGGCCATCGGTCTAAGGGCCCTTTCCGGGGCCTCGGAGAGGAGGATATCGTCCAGTTCCATCAGGATCCTCTCGGGCGCCACCTCGCATAAGAGCTCCCTCCTCTTTTTTATCTCCTCTATGGTCCCTGGGGATAGGTCAAACCCCAGGGTGGCGCTATAGCGTAGGGCCCTGAGGATGCGAAGGGGGTCGTCCAGGATGGCCTTTGGAGACAGGAGCTCGATCTTCCTCGACCTCAGGTCCTCCAAGGCCTTTTGAGGGGCGTAGAACTTCCGTTCCGTGGGGGAGTAAGCGATGGCGTTAACGGTGAAATCACGCCTCAACAGATCCTCCTCCATCCTCCCCACCATGAGGGTGAAGTCCAGGGTCTTGCCGTCCTTGACCAACCTGAAGACCCTTTCCCCTTTGCCCTTCCCCATGGGGAAGTAGCTCGTCTGAAAGATCGCCCCCAATTGCTTGAGGAAGGAGGGGCAGAAGTCCTCGAGGACGAAGTCGTAGTCCCTGGGGGTCTTGTCGAGCAGGAAGTCCCTTATGACCCCTCCGACCAAGTAGAGCTTGACCCCTTTCTGCCTCGCCTCTTGAAAGGTCCTTGCTATGATGGGGTCCTTCAGGATCCTCGATTCAACCCCCTTGAGGTCCTCCATCCTCGACTCCTCCTGGAGAAAAGATATCACAATGGCCCAAGGTGTAAAACGCCGAAGGGCCTGTTGACACCCAAAAGGGCCACGGTGTAACTTTGCCGAGGATGGCCTATAACCCCCATACCTCTGTAGAGGTGGATCTATCCGCCCTGGAGAGGAACTACCGTTTGATAAGGAAAGCCCTCGCTCCCTCTACCCAAATCGTAGCTGTGGTCAAGGCCGATGCCTACGGACATGGGGCCGTACCAGTGGCACGAAGACTGCGAGAGCTTGGAGCGGCCATGTTGGGGGTGGCCAACGTCGCTGAAGGGGTTGAACTCCGGGAGGGGGGCGTCAAGATCCCCATCCTCCTCCTCGGGGGCTTTCAGCCGGGCGAGGAGAGAGAGGTCCTCGCTTACGATCTGAGCCCTATGCTCTACCGATGGGATGGGATGGAGTCCCTGGCCTCTGAGGCCTCCAGGGATGGGAAAAGGGTGAAGGTCCATCTGAAGGTAGATACGGGGATGGGCCGCTTGGGGGTCCCCTGGAAGGAAGCCCCTCAATTTATGGAACGGCTGCGTCAGCTACCCTCCCTCGTGGTCGAGGGGGTGGCCTCCCATCTGGCCACTGCCGATGAGGACCCGGAGTACGCGCGGGAGCAGCTCCAACGGCTCCTTTGGGTGGTTCGGGAGGTCTCGAAGGGGCAGTCAAAGCCCCTTCTACACATAGCGAACAGCGCTGCCGTCTTCACGCTGCCAGAGGCCCACCTCGATTTGGTCCGTCCGGGGATCGCCCTCTACGGGGCCCACCCATCGGCCTCCTTCAAAGCGCTTCATCCCTTGCCCCTGGAGCCCATCATGACCTGGAAGAGCAAGATAGCCGATCTGAAGGAACACCCCCCCTCATCCTCCATCAGTTACGGCCGGACCTTCGTCACCTCCGTACCGAGCAGGATCGCTGCTGTACCTGTAGGGTACGCCGATGGTTATCCCCGTTGCCTCTCCAACAAGGCCCAAGTCTTGGTAAGGGGCAGGCGGGCCCCGGTGGTGGGCAGGGTGACCATGGACTGGATCATGGTGGATGTGACCTCCATCCCCGATGCGGAGGTGGGGGATGAGGTGATCCTCCTCGGAGGGGGTGAGGGGGGGATCTCGGCAGAGGAACTCTCCTCCTGGGCCGAGACTATCCCTTACGAGATCCTGTGTTCGGCGGGGATGCGGTCAAAGAGGCTTTACAAAGGCTGAGATGCTCGGTGCGGTTGCGTCCCTCGGTGCATGGGTCATTAAGCAGGTAAAGGACCTTGGGGGGATGGCCCTGTTGTGCCTCAGGACCCTGAGGTGGACCTTTCATCTGCCCTTCCGGCCCGACCTGCTCCTGGAGCAGATGGAACGGATAGGGGTCCGTTCAACACCGGTGATCTTCATGACAGGGGCCTTCACAGGGATGGTCTTCGCTCTCGAGACCTGTTACGCCCTGAGAAAGTTCGGGGCGGAGACGATGGTAGGGGTCACGGTGGCCCTGGGGATGACGAGGGAGCTTGGACCTGTCTTCACCAGCATCATGATCACAGCCCGGGCCGGTTCGGCCATGGCGGCGGAGTTGGGCACCATGAGGATCACGGAACAGATAGACGCCTTGGCCGCCATGGCGGTCAATCCGATCAAATACCTCATCGTGCCGCGGCTCCTGGCCACGACGTTGATGGTGCCCCTTTTGACCATCGTATCGGACTTCGTCGGAATAGTGGGGGGTTACTTCGTCGGCGTCATCCTCCTGAGGATAAACCCGGGGGCCTTCGTCGCGAACATCGAGAAGTACACGGGCCTGGATGACATCTATTACGGCCTCATAAAGGCCGCCGTCTTCGGCTTCCTGCTGGCCTTGGTGTGTTGCTACAAGGGCTACAATGTCCGCGGCGGAGCTGAGGGCGTTGGCCGGGCCACCACAGAGAGCGTGGTCATGTCCGCCGTGGTGATATTGATGGCCGACTACATCCTGACCTCGTTGCTCTTCTGATGATCGAGATCAGGGACTTACATAAATCCTTCGGAGGGCAGGAGGTCTTAAAGGGGGTGAACCTCGTGATCCCCCGGGGGCAGATCACCGTGATCCTGGGCCGGAGCGGGGCCGGCAAAAGCGTCTTGCTCAAGCACATGATAGGACTCTTCCGGCCCGACAGGGGGGAGATCCTGGTGATGGGCAAGAACATCACCAGGATGGGCGAAAGGGAACTGATGGAGCTGAGGAAGCGCTTCGGCATGCTGTTCCAAGAGGGTGCCCTTTTCGATTCCCTCACCGTGGCAGAGAACGTGGCCTTTCCCCTCCGGGAGCACACCGATCTGCCCGAGAAGGAGGTACAGGAGGTGGTCATCAGGAGGCTTGAGGACGTGGGCTTGGCAGAGGCCGCGGACAAGATGCCTTCGGAGCTGAGCGGTGGGATGAAGAAGCGCGCCGCATTGGCCAGGGCCTTGGCCCTGGACCCCGATATCGTCCTCTTCGACGAACCGACCACCGGCCTCGATCCCGTGGTGGCGGGCACCATAGAGGAGCTCATCATCGAGACGCAGCGGCACCTCGGCAAGACCTTCGTCGTCATAACCCACGACCTGAAGACCGCCTTACGGATCTCCCAGAAGATGGCCTTGCTGGAGGGGGGGAGGATAGCGATCGAAGGCAGACCTGAGGAGGTGCTCCACTCGGGGCATCCCCTCCTCGAAGCCTTCCTTAAAAGGGAGCGATATGGCGCTCCCAGAGAGGAGGTCAAGGAATGAAGAGGGGAGGTACTACTACAGAGGTAAAGGTGGGGCTCTTAGTCCTTGCGGGTATCGCCCTCCTCTTCTATATGTCCCTCAGGGTGAGCAGGCTCGAGCGGATAAAGGGCGAGGTCTACCACGCCCTCTTCTCCTCGGTGTCAGGGCTCGTAGTGGGGGCTCAGGTGGAGGTCGCAGGGGTGCCCGTAGGCAGGGTTGAGAAGATCGGTCTGGAGGAGGGCAAGGCCAAGGTCACCATGAGGATTGGGGGGGTCACCCTGTATGAGGACGCGGAGGCTGTCCTCAGGACCCACGGTGCCTTGGGGGATAAGTTCATTCAGGTCGACCCCGGGACCTCGACCCTTCGGCCCCTCCCCCCGGGTGGTGTCATAACCAGGACTGAGGCCGCCCCTGACCTGGACCAGCTCTTTGCATCCCTTCAAAAGACAGCCGAGGGATTGGCGGGCATGGGGGAGGCCCTGAAGGAGCTCGTGGGCGACAAGGAGGTCCAGAAGGCCGTGAAGGAATTGGTCTTCAACTTCAGGGATTCGAGCCGCGAGTTCAAGGCCATACTGACCGAGAACAGGGGCAAGATAGAGGGGGCGATGGCCAGCTTCGAGGACCTCTCCAGGAAGTTGGACCCCTTGCTGAGCAAGGCGGACGAGGCCCTCTCGGCCTTCCACGAGGCCATCGAGGCCTTCCGCAAGACGGGGAAGGACCTCCAGGAGGGTAAGGGCACCCTGGGGAAGTTGCTCACCGATGAGCAGCTTTACCAGGACCTCAGGGCGGCCATCCAGGACCTCAGGTCCTTGACCCAAAGGGTGAGCAAGGGCGAGGGGACCTTGGGCAAGCTCCTGGCCGATGAACGGCTTTACAGCGATCTGCAGCGTGCCATAGAGGAGTTCAAGACCCTGGCCGAGAGGATCAACCGCGGAGAGGGCACCCTGGGGAAGCTCGTCACCGACGACCAACTATATCGCCAGGCCGAGAGGACCTTGAAGAAGATCGAGAAGGCCGCCGAGGGGGTGGAGGAACAGACGCCCATAACGGTGATGGGGACTGCAGCGGGCCTGGTCTTCTGAGGATGATACCCCTCAGACGTTCTCTGCTGCTGCTTTGTTCGATACTGCTGCCTGCCATCTCCTCTGGCGCTTCCCTCTCCCTGTGGCCCTTCCTCATGTACGAAAGACAGGGGGAGAGGGTATCCCTTGAGGTCCTCGGTCCCATCTTCTTCTATCGCCGGACAGGCGGTGAGACCCTATGGGGGGTCCGTCCCCTCCTCAGCAGGAGTACCCAGGGCGATTACAACCGATGGGAGTTCCTCTATCCCTTGGGCAAATACGAAAGGAGAGGGAAGACCTACAAGGCCTATTTGGCCCCCCTTTGGATATCGAGGGGGGAGGAAGGGGGGAAGAAGAACACCGCCATCCTGACCCTCTATTGGGGCAGGACCGAAGGGGGCGAAAGCTACGGGGGTCTCTTTCCCCTGTGGGGCGGGTTTAGGGAGCGCTTCGGCAGGGATAGGATAGAGTTCAGGCTGTGGCCCCTTTACACACGCATCGAGGACGAAGGCACGACCGTGGAGAAGTTCCTCTGGCCTTTCCTCCAGCGTTTCCGGGGCAGGGAGGAGGGCTTCTGCCTTTGGCCCCTCTATTGCCGGAGGGAGGAGGGAGAGAAGCTGAAGAAGGGCTATGTCTTCTGGCCCTTTTACGTCTGGAAGGACGAGGCCGTCCCAGGCGGGACCCTCCGGATGAGGCTCTATTTCCCCCTTTACGCCTCCATCCGCTCGCCCCAAGAGCGTTCAGACATCTACCTTCCCCCTTTTTTCTTCCACAAGAGGAGGTTTTCCCCTCCTTACGAACGCTGGGAGACCCCTTGGCCCTTCGTGATATGGGATCAGTATGAAGAGGGGATCATGCCCCTTTACCGCCGCCGGAAGGAGCCGAACAAGGAGAGGCGTTGGGTCCTGTGGCCCTTGTACGTCTACGAATGGGACAGGATGGGGGATGAGGAGCAGAGGGTCTACAGGTTCTTCCTCATCAACCGCCATCGCAAGGTCCTGCGTCAGGGCGTGCTTCACGCCGAGGACTTCAACCTTTGGCCCCTCTTCAGTTGGAGGAAGGGACGGGATCGGGGAAGCACCTTCTCGTCCCTGCAGCCGCTGCCCTTCCATGACGAAGGGCTTGAGCGAAACCTCTACCCCCTCTTTTGGATCTTGCGGTGGGAACTCGGCCCCTCGGGGGAGAGCTTCTTCGACCTACTGTGGGGCCTCTTTCGCTACAGGCGGTCCAAGGACGGGATCTCTTGGAATCTCGCCTTTCTGTTGAGGGGGAGCAGGGGTGAGGATTTCCGAGAGATCTGTCTCCTCGGAGGGCTCCTCTGCCTGCGGAGGGAAGGGGGGAGGAATAAGATCGTCCTCTTCAGCTCCCGTTGAGGCCCCTCAGTTGACAGGGGACCCTTCTTGTGGGACCTTTTAAGGTCCACGTCTCTCAACGAGGAGGTCTCGATGAGGCTTTATGAGTATCAGGCCAAGGAGATACTGAGGGAGTACGGGGTCCCCGTCCCTCAAGGGGAGGTGGCGAGGGACCCGGTGGAGGTACGCAAGGCGATGGAGCGCCTGCCGGTGAGCCGAGCCGTGCTCAAGGTCCAGATCAAGGCAGGGGGCAGGGGAAAAGGGGGCGGTGTGACCTTCTTCGAGGAGCCAGAGGAGGCCGAGGCCTGGGCCGAGGGCATCTTGGGCAAGGCCTTCTCCACCCACCAGACAGGGGGACGGGGCGAGCGGGTGGAGGCCCTACTGGTGGAAGAGGCCGTGGAGGTGGAGAAGGAGTTTTACCTCGGGGTGGTGCTGGATCGCTCCAGAGGTCGTTTCGTCCTCCTCGGGGTCCCCGAGGGCGGCGTGGAGGTGGAGGAGGTGGCCGAAAGGTCCCCTGAGCTCATCGTGAGGGAGGAGATAGACCCCTTGCTGGGCCTTCAGCCCTTTCAGGTCCGAAGGATGGCCTTCAGGATGGGCCTCTCCCCTGAGGTCCTTGGGCTATGGCGAGATCTGTTGGGCGGGATGTGGCAGGCGGTCTTGGAGAAGGAGATGCTGCTCTGTGAGATCAACCCCTTGGTCCTCACCCAGCGTTGGACCTTCATGGCCTTGGATGCCAAGGTGGAGCTGGATGAGAACGCCCTCCGTCGCCATCCGGAGCTGAAGGAGCTGGTGTCAGCTCCTGAAGACCCTCTGGAGGAATGGGCGAAGAGATATGGCCTCAACTATATAAAACTCCGGGGAAATGTAGGCTGTTTGGTCAACGGAGCCGGTCTGGCCATGGCCACCATGGACCTCGTGAAACTGGCCGGCGGAGAGCCGGCAAACTTCCTCGACGTGGGGGGAGGGGCAACGGTGGAGATGGTCAAGGAGGGACTGAAGATCCTTCACGCAGATCCCGAGGTGAAGGTGATCTTTGTGAACATCTTCGGCGGTATCCTCCGATGTGACACCTTGGCCCGCGGGATGATAGAGGCCTCTAAGGAGGTGGACTTCGACAGGCCCATAGTGATCCGGATGGAGGGGACCAACGTGGAGGAGGGCCGGCGGATCCTCGCTTCCTCAGGCCTCAGGCTGATCACTGCACAGGAGATGGACGAGGCGGCTCGTAGGATCACCGAGATCTTGAAGGAGGGTTGAGATGTCGATCCTGATAGACCGAGAGACGAAGGTGCTGATTCAGGGGATCACCGGTGGGGAGGGCCGCTTCCATACCAAGAGGATGCTCGAGTACGGCACCCGGGTGGTGGCCGGGGTGACCCCGGGAAAGGGCGGCACCGACGTGGAGGGGGTGCCGGTCTTCGATACCGTGGAGGAAGCGGTCCGTGAGACGGGGGTAGAGGCCTCTGCCATCTTCGTCCCCGCCCTCTACGCCGCCGACGCCGTAATAGAGGCTGCAGAGGCAGGCCTTGAGCTCATCGTCTGCTTCACTGAAGGCATCCCCACCCATGACATGGTTAGAGCCAAGGCCTACCTCGAGGCCCGGGGGGCCAAACTCATAGGACCCAACACCCCGGGGGTCATCTCCCCCGGGAAGGCCAAGATAGGCCTGATGGCCGATTACATCCACCAGGAGGGCCCCGTAGGGGTGATATCCCGCAGCGGTACCCTCACTTACGAGGCGGTCTATCAGATGACCAAGAGGGGGATCGGACAGTCCACCTGTGTGGGCATAGGGGGGGACCAAGTGGTGGGGCTCGACTATGTAGACCTGCTCGAGCTCTTTCGCGACGACCCCCAGACCGAGGCGGCGCTCTTGATAGGCGAGATCGGAGGGACCGCAGAGCTCGATGCCGCCCAATATGTAAGGGAGACCTCCTACCCCAAGCCGGTGGCCGCCTTCATCGCAGGGCGGACCGCTCCCCCTGGGAGGCGCATGGGCCACGCCGGGGCCATCATATCGGGTCGCAGGAGCACGGCCCAGAGCAAGATCGAAGCCCTCCGTCAGGCCGGGATCACCGTCATCGAGGACCCGAGCAGGATCGGGGAGACGATGGCCAAACTCCTCTGACCGCCCTCATCCCCCCTCGCCTTTACGGCCACCATCCCCCAGAAAGGGCTGAAGGACCGCCATCACGCGCTCCCTGAGCCACTTCTCATCCCACCACTCCACGGGGTCCACGGGGTGGCCGCACAGCAGGATGCCGAAGTGGAGATGGTCCCCCCCTGCGAGGCCGGTGGAGTCGGTGTAGCCTATTATGTCGCCCTTCTCCACCACATCGCCCTCCTCGACCCTGTAGCGACTGAGGTGGGCGTAAAAGGAGACGAGGCCAAGGCCGTGGTCCACCATCACCACGTTGCCATATATCCCTATGAAGCCGGTGTAGAGGACACGGCCCTTGTTCGCAGCCGGTACCGGCGCATGGGCCACCGAGGCCAAATCGTAGCCGAGGTGGATGGAGTGGCCGATGACCTTGCCCTTGTAAAGATAGGTCCTCCGATCGCCGAAGGTGGCCGTCACCTTGGAGTTGGGCATCTGGAGGAAGGCCCCGTGCCACATGGGCTCGGGGGAGAAATGGGAGGCCATCCGGGAGATCAGGGCCTCGTCCCTCTGGCGCATCTCCTCGTTGACCGCCTTGAAGGCCTCCTCAGGGGGGAGGTCTGCCTTCTCCGGGGGCAAAAGGGGATAGATCTTTTCACGGATGAAGGCCTCCGAAAGGGAAACCCTGTCCTTCGGCACCCTTCGGGGCAGGATGTCAAAGGAGAGGGGCAGCACCCGCTGGTTTCCGGCCCTGTCCTTCACCACCAGGTGCGCCTCGCGGGCTTTGGCGTACTGGGGTATCCCGAAAAGGGCAGCACCAAGCAAGGTTTGCCCTTCTTTCCTAAAGAAAGCCTTGAAGAAAAGGTTCCCCACCTGCACCCCGGCCCTTGAGGCATCGAGGGAGGTGCGGAACAGGACCGCCCCTGCCCCGTTGAAGTAGATATATCGGGTGTTGGCCATGAGTTCCACCCTGGGAGGGGTGTAATCGACGAGGAGCTTCACCCGTGCAACGGCCACATTCCCTCGGCCGAACCTCCAGAGAGAGCGATCCCTGACCCTTACCTCCAGGGTGGCAGCCCCTTCCCTTATCCCGAGCCCCTTCGGTTCGAAGGAGAGGGGGACCTGGAGGCGGTAGGTCCCAGGGGGGAAGCTCTGGGAGTAAAGGGACCAGGTCCTGCCTTCCTGGACGAGGGCCACGGAGGCCTCCTTGAGCCCGGTGGGCCTGTCCTCTGCCTCGATGACGAAGACGGCCTTGGCGCCGATGTAGCTACCTTCAGGGGGCACCTTGAGCTGGGGCGGGGTCCGCTCGAAGGGCGGGGCGAAGAGGACGAGGCCCACCATCAGAGACACCGCCGCCGCGACGACGACTGCGATTGCCTTCTTCATCTCTCAGCAGGCTTATCAGAAAATCCCCTCTCCTTCAACTACTTTGTCGAGATCTCCCCCCTTTGGGATGGTCCTTCCTTAGAACGGGACTCGTAGAGGAATTGCTCTAAGATTTTTCCCGGAACTTCCGATAGGAGAAGGGAGCGAAAGCGGATTGAGGAGGTAGAGATGGCGAGGATAAGTGGTATAGGCAGAAAGTTGATGCTTCTCCTCCTACCCGTTGCCCTTTTGCCCTTCGTGGTGGGAGTGCTCGGATGGTACGGGAACAAGGTCTTGGTAGAGGGTCTGAAGGCCGATGCCCTCCTGCAAGAGGGGATAATCTCGCCCTTTTATTCCATGAGCAGCAACCAGGAGGTCTATGTGCTGACGGGCAACCCCCTCTACAAAGAGGCCCTTCAGAAGGCCGAAGGAAGGCTAAAAGAGGGTTTCCTGGCAGCCAAGGAGGTCCTGCGCAAGGAGGACCACCGCACCCTCATGAGGGAGATAGAGAAGCGCTTTAACAACTACCGGGAGATGGCCGGCAGGGAAATCGCCCTTAGCGAAAGGCGTCGGCGGCTCGAAGAGGAGGTGAAGCAGAAGGCGAGGAAATTGGAGGAGGCCCTCAGGGGCGGTAGGCTCTATCCCCTTTACCTGCAAGCCAGGCGAGAGGAGAAGAACACCTTCTTATACGGGGGCGATCTGGCCGTCATCGCCTGGGAGGGGGCGGTGAAGAAGCTCTTCGCCTTGGCTCGTGAGAAGGACCTCAAGACCTTGGTCGAGGACTACGCCGCCGCCTTCAAGGGCTGTCTTGAGGTTATAGAGGAGATGCAGAGGCTTGACATAGAACGCAAGGGAGCCGTCGTGAGGTTGAACGAGCGATTGAGGGAACTGTCCTCGAGGATCAGGCAAGAGGCCCTCTTCCTCCAAGGGCGCGTCAGCCTCTTCAACGGCATCATCTCCCTTCTGGCCTTCTTCGGGGCGATGGGGATGGCCTATCTTGTGGCCAAGAGGTTCACACGCCCCATCTTGGATATGACCGAGGCGGCCCAAGGGATCGCCCGGGGCAACTACGACGTCGCCCTTGAGGTCCGTTCTGGGGACGAGCTGGGACGCCTCACCGAGGCCATCAACAAGATGGCGGCTGAGTTGAGAGAACGCTCGGAGAGAAATCGGCGGGATCGGGAGGAGCTCGAACGTCAACAGAGGGAGATAGAGGGACAGATGCACGAGGTGAAGAGGCTCAAAGGGGAGGCAGAGGCGAAGAGGGAAAGGCTCCTCAAGGAGACCCGGAGGATCGCCCAATTGGTGGAGAGGGCGGCCGAAGGGGACCTCTCCGTAAGGCTTTCGGAGGACGAGCTCGAGGAGCTGAGGGACCTCGGCAAAGCCCTGAACGACATGGTGGCTCGCCAGAGGGAGTTGCTCCTGCAGGTCTCTATGGCTGCTGATCAGGTCTCTTCAGCAGCGGCTCAGGTAGCGGAGGCCAGTCAAAGGTTGGCCGAGGGGGCCTCAGAGCAGGCCGCCTCCCTGGAGGAGACCTCCAGTTCCATGGAAGAGGTGGCCTCCATGGCCAGGGACAACGCCGAGGGGGCTCAACAGGGGGATCGCATGGTGAAGGAAACCTCATCCGTAGTAGAGGAGACCAAGGCCTCCATGGAACGACTGATGAAGGCCATGGAGGAGATCGCTCAATCCAGCGAGATGACTCAGAGGATCGTGAAGACCATCGACGAACTCGCCTTCCAGACCAACCTCTTGGCCTTGAACGCCGCTGTAGAGGCAGCCCGGGCGGGGGAGGCTGGGGCTGGCTTCGCAGTAGTGGCCGATGAGGTGAGGGCCTTGGCCCAAAGGAGTGCGGAAGCGGCCAAACAGACCGCCGATCTGATCGAGACCATGGCTACAAAGGTCGCAGAGGGAAAGGGGGTGCTGCAGAGGGCGGGGGATGACTTCACCAAGGTGGCCGATTACGCCGATAGGGTCGCCCAACTGATGGCAGAGATAGCCACGGCCAGCCGCGAACAGGCCCAAGGGGTAGCCCAGATAAGGGAGGCCCTCCAGCAGATGGACCAGGTGACCCAACAGGTGGCGGCCAATGCCGAGGAGAGTGCTTCGGCGGCCGAGGAGATGAAATCCCAGGCCGAGAGCCTCAAGGAGATGGTGGCCTACTTCAAGCTGGCTGAAGGGGCCGAGGGCGAGGGTCTCGATCTCAAGGTGATGAATTAGCCATCAAGGGGATACGCGCAGGGCCCTGGCGATGGCATGGGCGGCCCTGCGCATGTTCTCCAGGTAGTCCCTGGCCAGGGGGTCCAGGAGGATTACCTCAGCACCTATCGACTGGGCCATGGCTTCTGCTGCCCTTCTGTCGAACTGGGGGGAGGCGAAGATCACCCTTATGCCCTCCTCCTTGGCCTCTTTCGCCAATCTCACCATGGCCTTGGGGGAGGGGCTCTTGCCCCCTTGCTCTATCACCAGTTGCCTGAGCCCGTAGTCCCTGGCGAAGTAGCCCCAAGCGGGATGGAAGGTCATGAAGGCCCTCCCCTTGGCCTTGGAGAAGAGGCGCGACAGCTCGGCGTCCAGCCTCCGCAACTCCTCCAAGTAGGCCTCGGCCCTCTCGCGATAACGCTCGGAGTGCTCGGGGTCTACCCTCGAGAGGCCCTTCAGTAGGTTCTCCACCATCCTTTGCGCGTTCCTCAGGGAGAGCCAAAGGTGGGGGTCATCGGCCAAGCGTTGGACCCCCTTCGAGCAATCGACGATGAAGAGACGAGGGTTGAGTCGCCGGATCCTTCCGAGCCACGCCAGCTCGAACTCCATACCAGAGCCCACTATGGCGTAAAGGTCAGCCTGGACCACTCTCTTCAACTGGCGAGGGGTGGGTTCGTAGGTGTGGGGGTTGGCCCCCGGGGGGACCAGGACGATCACCTCCACCCCCTCCCCCCCCACCCTCTCCACCCACTCGGCCTGGGGGGGGATGGTCACCAATACCCGGAGCATTGCCGCCTCCGCGTGGACGGAGGAGGCGCCGATGATGAGCACCGTCAATAACGTCAAGGCCTTCATCGCTCCCTCCTATTGCAACAATTCCTCCAAGGCTGCCCACACCTCCTCTATACCTATGGCCTCCATACAGAGGGGATGGGGGCATCTCCTCCTCTGTTCAGCCGGGCAAGGGGCACAGGGGGGCCTCCCCCAGAGCCACCTCACCCGAGGACCACGGGGGGACCAGAGGGCGGGGTCGGTAGGTCCGAAGAGGACCAGGGTCGGCGTCCCCACCGAAGCTGCGAGGTGGCTGATCCCTGAATCGTTCCCCAGGTATAAGGATGCCTCTGAAAGGATCGCGGCAAGCCTTCGCAGGGGAGGACATCGGAGGAAGAGCCCTTCGCCACGGTGGACAGCGGAGAAGGCCTCCACCGCCTCCCCGTCGGCGGGACCCTCTACGACGACAGAGTAAAGCCCCAGGGCCTCTAGCCTCCTTGAGATCTCGACCATCCTTTCGGGGGGCCACAGTTTCTTGGGACTTCCCGCTCCTGGATGGAGGACGAAGAAGGGAGGCCTCGCCCCGTGGGCCAGAAGGCCTTCCTTGGCCTGCCTCCTTTCTTCATCGGTGAGGAAGATTTCGGGCCAGGAGATCTTGGCTGTGAAGCCGAGGCGGTAGAGGTTTTTTATATGATGGTCCATGACATGGGTCTGGCCGTCCTCGGGGAAGGGGGGCAGGGAGAGGACCTGCCTTGTGCCGGCCCTCAAGAGGGCTTCTCGAAGTTCAGCCGCCTTGCTGAAGACCGCAGCTACCTGGAAGCCGCCGAAGAGGGGCGATCCTTCACCCCTCCAGAGGCTTGAGGCCTCGGGCAGATTTACGTCGAGGACCTCTATCCCAGGGACCCCCTTCAGGACCTCCAACACCCAGGGATGGCCCATCAAGGCGAAACGCTTGGGCTGGAGGCTCCCGTGGAGGACCCACAGGGCGGGTAGGGCCAACAGGAAGTCGCCAAGGGCGCCTTGGTGGATGACCAGTAAGGACCCCTTTGACATCAGAGGTGCAGTTCCACGACATCTCCGTCCTGAAGGACGTAGTCTTTGTGGACCCGCTGGCCGTCGAACTTGGCCGACCCCCAGATGCGGGCGTAGCGGAGCTTTTCCACGAAGTCCTTGTGGATCTCCTCTGCAAGCTCCTCCACGGTGCTGCCCTTCTTCAGGACGACGGGGTTGTCCCGATCCGGCTCCTTCCCAGGGGGCTTTGGGTAAACCCGAATGATCTCGAGCATGGAGAAGATCTTCCTCTTCAGCTCTCCGAGGTTATGGCCCCCCTTGGCCGAGACCTCGATCATTGGGAGTCCCTCATGACACAGCTCCCTGAAGGCCTTGAAGTCTTCACCACCGGGGTCCAGGTCCCCTTTGTTGACCGCCACGATGGCCCTTTTGGGGAAGGTCCCAGGTTGGAGATGACCATCGGGTCCTCCCTCCCCCACGAGGACTATCCTCTGTTTCAAGAGGAGGTCCTTCGTCAGGTCGAGCTCCCCGAGGGGATCAGCGGAGATGTCGACCACCAGGAGCAGCAGGTCTGCGTTGCGCAATACGCTGAAGACCCATGGGTCGGTGTGCTCCGTTACAGGGGGGAGGTCCACCAACTGAATCTTTACGTTCTCAAAGGGTATCATCCCCGCCTGGGGCCTCTGGGTGGTGAAAGGATAATCGCCTATCTCGGGGTTTGCCTTCGTCAGGCTGGCCAAGAGTTGAGATTTCCCGACGTTGGGAGGTCCAGCCATGGCCACCTGCCCTGCTCCCTCTTTCCTCACCGAGTAAAGGTCCCCCCTTGCCCCCTTACCGCGACGCGACTCCTGCTCTTCTCGGAGCTTGGCCAACTTCCGCCTCAACAGCGCTCGCAGCTTATCGGTCCCCTTGTGGTGGGGCATGATGGCCAGCATGGCTTCAAGAGCTGCGACCTTCTCCGCAGGGGTTTTTGCCTCCCTGAACCTTTTCTCCGCGGCGAAGTACTCAGGAGGTAGATTTGCGGGCATCTCCTTCCCCTCTATTCACATGGGATGTAGAAAACCTGTGGATAACGCCGTGGATATCTCTGCAAGATCCCCATAAGATGGTCTTCCCCTCCAACTTGCCCATGTCATAGGCACCCCTGTCGCCTCGAAAATATCAAGGACCCCACCTGTAAAAACCTCACCCCTTGCAGCTCCTCAAGGGGTGTCCATATAGAGACCCTCTCCCCGTGGAGGTCCTCGATGATGCCGAGCCCCACGGCGAAGCCATCGCCGTCTATGAGGCCGATGAGCCTCCCCTTGAGGTCATCTCCCCCTTGGTGGAGGGGCAAGGCGGGGCTGATAAGGGTCCGTTCTCGAAGGTCTACCTCCTTCAAAGAGGCCTCCTTGAAGTAAGAGCGGAACTTCTCCATACGGTAGTCCTGGCGCCGCCTCTGGTCCCTGCGGACCACCTTAGGGGAAGGGAGGAGGACGTGCACCTTCAGATCCTCCCTGCCCCAAAGGGGGCGCAGGATGTGCTCCACCTCTGAACCTCCTTCGAGGGCTATCAGATGCTTGGGACGGAGGGCCTCCACCTTGTAAAACTTCAAGATCAAGCCGACCTCTCCGGACACAAGCCCTGTGGTGTCCACGATCGCAAACTCGGCCCCCCTGCACCATGCCTCATCGAGCAACTTCCTCAGGCCAACCACCACTGGTAAGAGATGGCGCGCCGGGGAGGTAGCCCCGATGAAATAGAGCCGATCAGCCTCAAGTCCAGAGAGCTCCTCCTGCGGCCCTTCCAACAGGGCCATCCCCAAGGTGGTCGGTGGACCGATGACGGACTGGCCCACGTCGGCGTCGATGTATGCGGTCCTCAAGCCCCTCTTCAAGGCCTCCTCCACCAGGAAGTGGCAGAGGGTGGTCTTCCCGGTGTCAGGGGCCCCGAGGAGCAAGGCCGTGCTCCCCTTCTGGAGGACCTCATCGGCCAATTGATACCATACCTTAGGGCGGTCCATCCCCTTCCAAAAGGGCCGAAAACCGCTGGGCATCCTGAAACATCGAGGTGTTGTTGAACATGACATAACAGGGCTTCCCCTGGGGGATTTTCCCCCACAACTCCCGCAGTTCCTCCTCGGAGTACCTGTATCGATACCCTCCTCGGCCGTGGAGGCGCCAGTAGACGAGGTCCCCCCACTGGGCCTCTCCCTGAAAGGGGTCCACTACGTGGACGAGCTTCAGCCTCTGGCAGACCTCCTTGACCACCTCCTGGGGCCATCCCCGAGGCTCCCAGGCCAAGATGAGCCCATCGCGCTCGAGGGAACCGAAGAAGGCCTCCATCCTCTCGAGGCTTTCAGAGGTGGCCTTGAAGCTCTGGGGACATTGGAAGATCACGATCCTCGCCCCAAGGGCCTTGGCCGCCTTGCGGGTTACCTCCCACGCCCCGAAGACCTCCTCGGTGGGGCGGAAGCCGCCATAGGCCCCCTTCTTCTCGTCCGGGATCGGATGGCGCAGGCGACGATAGGTGGGGCTCTTGGGCTCGTGGGTTATCAACTGCCACGCCTTCAGGGTGAATTCGAAGGTCGATGGGGCCTCCTGGCGCCATCGCTTGAGGGTCTCCTCCGCAGGGGGATGGTAGAAGGTCTGCTGTACCTCCACGCAGGGGAAGTGTTGGTAGTAGACCCTTCTCCCCACGGGAAAACCGCAACAGCCCACCTTTACCATGGCGCCCATAGGGAAATTATATTTTCTCCTCCTTTCCTTTACAACAGAGGCAAATTGACAGTACAGGTTGCGACATCTAAAATTTTATTGAAAACTGAGGAAAAAAGGAGGCCTTCCATGGTCCCCAAAGAGATAAGGGAAAGGGTCCAGAGGTTGAGGAAGGAGATTGAATATCACAATTATCGTTACTATGTGTTGAACGATCCCGTGATCTCCGACCCGGAGTACGACGCCCTCATGAGGGAGTTGGAGGAGTTGGAGCGCCAGTACCCCGAGCTCATCACCCCCAACTCCCCCACCCAGAGGGTCGGGGCCCCTCCATTGGAGGAGTTCGGCACCGTGGAACACACCATCCCCATGTTGAGCCTCGCCAACGCCTTCAACGAAGAGGAGGTCCTGGAGTTCGATCGAAGGGTGAAGCGCTTCTTGGGGACGGATCAGGACGTAGAGTACACCGCCGAGCCCAAGATGGACGGGGTGGCAGTGGAGGTGGTCTATGAGAGGGGGGAGCTGGTGGTGGGCTCAACTCGGGGTGACGGTTACAGGGGAGAGGACATTACCCAGAACATAAGGACCATAAGGACCATCCCCCTCTTCCTGATGGAGGACGAGGAGCCCGTACCGGAGCGCCTCGCCGTGAGGGGAGAGGTCTACATGGAGATAGAGGATTTCAAACGCTTGAACCGCGAGAGAGAGGAACGGGGGGAGGCCCCCTTCGCCAACCCCCGCAACGCAGCCGCAGGCTCCCTGCGGCAGCTCGACCCCTCCATCACGGCCCGTAGGCCCCTCAACATCTTCTTCTACGGGATCGGAGAGGTGGTGGGGAGGGAGTTCGAAAGCCAGTGGGAGGTCCTGCAGACCCTTCCCAAGTGGGGACTCAGGGTGAACCCTTTGGTGGAGTTGTGCCCAGACATCCAGAGGGCCGTCCAGTATTACCGCCGTATCCTCGACCTCAAGGACGAACTCCCCTACGAGATGGACGGCGTGGTGCTGAAGGTCAACAGCTTCGAACTGCAGCGACGCCTCGGGGAGGTCTCCCGTAGCCCCCGTTGGGCGGTGGCCTTCAAATTCCCCGCAGAGGAGGCCACCACGAGGGTGCTTGACATCGTGGTCCAAGTGGGTCGTACCGGGGTGTTGACCCCTGTGGCGCTGTTGGAACCGGTGCAGGTCGGGGGGGTGGAGGTGAAGAGGGCCACCCTTCACAACATGGATGAAATCGAGAGGAAGGACGTGCGGGTCGGCGACACGGTGCTGGTCCACAGGGCAGGGGAGGTGATCCCCGAGATCATCAAGGTGATGAAGGAAAAGCGGACCGGCAAGGAGCGCAAGTTCCAGATGCCGGATCGCTGTCCGGTGTGCGGCTCCCAGGTGGTGAGGTTCCCCGGAGAGGTGGCTTACCGCTGCATAGGCATATCTTGTCCCGCTCAACTGAAGGGCAGGATCCGTCACTTCGCCTCCCGCAGGGCCATGGACATAGACGGTCTGGGGGAGAAACTGATAGACCAACTGGTGGAGAAGGGGTTGGTCAAGGATCTGGCCGACATCTACTACCTGCGAAAGGAACAGCTGGTGGACCTTGAGCGGATGGCGGAGAAATCCGCTCAGAACTTGCTCGATGCCATCGAGAAGAGCAAGGACACCACCCTGGCCCGGTTCCTCTACGCCCTGGGGATCAGGCACGTGGGTGAACACCTCGCCCAGGTCCTGGCGGAGCACCTCGGTTCCCTGGAGCGCTTCTTCACGGTGGACAGGGATGAGCTCCTGCAGATCCCGGAGGTGGGGCCCGAGGTGGCCGAGAGCGTGGTCCGCTTCTTCAAGGACGAGGGCAACAGGCGCGTGATAGAGAAGATGCTCCGGGCAGGGGTGAGGGTGGAGGAGCCGACAGAGGCCGCTGAGGTGGCGAGGCCCCTTGAGGGGAAGGTCTTCGTCTTCACGGGGGCCCTGGAGGGTATAACCAGGGAGGATGCCAAGAGGCTCGTAGAGCAGCTGGGCGGAAGGACTGCCTCGAGCGTCAGCCGCCGCGTCGACTACGTGGTGGTGGGAAAGGACGCAGGCTCCAAGTACGATCGGGCCAGGGAGCTGGGACTGACCATCATAGACGAAGAGGAGTTCAAGAGGCTGGTAGGGAAGGCATAAGGCGGGGGAAGGGCTGTCCCCTCCCCCGCCTTCGGTCTATTCCACAGTTGGCAATTCCCCAAGGGCCCTCTTTATCTCCTCCTCAGGCAGCTCATAATCCTCCAGCTTCCCGCTGAAATACTGATCATAGGCGCTCATGTCGAAATGTCCGTGGCCGCTGAAGTTGAAGACGATGGTGCGCTCCTGCCCCGTCTCCTTGCACTTCAAGGCCTCGTCTATAACCGCCTTGATGGCATGGGCGGTCTCCGGAGCGGGGACGATCCCCTCGGTCCTGGCGAAGGTGACCGCCGCCTCAAAGACGGCGTTCTGCCTATAGGCCACGGCCTCCACCACCCCCTTCTTCACCAACAGGCAGAGGACGGGGGCATCGCCGTGGTACCTGAGTCCTCCGGCGTGGATCTTGGGCGGGACGAAGTTATGGCCGAGGGTGTACATCTTCAGCAAGGGGGTGAGCCCCACGGTGTCGCCGAAATCGTAGGCGTACAGTCCCTTGGTCAGGGTTGGGCAGGAGGTGGGCTCCGCAGCGACGAAGCGGATGTCCTTGCCGTCCTTGAGCTTGTCCGGGACGAAGGGGAGGAAGAATCCAGCGAAGTTACTCCCCCCGCCGACACATCCGATCAGTACATCGGCTTCCTCGTCCACGAGGGCCAGCTGCTCCTTCGTCTCCAAGCCCACCACGGTCTGATGGAGCAGCACATGGTTCAGCACACTTCCCAAGGAGTACTTGGTGTCTTCATGGGTGGCAGCATCCTCCACGGCCTCACTTATGGCTATCCCGAGGCTGCCCGGGGAGTTAGGGTCGGAGGCCCTGATCTTGCGTCCGGCCTCCGTACGATCCGTAGGGGAGGGAAAGACCTCTGCCCCCCATGCCTGCATCAGGGACTTCCGATAGGGTTTCTGCTCGAAACTGATCCTCACCATGTAGATGGTGCACTTGAGGTCGAAGAGGTTGCAGGCGAAGGAGAGGGCCGAACCCCACTGCCCTGCCCCCGTCTCCGTGGTGAGGCGCCTCACCCCCTCGACCTTGTTGTAATAGGCCTGGGCTACGGCGGTGTTGGGCTTGTGACTTCCGGGAGGGGAAACGCTCTCGTTCTTGTAATAGATCCGAGCAGGGGTCCCGAGGTATTCCTCCAGGGCCTTAGCCCTTACCAGGGGAGTGGGCCTCCAGAGGCTGTAGGCCCTGAGGACGTCGTCCGGGATCTCTATCCACCTCTCTGGGGACATCTCCTGCTCTATGAGCCCCCTCGGGAAGATGGGAAGCAAGTCCTCCGGTGTCACCGGCTTCCCCGTGGCAGGGTTGATGGGAGGAGGGAGCTCTTCAGGCAGGTCGGGTAAAACGTTGTACCACTTCTTCGGTATATCCTTTTCGGAGAGCAAAATCTTCTTATCGTCCATGGCTTCCCTCCTTTATGGTTTTATTGAAAGAAGCTGAAGATAAGGGCTTTTTATAAAAAACCGGATCAGAGGTCAAGATAAAACGGTCTTTGGTTTGGCCCATCTTTGACACCTAAGCCTTGGATTTGATCCCTCAGGGGGCCCCAAATGCCCAAGGGATGGCATCGAGTCTTTTCAGCCAACGAAAATTGTAGTGCCTAGAGATTTGAGGTTGGTCTTGACATCCACCAATTTGCAAAAATAACTGTGCTGTGTACGTGCGGGTGAAGCGGTTCCGCAACAAGGACGGATCGGTCAGGGAGTACCTGTACATCGTCAAGGGAGTGCGCGTGGATGGAAAACCCCGCCAGAAGGTGGTGGCCTATCTGGGCCGGCTGGATGACCTTCAGCAAGAAGGGGCCATCGACTCCCTGGTGGAGGGCCTGGCCCGTTACGCCCAACG